>ERZ1023701.251-NODE-251-length-19475-cov-10.867817_pt1 | contig 19475 bp, 20 predicted proteins | sample MGYA00380350_ERZ1023701 | MGnify/ENA primary metagenome ERZ1023701 (study PRJEB33179, sample SAMN07449025) | human gut metagenome | biome: Human-gut; feature: Human associated habitat; material: Faeces | host: Homo sapiens | place: India:Kasaragod | collected... | reverse complement strand
TATATTAAAGTGGCATTTATATTATATTAAATCGCCAAGTATATTATATTACTTTCCCGTTCAGATAATTAACCTTAAAATACTAGTCAATTACATATGCCTGATGTTTATCAACAGCAAATAGATTTAGCTCAGGAGTTTCTCAATGAGAATCCCCAAGCAGATGTTTCAAGAGTACAATGCCTGTTAAGGAAGATTATTCCGACACTTTATCACCCTTTTATTGACAAGCTCCATTGTCAGCACACAATGGGAAGCACTATCAACGTATGGGGTGGTCAAAACCAAATAGCTCCACAAGCAAAGTTGGCCTCACAGTATTATAATAAGGATAGACCAGTTGAGTCAGACACAAAAAATACAGAGCAAGATCTATACGAGATAGACAAAATCGTGCGTCGGCATGGTAATTATGCTTGGGGTATTCGGAAACTTCAAGAATTGGATATGAGCAATGAGAAAGTACTTAATGTAATGGATTCTTATGTTCATAATGCAGAGTTGACAGGTTGGGACAATGTGCAACCGTTATAAGATAGATGCCCGTTACCGTAAGGAAAATCTCATATCTCGTATTCGACGCATTGCTACTTATGCCGATCGTATAGAGTTGCATAATGAGGATGCAGTTGACTTAGTGGCAGATATAGCCCAAACAGCACCCCCCGACACCTTATTATATTTAGACCCTCCATATTATAAGAAAGGTCAGGGTTTATATATGAACTATTACAACGACTCCGACCATACACAGATATGTGATGTTATATCCAAGGTCAACGCCCTTCATTGGGTTGTATCCTACGACAATTCTGCATTCATAAAAGATTTGTACAAAGAATTTCGCTCACAGGAGTTTGAACTCAACTATAGTGCCAACAACAATGGTAAAGGTACCGAGGTGATGTTCTTTTCTGATAATTGTAGGTTGACCGAGGAAATGTTCAATAAATTACACATTAAATGACAGTATGTGGTAGATGTCACTAAAGCATATTACTTTTCAGAAAACGCAGAAGTAAAAAGTGTATGTAATATATAAAACGCAAAATCACAACCATTTTAACGACTTGCTCCACGCTCTCAGCAAGGAGGCAATGTCAAATATGATAAAGGCTTCTATTCGCCAGTATTTTCCAGAACCTTTAGCCACTCAATATTGTAAAAAGTTTGAGGATTTCAAGATGGTTCTTGACTTATTGGAATATAAGGCTAAGCAAAATGGAAGGTAAAGTAAGAAGTAATATGCCAACATTTTCGATAAGTAACTCTTAAAAAGATAATTATGACTAAAGAAACAACGACATTGTGGTTAGATACCACAAATGCAAGTATTGTTCGTGTCTTGTACATATCAAATACAGGATGGGATAGAACAATGATGGCTGATGTCGATTTGCAAAACGAAAAAGTAAATTTGATTATGGCTAAAGAATCTAATAGCCAAATAAGTGAATTCATGTATTCCCAAACAGGTTTTCGTAGATTAAGCCTTACTGGATGTGACTTAAGTATTATAAAACATGCAGAAGAGGTTATTAGAAAGGTTATAGAAGAAAACCAAGAGAATGCTTATGAGTTTATTAATTTGAAGTATCATGTAGAAGCTGTGCATTATAATTATTCTTATATAGATGCAAAGCTTTGTTTGGCTAAAGATATACGCGATTCGATACGTAATTATGTCAATACTGTTCTTTATGATATAGGCGATAACAAGAATGCTTTCTATTGTGGTATAACTAACGATATAGACATACGCATGCAACAGCATCGCGATAATGACTTTAATATTGTTGGAAATAAGGTCGGTGCTTGGCTTTGTCGTAATGCAGAATGTGCAACAGAGGTTGAAAGGCGTATGGGCGAATTTGGCTATGACATAGGACGGGGAAATAAAGCTGGCAATGGCGCAAACGATGACAGTTGCTATGTATATATCTTAAAGAAAGGGTGATGTACGACGGACAATGCTATTCTCTGGAATAGCATATATGTCAAACAAGCTACCTGAATCATGTCCAATAGACTCTTTTACTTCTCGCAATTTGGCAGTATGTACTTACTACTGTATATGCATGAAAGGACATGACAAAGATCTTGCTTCAAGAATGCAAATGACAGATGTAAAAACTATCACCAGAGAGCAGTTGCGTCAATCTATCGTATATAAGAATGGTAACTATAGTATTGATTTCAGACAGTTGAATGATATCGATGATAATTCATTCCGAGATATTGACGTAAAAATGGTAGTTGGTTAAGATATTTGATGTATTCATCTGATATGAAAACTATGAGTAGGACCATTATGATAGCCTTTCTCTGATTTGAGGCGATTAACTTCTGATAATTCAAGTACTTTTATTGGTTTCATAATTCTACTTTTTTCTATAAAACGAGAAATGAACCATATAGGTACTTATATATATAAATAATTTAGATCACTTATTTATGAAAAGTTTTAAAAATAATTATCAAGCAGATATAAAACGTTATAATGGAAATGCAGATACTTACATTCGTATATGGTTATATTTATACCGTAAGTGCTGCTATTGTAAAACACCAATATTAAAGATACTATATAAAGTTGCATTTAGATTATGGACAAAAAGAAGAGGATTGGAAATAAGTACTACAAATCCTATCGGGGGGGGTATTTATATAGGTCATGCATATAATATAACCATTAACCAGAATGCAATAATAGGTCGCAATTTAAATATACATAAAGGTGTAGTAATAGGACAGGCCAATAGAGGCTCTCGTAAAGGTTGTCCAACTATAGGCGATAGAGTTTGGATTGGCATCAATTCGGCTATCGTTGGAAATGTCACTATTGGTGATGATGTGCTGATTGCACCAAACAGTTTTGTAAATGTAGATATACCTTCACATTCTGTTGTATTTGGAAATCCATGTATAATAAAGCATAGAGATTGGGCAACGGAAGGGTATGTGAATAATATTGCAGAATAAATGATAAGTAACGTATGCACTCAATTTAGGGCTTAATTTAGAAAGATGTATCTTCGCAGCTGTTTAAAACATTGAATTATGTTTAGCAGTAAAGATTTAGAATGCTTCGATTTAAAGTGACAGACCGAGGAAGAGGCTGATGGTCTGTTCCTGTAGTCATTTAGTATGAGCAATATGTTCCTTGCGCCTTTTTCAAATGGTACAAAAGGTAACTCGTCGCAAAGTATGTGATAGTTTTCATTTTGAGATACTTTGGTGATTTTTTAACAAGATTATGAAGAATAAATCAAGAAATAATAATATACTATATGAAGTAGTACCAATCCGATTGCTATTGATTGTACTACTTGTGTTTTATCATGCTTTTGCAATATTTTCTGGTGCATGGTATCCGATTGCAGGATACCCGGAGATACCGCTTTATGAAATAATAGATAAGTTGTCTTATACTTGTTTGCTTGAGACTTTCGTATTCATCTCGGGATATATATTAGGATTTCAAGTAAGTAAAAAAGGAGACGGATACATCCATAATGTGACCCCTTTTCTTACGAAAAAACTGAAAAGGCTGATTCTTCCTTCAATATTGTTCAGCGTCATTTACATGTTTCTGTTTAATGGATATGAAATGCCATTGCCAACGGTTGTATATAATCTACTTTCGGGAACTGGGCATATGTGGTTTTTGCCTATGCTATTCTGGTGCTTCGTGTTTGTATTCTTAGCAGAAAAAACGAGACTCTCAAGAAAATGGATGGTAGGTGCATCATTCATCATGCTGTTTGCTTCATTCCTTCCGTTGCCATTCCGAATAAATACGGCAATGTACTATTTTGTTTACTTCTATATAGGTTACTGTATTAAAAGATATGAATTGAGCTTTCCGTATAACGGAGCACGAAAATATCAGCTACTCATTGCTGGCTTTGTCTTTGCATTCATGCTAAAGATAAATGTCTGCGAAATAGATGATTTGCGAACGGGGGGGTAATCCTGCATGCACTATATTTGATGTTGTCCATATCTATTAGGTTTGTCAATGCAGCAATAGGAACAGTTCTTCTTATGATGCTGTCGAAGAAGTTCGTTGATCGTTCTGACACTTCAAAATGGAACAATATGCTGAATCTCAGTGATTGCTGTTTCGGAGTTTATATCTTTCAGCAGTTCATTCTGATGCTTTTGGAACAAACGGAACTGTCTCAAAATGTAAGTCCATATATATATCCTTGGATAACATTCCTAATGACATTGTTTCTCTCTTTAGTATTAACGGTCATCATAAGAAAAACGAAAATAGGTTCTCAGTTATTATAATATACACAATTTACATCAGAATCAAATAAAAGACATGAGTAAATTCTCAGAAATAAAGAAACGAATTTCAGGAAGTAAAGATGGTAAAACAGTCTTTACTAATTTTGGTTATTTGTCGCTATTGCAAATAGCTGGTTATGTATTCCCATTGATAACAATGCCGTATCTTGCACGTGTTATAGGTGCAGATGGCTTTGGAAAGATTGCATTTGCGTCAGCTATTGTTGTATGGATTCAGACAATATCCGATTGGGGCTTTAATCTTACAGCTACTCGTGATGTTGCGCAAAATAGAAACAACAAAGAAAAAGTATCCAGAATTTTTAGTAATGTATTATGGGCTAGATGTATTTTGACTATACTATCAGGGTTGATTCTCTTGTTTGTAGTATTGGTTGTTCCATACCTTAGGGAAAATGCAGATATTATTTTTGTTACTTTTCTATTGGTTCCTGGTTACATCTTATTTCCTGAGTGGTTCTTTCAAGCAATAGAAAGGATGAAATACACTACGATTTTTAATCTTATCATAAAGCTGATATTTACAATATCTGTATTTATATTTATACATAAAAGGGAGGATTATTTAATACAACCTCTTTTGACTACAATAGGATATTTATTATGTGGCATAGGTGCTTTATATCTGATATTAAAAAAATGGGGTTATACTTTATATAAACCAGAATGGACAGAAATACTTAAAACTATACGAAATAGTACGGATGTATTTATCAACAATTTAATGCCAAATCTATATAATAGTTTCTCTGTTATGTTGCTTGGCTTTTTTGGTGGTTCTACAGCAAATGGCTTGTATGATGGAGGCAATAAGTTCCCTACTATTTTCAATAATTTTCAATCTGTACTCTCTAGAGCATTTTACCCTTTATTGTCTAGACGTCCAGAGAAACATTCTTTTTATGCAAAATTGAATATAGGATCAGCTCTGATTGGAGCTGTATTTCTCATAGCGTTCTCTCCATTAATCATAAAAATAATGTTGGGAGATGAATTTGAGAAGTCGGTTATAGTAATGCAGATACTATCATTTTCTGTAGTATTTCTTGCAATGGATTATACATACGGAACTAATTTCTTAATAATTAATCATAAAGAAAAACCATTAAGAAATCTAACATTTGTTTCTTCCTTGATAGGAATGAGTGCTTCGATACCTCTAGTTTATTATTTCTCATATATTGGTGCTGCAATTACTGTGCTTTTATGTAGGGGAGTATTAGGAGTGGGTGCTTATATATTGGCAAAATTATATTGATAAGGATAGTTGCATAGCACGAAGAATAATTTAGATATTTTAAAAGTATTAAATTATATTTGAGTATAACATTATTATATCAAAACTGTAGAATATTATGAATTATGTTGTAGCTCCGCAATGGTATGGAGCTTGTAAAAAAGGACCTGATGTTGGAGCATTGCGTTTGGCTCAATTATTTGAAAAGGAAGGTTTGAAAGAACTTTCATGTATATCAATTCCCGACGAAAATCCTGGGGATGATAACTTAATGCCGTTCTTTAAAGCTATAGACAAGGTTAATGGCAATGTATGTGAGTTTGTTTATTCTGCCTTGTCTTCTGGCAAGAAGGTGATAACAATTGGAGGCGATCATGCTGTTTCTTGGGGCTCTATTGCTGGTGTTTTAAAGCACAACTCAGAAGTAGGCGTTATCTATCTTGATGCTCATGGGGATTGCAATATTGCAGAGCGTTCAGCAAGCCACCATATACATGGAATGCATATGGCATACCTGATGGGATTTGGTGAGGACAAATATGTTGGTAGATATACAAAAAATATCCTGCCAGTTAAGAATATCCTGTATGTAGGAGCCAGAAGTCTTGATCCCTATGAGGTTGAGCTAATAAATAAGTATGGTATATCCAGAGTATCGAGTGACGTTATCAATTCGGACATGGTTGAGGCTTTGGATACAATAAAGAAATTTTTGTCACGATTCAAGCAAATTCATATAAGCTTGGATATTGATGTACTTGACCCATCAATAGCTCCTGGCACAGGTGTACCAGAAGAGGGTGGTATAACAGAAGCCGCATTACATGAACTCTTGAGATTTATTCTAAAAAACAATGCTAATGTAAAGTCTATTGATTTAGTTGAGTATAATCCGCTTTACGACATCGAAAATCGTACTGACAGGGTTGTACAGAAACTTGTAAAAATAATAAGTCGTATATAAATTGTAGATATAAAAAATATATAGTATGCAAAAATTAATCACTTACTTTAAAGAACCACAAAAGTTCTGCTTAGCAATTCTTACACATTTTGGAACATGGCTTCCTGATGCTTTGTATCTAAAAATAATGTTCCGTTTAAAGATGGGATATTTCTTGGACTTAAAAGCGCCCAAGACATTTAATGAGAAGCTTCAATGGCTCAAGTTGTATAACAGAAAGCCAGAGTACACCAAAATGGTTGACAAATATGAGGCAAAGAAGATAGCAGAGAGAATATTAGGAAAAGAATATGTAATACCAACGCTTGGCGTTTGGGATAGATTTGAAGATATTGATTTTAGTACACTTCCAGACCGCTTTGTGTTGAAGTCAACTAATGGAGGTGGTGGTGGAGGCGTTGTTATATGCCGTGACAAGAAGAATTTGGATAAGGCTTCTGCTGCAGAACGCTTAAATACTTCTTTAAAGACAAGTATTTATAAGCGACTTAAAGAATGGCCTTATAAGAATGTTAAGCCAAGAATATTAGCAGAGGAGTTTAAAGTTGACGAAAGCGGAGAGTTGCGTGATTATAAGTTCTATTGTTTCAATGGAGAACCTAAAGTCTTCTTGGTGGCAAGCGAACGATTCTCTGGACACCGCACCTACTTCGATTATTTTGATATGGATGGTAATAATTTGCCATTTACTCAAGGTGGAAAGAACAATCCTGTAACTCCACAGCTTCCTTCAACATTTGAGGAGATGAAGAAAATAGCAAAGAAACTATCACAAGGAATACCACATGTTAGAATAGACTTGTATAGCGTTGATGACAAAGTGTATTTCGGTGAGTTTACTTTCTTCGATTCTAGTGGCTTTGAAAAGTTCACCCCAAATGAATGGGATGAGGTGTTTGGTGGATGGATACAGTTACCTATTTTGTATTTCTAAAGGTGAAATTAGTTTTTTTTATTCCAGTGTTATGCGACATAACACAATGAGTTAATGTTATAACTTTGAAAGATAAATGAAAAAGTATCTCAGTAATCCCTGCAATATATATATATCCTTGTTAGCATTTTATTCGATGCAGGGCACGATAATCCCAACGGGTGGTAGTTTGTTATCGCAAATAATTCTTCTTATCGCCATGTTGATGGGACTTTTTTACACTGCCAAGACGATGCAAATGTATGGCAAACCTATATATTTCAAAGGTTTGAATATTCTGTTCTTAACATTGGTCGTATATGGTGTGATTTCGTTGCTTAGTGATCATCATTATATAATCAAAGCAAAATTATTTGACAATGAAGTAAGTAAGTCGTCGTATCTAAAGAGTTTGTTTCTCTCATTCCCAAATATCTACACTTTCTACTATTTTTCAAGAAAAAATCTTCTTACAGAAAGTTCTCTTAGGAAGTGGGTGATTGCTTTTCTTGGAATCGCAATATTCCGATTCTTCGATTACAAGATAACTACCATACATACATTATTACTTAACGGAAATGACGCTGAAGAGATAACAAATAATATGGGATTCCTTTTTGTGGCATTGATGCCAGGAGTAGTGTTATTTAAGAATAATATCAAACTTCAGTATAGTCTCCTAATAGTCTGTATGATTTTTATCATGATGGGAATGAAACGTGGAGCTATCATTGTGGGAGTGGTATCTTTGATTTATTATCTCTACTTTAACTTCAAGTACAACAACCAAGTATCTAAGGGAAAAGTATTATTTTTCTCTATCTTAATTATTGTTGCCGCTTACTTCATCACTGAGCACATGATGGAGTCCTCCGATTATTTTATGAGTAGAATTACTCAGACCAGAGAGGGGGATAGTAGTGGACGTAATGAAATCTATGAGCATTTCTGGAATCATTTCAAAAACGAAATGGATACTTTTAAGTTTCTATTTGGAAATGGAGCTAACGCTACTTTGGATATAGGAATAAACTATGCACATAATGACTGGCTGGAGTTGGCAATCAATCAAGGAGTGTTGGGTTTAGTCGTTTACGCTATTTATTGGTTATGTTTTTGGAAAACCATAAGATCTATAAAATATAATAAGCCAGCCAAACTGGTTCTTTCACTCACATTTATGTCTTTCTTTATTATGACATTATTTTCTATGTCATACACAGAATATTCATTTTTTTCTTGTACTGTCTTTGGATATTATTTGGCGCAATATAAAGAGTGTGAGGTATTGTATAATATTAACAATGAAAAATGATAACGTTTTAAAATAATGGAAACTATATATATTATTCTTCCAGATCTTTCAGCAGGAGGAGCTGAGCGTGTTGCTATAACTATAGCTCGCATTCTAAAAAAATCAGGTTATAATATTGAATTTATCAATCTTGGAAAACCTGAAGGAGACATGTATTATTGGATTGAACCAGAGTTTAAAATGACTTCTTTTGGATGTAAAAGAGTTCTATCTGCAATTCCTAAATTGTATTCATTTATGAAGAAGCACCCGAATGCTAAATATTTTAGTAGTCGAGAACATGTTAATATCGTAGGATTGCTATGTGCAGGAATTACTAAGAAAGAAATAATCGTCCGCATTCCTAATATGCCTAAGAATAATCTTGTTAAGGGTATAGCTGGGATTAAAGCTTCTATAATAAAGGGTCTTAATCAAAAATTACTTGGTAAAGCAAAATGGGTGATTGCACAAAACAATGAAATGCGTAATCAACTGTTAGAGTTTTATGGGTTGTCCAAAAGAAAAGTTGTTGCAATTAACAATCCAGTTGATAAAGAATATGTATTAAACTCTGCGAAAGAAGCTGTTAATCCTTTTCCAAAAGATGAGGTAGTATTTTTGAATGTATGTAATATTGCATATTCAAAAGGTATTGACATTTTATTGCAAGCATGGGGAATAGTTGTAAATGCCATTCCAAATGCTCATCTTTATATTGCAGGACGCAACAATTCTGAATATGCTCAACAGACAATAAGTCATGTAAGAGATAAAGATAAGGTAACATTTCTTGGTTTTCAAAGTAATCCTTATCCATATCTAAAATACTGTGATTGTTTTGTTTTACCTTCACGTATGGAGGGCTTTCCTAATGTTGTACTTGAAGCAATGTGTTTTAATAGACCTGTTGCAAGTACCTCTTGTGTAGAGGTTATAAAGGAAATTATTAATCCTGGGAAAAATGGTTATTATTGTGATATAGAAGATCCAGAGGCCCTAGCTGAAATAATGATTAAGGCAGTAAAACTAAAGCAAATAGACAATAGTTACGATTTGTTTGATAAGGATAAATTATTGAGGTTGTTTTGTTAATGAAAAGTGTTTAATATGGGAGTGAATTTATTTAAAATAAAAAAATGGACAAAGATGCTTCGAGGAAATAGTGTTTATCATGTCAATCAAAATGAAGGTAAGTACTATTCAAAGACAGAAGTAAAAGGGTATTATAATAACTTAACGGATAAAGTTTTACTCTTTGGTAAGAAAGGAAATGAGATTCCTATTACTACCGTAGATACAGGTGAAAATATTTATTTCTCAATTGCTATTTTTCAATATGGATTGGCTGCATACGATCTATATTTAGCTTCAGACAAGAAGGACTCATCTATGCTTGATAAAGTAATAGCTTGCGCTAACTGGGGAGTAGAAAACCAACAAGAAGATGGTTCGTGGGTAACATTTGCCTTTGAAACGCCAGACTACCCTTATTCAACAATGGCTCAAGGAGAGGGTGTATCTCTTTTAATCCGAGCCTACAATGAAACAAACGAAAGAAGATTTATGGATAGTTTCAAAAAAGCAATGGAGTTTATGTTATTGCCATTCGAAAAAGGAGGTCCTACGTTATATAACAAAGATGGTGTTTTTCTATATGAATGCCCCAAAGCCCCTTTGATTCTAAATGGTTGGATTTTTTCATTCTGGGGGTTGTGGGACTATTGTATAACAGTAAAAGAAGATACTGAAGCTAAGAAAATCCTTGATAAAACATTAAACACAATGGTAACATGGATACCTAAGTTTGACCTTAGTTACTGGAGTAAATATGAAGATGGCAAACGTATTTGTAGTCCGTTCTATCATAAACTACATGTGGCTCAATTGAATGTTATGTTTGAACTTACGGGAAGAGATGTTTTCAAATATTATGCTTATCGATGGGATAATTATCAGCATAATTGGTTGTTTAGAAAAATTGCTTTTATAAAAAAAGCAACTCAAAAAATTTTTGAATAAAAGTATATTCACATTGTAGATAGATTATTAAATAAGAGAATACAGAATATGTCAAAAGTATTAATATTAGGATATTTTGGCTATTTGTCCAACCAATTAGATGGTCAAACTGTTAAAACGAGAGACGTATATCGTTTAGCTAAAGAACAGCTAAACGATAGTACTGTTGATTATTTTGATACTCAGGAATTACAGAGGAACAAGCTCTTGGTGCTTAAAATGTTTTGGAAGGTAATGTGTTGCAATACTTTATTTTACCTTCCTGCGCATAATAACTTAAAAGTGTTCTTTCCAGTTATATTCATTTTGTCGCAGTTATTTAGATTTAGAATTCATTATTTTGTTGTAGGAGGATGGTTGAGGGAATATCTTACACATCGTGCTATTCATCGCTTTATGCTTAGTCGCATAAAAGGTATTCATGCTGAAACCAAAAGACTAAAAAAAGAATTGGAGGATTATTATCATTATAAGAATGTTGATATATTCCCTAATTTCCGATTCTTTGATTATAATCCTAAGCCTTCAGAATCAGATATATTAAGGATTGTCTTTATGGCTCGTGTCATGAAGCAAAAGGGACTTGATTGGATTTTTGATTTAGCTGATTATATTTCTGAGCATAATCTACAAGATAAATATTCCATCACTTTCTTTGGTCCTGAAACTGAAGAAGAAAAAGAATATTTTGATAATAATGTGGCAAAGTATGATTTTGCAGAGTACAAAGGAACATTACAACCAAAGGAAATACATGAAACTCTTAGCAAATATGATGTAATGTTACTGCCCACTCATTTCTATACAGAAGGTCTTCCTGGTTCTGTAGTCGATGCTTACATTTCAGGAATTCCTGTTATAGTAACGGAATGGAAGCATTCTCATGAATTTGTGGATGATGGCAAGAGTGGATTTATTGTTCCTTTCGAAAACGGTAAACAACAAATGATAGATAGAGTGATATCTCTTGAAAAAGATAGAAATCTTTTGAGAAACATGAAAGCAAATGCACTCATTAAGCGCATGGAATTTGCTCCGCCAAAGTTGGATAACTTAATAAGGGGATAAAACGTTAACCGTTTGTTTTGTTTCTCGTGTGGAACAATCTAAAGGTTTGGAGACGTTGAAAGCGATGTCGACACTTATGTCTAATATTGGTCTTGATAGATGTGTAAAGATAGATTTTTACAGACAAAAGACTGATACCTATTTTGACGAATATCTTAAAGGTATAGAAATGTATCAGTATAAAGGTGTGCTACAGCCAAATGATGTGATTCCTACCTTGAAGCAATATGATGCACTTATATTCCCTTCACATTATGATGGAGAAGGTTGTCCTGGTATCTTAGTGGAGGCTCTTTCTGCTTCATTACCAATTATTGCTTCTGATTGGAAGTATAATAATGAGTTTGTAACGAATGGTGACAACGTATTCCTTTGTAGTACATTTGATCCAAATGAGTATGTAGAAGCAATAAAAGTATTATTGCTTAATAAAACTCTATTAAAGAGAATGTCAGAGAAAGCATATGAAAAAAGTGGAGAGTTTTCTGTTGGTAATGCGAGAGTGTCGTGTAATCAATATCTTAAATAAGTAATAAAATGAATATGCAACAAATATAGGTATACGTACATCCATAACGGCACGTCATGATATTGAAATTGGTGAAAGTGCTGTAATTGGTGCAATGGCATTGGTTAATAAATCAGTCCCTGCAGGAACTACCGCAGTGGGAGTTCCTTGCAGGGTGATAACTTCCCAAAATAAGATTTAATACAAATTGTTTTAATCTGTCAATTGAAATGGCATACATATTGCTTTTAGTATATACATGAGTAATACTAATAATTATATGTAAATATAAAAAACAAAATTTTATGACAGAAAAAGATGTAATATTTAAATTGTATGGCAATGATGACAATCCTGATCCTAATTGTTTTTGTCATTTTGGTTGGGAAGGTATTGGTTCGTTTGCATTTTGGAAGTATGCTTGTGCTTATTACGAATGTGCAGAAATATTGTTTGAAAGATTTAAAGATGCAAAAGGGGATTATGCAATTCTTGATGGAATAGGTTTGCCTATTTGTTTCTCATATCGGCATTTTATTGAACTTTCCCTTAAGCATCTATTTGTAAAGTTTGTTTGCACTAATGAACAAGAGTATAAGGAGTGTTTAAACAAAGGTCATGACCTTGAAGAACTATGGAAAGCTATTAAAAATAAATTGAGTAAATTAAAAAAAAGAGTAGGTTCTACTGTTAGTCTTGGATGTGTTGAACATTATATAAAGGAATTTGATAAGTTTGACAAAAATTCAATGACACTTCGATATCCAGTAGATAAAAAACTAAAACCAATGAAGCCAGAAACCAAATTGGATATATACAATCTACATGATAGAATGCAGGAACTATATAAGGCTTTGGATAATTTGTCTTACGAATTGGATAATCAACTATTTATAGAGATTGATACAGCTAAGCTCGATAAGTTTACTGCTAAATATGAAGAACTGCGTTCTAAAATAGAGACTATTATTGATGAAATAGACTCTGTAAAAGACGAAGAGTCTAAGTCTGCTAATGTCTTAGAATGGTTTAAAAATAGTGAAACCTCTAAGATCTATTCTATTTTAGAGGATTGTTCGGATGATGAGTTAATCCTTTTAGATACCCTTTATTATACTGGAAGGGCTATAATTACAGAAGGGTTAAGACTTCCACGAAATCGTTATGATGCTTGTATAGATGTTAAGAAAAAATGTATACAAAATATGGAACATGATAGATTGGAGTTTGGTAAGCCAAAGAATGATGAAATCAATATTTACGGTAAGCAAAAGGCTGTAATTGTTAAGAATGTTCGTAAGGCAATGGAATTTCTTGATTTTGTTGGCTAAAAGATAAATACTCACATTAATTTAAAGGTGAACATTAGCCTAAGGGCATGTCAATTAACTTGTAAGTACTCAAATTAAGGCTTAAATTAGAAAGAAGTATCTTCGCTGTTGAATTTAAAACATAGAATATATGTACAGCGGTGAAGATTAGTAAAAATTCTATTTCCTGTACCAGACGGAGGCAATGTCTAAGGGCATCTCTATTGAACAGTTCTGTTCACGTAATAAAGTATCTTATAATATATTTTTAACAACTCAATATATAGGCACTTGCAAAAGTGCCTAAACAAAGGGCTATGCCCTAAATTGAGCACTAACCATAAAAATGTAATAGTATGGGATTAAAAATTAAAATAGCAATACCATTTCTTCCAAATTATGTCAAAGAAGTTGAGTTTGATGACTTTGAAAGAATTGATATAGGCATCAAAGGAGAGAAGAACTCTAATCATTTTTTATGGCAATTATGGCATTTGTTTGATGTAAAATATACGCCTGAAACAGCAGATGGTTTTGTTCCTTGGGCTTTTATGCCAAGTCGTTATTGTGGGAAAAAGAATAATGTAGTTGTTTTAGGAAACATAAATACCGCTATTGGAAATTTCCATGTTGCTATTTCTTATGTAAAGAAAGGAGATATAGATAGTATCTGTTTCTATTCTGGTATTCATAATGACAGTAAAACTAAACGCGCCATTCGTGACATCGTAAATGAGGCTAAATGTAAAATTGAGCAAGTAGAGACTTTTCATTGTAAAGTGGAAATATTTAGTAATTTTGATAAATTGAAATTTTCCACGTATGTAGGTGATAGGTTTAAAATCTATACAATGAATGAGAAAATATATGTTGCGTTTGATATTTTATGTGCAGACAAATATGAAGCTTATCATTTGTGTATGGAGAGAATGAAATTTTTTTTAGCTTTTCTGTCTGTAGAAACAAACATATTGTTTGATTATGACTCTATTGATTTTGGCGCTGATCAAGATAATGTTGATACAAAGCATATGTTATTTATGCAAAATTATATTGATCATTATTCCATTATCAAAGATGAAGTAGTATTATCTAAGGAGGCATTTCTTTTCTTGAATGAATATCTTTTTGTAGAAAGAGATTTATGTTTAGATAGGGTTGCTAAATATTTTCTCTTAGGATGTGTTCATGTACTTGACGGATTAACTGAAGTATCTTATTTTGAGGATATTGTCAAATATACTTTGAAAGAACTATCATATTCTGTTATGAGAAGGCATGATAAAAACAAGCAGGAAAGATATACTCATTGTATTATGCATTTTCTTTCTGCTATTGAAACAGCATCTTTTGATGATAGTAGTCATGAAGTTTGTAAGACTTGTGGAAATGTTAAATATAAGATTGGTGCCAGAGTTAAAGACTTTGTTGCAAAGTATATAAATGAAGACTTGGGAAAACTATTTAAAGGTTTGTATTCTATAAGGTCCCATTATCTTCATACAGGTATTCTTTCCACTAGCGGAGATTTTTTGAACGCAAGACCTTTGCTAGACATGGAGACTGATAGTGGCATAATAGACAGCTCTTTTATTTCGGTTAAGATAAATGGTGATATAAAAAACGTTTATGCCAATAATATTAAAGAGTGGACAACCTATTGTTTACGTTGCTATTATCATGAGAAATTATTTAATAATACAAATTTTGAAGTGGAAGATATTTATAACAATAATTCTTCTTCATATATCAAACATATTTCTGAATTAAAGTTGGTCTCAAAGATAAAAGGATTAGAAATAACAGGTGTTGAGCCGACATAGATTTCTTTATAGGAATATAACATATGAATATAAAGTTGAGATATAAGCAAAGCGGTTTAAAAATATACGTTTTGAATAAAACTAAATAATTGTATATCCGTCCGCACAAGTGGTTGCTTAGGGCGATATGGTGCGATACCATCGGGCGGAACAAAGAATAAAATACAGTTTGATAAAACTTTTGTATGGTGAAAAATGTCAATGTTAGTATAATAATACAATTTTCAAGAAATGTTGCATGACATATCTAAGAAATCAGTATCTTTGCTATAAAAACAAAATGGTATGAATAAAAAGATTATTATTGAAAAGGTACTAGAATACAGCGATATTTTTCCAGATAAGAAGGAATTAGATGTGTATTCTGTTTTAAAGCGGTACAATAGGGAATTACTAATAAAAATAGTAAATGTCCTTGGTATGAATTACGGAAATGCATTTATGCCAGACACGACCCTCTTTTCTGAAATAAGCTATAAAAGAGTACAAGAATTAAATGCCAGAATTGAATTTTATGCACCGCATCTAAAAAATAATCGTTTTTGCTATTGTACTCAAAGGACTACATTAGAATTATTAAGGTATATTTTCTCCATTCCTGTTAACGAATACCAAAATAATGGTAAAAAAGAAGATTTGGAGTATGACATCTTTAGGATAATTTTACAACTTAATGAAAATTTGATGCGTTTTTTTGTAGATAAGGAGCATGAAAGTCTATCAATAATGACGTATTTCTTGCGATATGTGCTTAATGATGTGACTGATACAGATTGGAAAAATATATATCAAACGCAACTTCTTTATTTTTTGAAGCTTAAAGAATTCCTTGAGAAGGAAGAAAACAAAGATTTATATTTTAATGTATGCAAAAAAATAGGAATTGAGTCATTGGACGAGTATTTGATAACAGTATTCGGCCTTATTCAACTTTATATTAATGAGCAAGAAAAAAAACGAAAGGGATGCCCTTATCTAAACATGATGGAAAATAATAAATTATTATCTATAAATGTATGCAATTATTTGGCATTAGATATAAAAGAAACTTACCAATATAATAATGAAAATGTCAATGATAGGGAAAGCAATATTGATTACAGAATTTTCCGTTCCCATCCTATGATAAAAGATGGTGAAGGAAAATACTACTTATATAATTTACCACTTTTATGTGAACGATTATATAATAGCTTGTTTTTCGACATAAAAGATTTATATAAAGGAAATTTTTTCCAATACTATAATAGTGTGTTTGTTGAACAATATATGTTTCAGAATATCATGTTAGAATGTATTGGCAAAAAAACAACATCTTACTTTCCTCATAAAGAAAATATTGGCGATTCTGAAATGAAGGATCAACCGGACTTTTATATCCGTGAAAGAGATTCTGTCTTTCTTTTTGAGTGTAAAGCCATCAAATTAAATGGTAACTTAAAAGACAAGAGTGATATCAATAATCTTATTGCTGAAATAAAAAACAAATTATACTTGTCTTCTACAAACATAGACAAGCAAAGAACAAAAAAGAAAAAAGTAGAAGCTGTAGGTGTTACACAACTTGTTAAACAGATGAATCTTATTGAAGATGACAAATTTCCATGGGATAAAGAAATACCAGATGAAATTTATTACTACCCAGTCTTAGTTATTGAAGATCCAAAGATAATACAGGTAGGTTTGACATCAATAATAAATGAGTGGTATCAACCTTTGCTAAAAGAACAGTTGGCAGATACGGCATCTTATCCTATTATAGTAATGTCTATAAATACTTTATTTAGATATAAAGACATCTTTCGTAAATATGGATTTACAAAGGTTTTTGATAATTTTCTTAGATTACATATGACAAGAGGAGAAAAAAGTATTGATTGGTCAATTGATGTTCTTGCTGACTTTAATTATTATATGAAGAGTAGCTATCAGCCTTCTGTTTCAGCTAATGCTTATATCAATAAACAAATAGGAAAAATAACAGAATTGTATAATCAATGAGGTTCCTTCGTCTGTAGTTTTTAAGGTTGCACTCTTGCAAAGTTCAAGAAATAAGTTTAACTTTGTATTCTAAAGTATATCTACTAAATAATAGAAGTTATGATACACGAAACGATACATATAAAAAACTTAGGTCCTCTCAATGACACTGGCATTATTGAGATAAAACCACTGACGGTATTTATTGGAAATTCAGCAAGTGGCAAGAGTACGCTCATGAAGGCTCTTGTATTGATGCGCTACATATTCAAACGCCTTTCTATCAGAGCTTATTTCCATAACTCGCATATAGAAGAGAATGTTATAAACTTTAGATTCAGGGATTTGTTGCGTGATAATATGAGTGTACTGGTTACTGCAGATACATACATTCATTATGTTGTTACTATAAACGGGAATTCGTATTCTGTAAGTTATTCAGGTGGCAAGTTGTCTTACAATGCTATAATACCAAATGAGGACTTGTGCTTCTTCAAAGAAGTGTGGGTGGCAGAATCAAGAAGTGCAATAGCCCCACTGTCAAGTCAAGGTACATTAGCAAAAAACGCTTATTTGGGATTCTTCTTTAATGAAACATTCACTGAATTTGACAATGCTACTGACGCAATAAAGCATTTTGATCTTAACTATATCGGTTTGGACATGAATGTGGAACGTGGAGGCAACAACCAAAAGAAGTTTATACTTAATCCTAAAGACAAAAATTACTCTTCGTTTGAACTTCGACATGCGTCTTCAGGTATACAGACAACAGCGCCTTTAATAGCCATGATGAACTATTATGCTCAGGCTTTTGACTTTAAGTCGGCTCAGAAGCGTAGCATCATTGACCTGTTGTTTGAAAAGAACCTTACCACTCAGTATCGCCCAGAAATGGAACTTACAGATATGCCAAAATATGTACACATACATATAGAGGAACCGGAATTGAGTCTTGACCCAACATCTCAGATTCAGATGTTGAACGAGATAATACGATTGGCGTTCTATTCAAAGGTCGACGGCCGTGAAATAGGATTGGTACTTGCTACACATAGTCCATATATCATTAATTCTCTGAATCTGTTGATGAAGGCTCACGACTGCAAGACGGATATTGACGGTGCACATGTAGGCTATGATGATTTGTCGGTATATCAGATTCTGTCGGCTGGAGTAGTTGACTTGAAAGTTAAAAACATTCACTACGTCAACACGGATAGACTCTCAGAGGATATCAATAACATATATGATAAATACCAAGAATTAAAGCAGTTGCAAAATGAAGAATCTCTTGGAAAATGACCTTCCTGCGTTTTATGGCGTAGGCAGAAGATGTATATGTGATGAAAACATAACGAGTTTAAACGAATTTGACCTTACAGAGGACGATACACAATTTGTAGTTGATTACAAAAAAGGGTATGCGTCTTTTTGTGGTAATCCGTTTAATTTGAGTGTAGTCAATTATGATACATATATTGGTAAATATACAGGTACAAAAATCGCTGATGGTAAGCGCAGATGCGACTTTATCCTGACAGATACTGACACTGATAATATTATTGTTTTGTGTGAGGTGACAAGCTCTATAGGTAGAATAGAAAATCTATCTCGTCCGATAGAAAAGACAAAAAAAGATGGAACAAGAACTGTTGTTTTTTCAAGGGGAAAATATCAAAAGGTAGAACTTCAACTCTATCAAAGCTTGGAAACTATAACTGAGGTACCATCAATATCGTCGTATATAAGCAACAAGAAAAGAAAGGTATGTTTAATGTCATACCTCATAAAACGAACAGAGAACAATGCTATTAATGCTTTCAACAGAAATCGATTGATGGAAGCAGAGGAGGCTGGTGAAAATGGCGCACAGATAAGTTGTCCACAAATAGAACAGTTTGGCTTTGATTATTATAGAATAAGTCATGACTATTCTTTCAAAATAGACAACAACAGTAAATAATAATAAAATCCTCATCCGAGTGGCGGCATAAGCGCAGAGCGATACTGCGGTGGGGAACTTCACTTTGATT
>ERZ1023701.250-NODE-250-length-19503-cov-10.506993_pt1 | contig 19503 bp, 16 predicted proteins | sample MGYA00380350_ERZ1023701 | MGnify/ENA primary metagenome ERZ1023701 (study PRJEB33179, sample SAMN07449025) | human gut metagenome | biome: Human-gut; feature: Human associated habitat; material: Faeces | host: Homo sapiens | place: India:Kasaragod | collected... | reverse complement strand
TTACACGTCAAAAAAAGGCAAAACGATATTTATTTACTAAATTTGCATCTATAAGTAGGTGTTAAAACTAAACATCTAAACATAACTATTATGAACATAATAAAAGTTAAAGAGAAATCATTGCTTAACCAACGTAGGCAACGCTTGGCTGTGTGGTATGTGCCTATACTTGTGTTAGGCGCTCTGTCTGATTTGTTAGAGCTATCTGGTTCATTCGATATTTTCTATAAATTCACCAACAGCATATTGTTGTTGCTAACCTTACTGTGGTCCACATGTTACATTGTCAAGAAGATGAGCATCTTGCGCACAGTGTCGCTTCTCTCTTCTACAACACAGGTGCTCATAAGCATAGACACTGTATATTGTGCTTTCACACCCGCGGTGCCTCACACACAAATGGTGATTCTTGTAAACATCCTTATTCTCACAGCCAACACCATGTTTTCGGTCGCCACCTATCAGGGCATAACAATCTTGACCAATGTGGTCATTTCTATCGTCACCTTCTTTGTGTGTATGCTATTCACCAACGGTCACGACTTCCAGCAATATGCCGTTATGGTGTTGCTTGTATTTGCTTATATAGGCATACTTGGCTTACACATTGCCCGTATATCCGAGCAGTTGCAGGACGAAAACGAGACAATAAAACAAGAGGAGGAAGAGCTTATGCATGTTCTGCGGCTAAACAAGGAACAGCTCAAGCTGTATATAGAATTGGCTAAAAAGGAGCAAAGCGAAGACGAGACACTTCTTATTCTTAATAAATTTAGCGAGAAGACCCAAAAATATGTTGTCGATAATGTTATGAAATATGTGAAAGCGCAAGCGACAACGAGCAAACAAATAGAGGAGAGTTTCCCTGAGCTCTCTTCATCTGAACGTGACATTGTGCAACTGATATTGAGAGGATATAAATTAGGTAGCATCTGCACGATGCTGAACAAATCAGAATCGAACATCAATACACAACGAGCTAACATACGACGCAAACTAAGGTTGCAGTCTGCAGACAATCTTAATGATGCGCTACAAAAACGGATGATGAAAATAGAATAGTCAAGAGGTGGAAACAAAAAAGGAAGCTATCATGATAGATAAGCTTCCTTTTATATTATATTGTTATGCTCAGCATGAGCATTAACGCCCATTGCGCCTTTACTTCGTAGCAAACTTAAAGCTACGGAAGTAAACCTTTAGGTCTTCGCCCGACGTATTGGTAAGTCGTAGCTTCTTTGCCTTTAGTCCGTCAATCTCGTGTCCTGCGTTCACCAAGGTCTTATTGCGCTTGTTCATACTTAGGCTTATAGGCTGCCATATACCGTTTGTCATAACCTCGAGCTTAAACTTGTCGGCAATGCTCTCAACGTCAAAGTTGAAGTCCATACCGTTTAGCATAACCACGTGTTCGGTTTCAATCTCTACGAAGCCGTCTTTTTGCCAGTTGATAACCTCGTTGGATGGAGCCACATTCACGTTAGTGTTCTTGATGCTTATAGGCAGCAAGCGCAACTGCTCTACGTTGCTCGTTAGCTTATATGGCATATATTCTGCCACGTTAGAGAGGTTTGTGCCGTTTTGCTTGTTGTAGTTGTCTACAGCCAGAGTAAATAGCTTGTGCAGTGTAGGTAGCATCACCTTTGTGCCAACCTTTATGCCTGGTTGCAAGGCATGGCGAACGTCAGAGTTTTCAAGCTCAAACATCTGCTCTTGTATAGATTTGGCTTGCTGATAGAGATTGTTGAAGTTGATAATATTATTACCCTGATTCATCATTACAACCGTAGTACCATAGTCGGCAAGATTCTTTGCTTGCAGCAACCACGGACGCAACTCGCGTATAAGTTCCTTGTTACTCTTGTCGGCAAGCAACAGGTCGCAAGCGTTCTTCAGTTGTATGCACTTAGTGTTAATCTCCTCAATAGCCTTGCGGTCGCCTTTCACAGCTGCAGCAGCTATATCCTTAAGCTCTTCACCTTCCTCGCGACGGAACCCGTGTCCATTTTGTCCAAGGTCCTTATTATAAAGGGCAAATGTGCATAGTGCTTCGGAATTGCTGGGAAGAAGGTCTTCTATGCCCTTTAGCCAATCGGTCTTGGCATCATAAGCCTTCATGTTCCAAGTATAGTCGGCTATACCATAAAGCGAAACCTTGGAAGCCTCGGCATGTTCCATAGGGTTAGATACAAATCCAGACACGTCGCTTGCAATGTCTTTGCCGTTGCCATAGGCTGGACCAAGAAGTATATGGTCTCTAACAAATTCGCTCACAGGGAAGTTCCACCAAATGTAAGCCTTACGGTCAATTCTGCTGTTAATCCATTGCATCGACTCCTTGTCTATGCAATGCACAACCGAATTGCCTGTCCACATTATCCGTATGTCCTTATTCATCTTTGTGCCAAGTGTGCGCAGATAACCCTTCTCGTCGTTGGCCCATGCTTTGTTGTATTCGGTAGGACACATTATAAGAGGCGATATGTCCTTATGTCGGTTGATGAAGTTGTTGTCAACATAGTTCAGCAGTTCGGCTTGTTTGTCGGCCTTAGCGCCTTCTCCCCAGATGTCATCAAAGAAAACGGCGAACGAGCGTATGCCAAGAGCGTACATCATCTCAAGTTTGTTGATAAGATTGTCGCGGTCTTCGTTGTTCCACTTTATGTCCACTCCCGGGTGAATTGCCCAATAGAAGTTTACACCATTCTTCTTGGCTACCTCGTTTAGTTCTTTTATGCGGTTGCCCTCTTCTGTAGGATAAGGCTTGCGCCATTGGTCGCGGTGATAAGGATCGTCCTTTGGGCCGTAGATGTAAGTGTTCATCTTGTTGCGTCCATAAAAGGCTATCTGGCTAAGACGTGCTTGATGGCTCCACGGTGTGCCATAGAAACCCTCCACAGTACCGCGGAAGTCTACGTCAGGCCAGTCGGCTACGGTGCCAGTTTCAAGTTTGCCTTTGGCAATAGAGCCAAGGAAAGTCTGTACACCATAAAAGAGTCCTTCCTCGTCGTTACCTATTATTATAGCACCCTTGTCGTTTATGCTGAGCCAGTAGCCTTCTGCCTTTTTAGGCAAATGCTTGGCGTATGCCTTGACACACTTGTCGCCTTTGATGCCGAGTGTGATTGTGTACTTTGCATTAGATTCCACCCTAATGCCATTCTTCAGAGCAGCTACGGCAAACGAATTGTCACGATTGTTGCTTGTCTTAATATTAACGCATTGTGGCAACTGTGCAAACCCAGTGCTTTGTATATTCTGCGGCACCGGGTTTACAAGTTTAAACTGTGCTTTGGCTGGCATTGTACCAGCCAAAGCAAGAGCGGAGATAATTTCGATAGTCAGTTTGTTCATTTTATGTAATGTTGTTTGTTAGTAGAGTATGGGTTTTACTTGTTCTTATCAGCCTCTTTCAACATCTCCTCTATAGCTTTCTTCAGCTGTCGGTCGTTGCCAGAGAGGTAGTCCTCAGGTGTATTGTACACCACGATATCTGGATTTAGCTGAGTATTCTCGCCGTATATGCCGTCAAGAGTTCTGCATCCCACTTGTGGAATACCGTAAACCATAGTCGGATCTATCATCTTCTCCCACCAAACGGCAGTCATGGTTCCTGCTACAGGAGCACCAATAAGCTTGCCTATGCCAAGTGTCTTGTATACCATTGGGAACCCATGTCCATTGCTGTAGTCGTCTTCACAAATAAGCACGCACGATGGTTTAGTCCACTTGTTGAATGGGTCTCGACCAATATATTTGCCTTGTGGAACAAAGTTTTGATATTCCTTGCCACTGAGCAAAGTGCAAAGGTCATCGTGTAGCCATCCGCCTCCGTTGTGTCGTTCGTCTACGATAACCGCCTCGCGGTTGCGGTTGCGCTCGCTAAGCAGTTCGCTATAAACATCGCGGAAGCTCTTGCTGTTCATTGCTCTAACGTGCACGTAAGCCAGACGTCCGTTAGACAGACTGTCTACAAGCTTGCGGTTGCGCTCTACCCAACGCTTATACAAAAGGTCGGTAAGTGCGCCTTTAGATATGCCCTTTACCACAACATCGAATGTCTTGCCGCCCTTAGCCTTGCTTACAGTAAGGCGTATTGGCTTGCCAATCTTGCCATCCAGCAACGGGAAATAGTCCATACCAGTGGTTATGTCGGTACCGTCAATCTTTTGGATTATGCAACCAGGCTTGATGTCAGTATTCTTTACAGAGCAAGGACCATTGTTCACCACCTCCTTAACCTTTAGTCCGTCGCCTTCATAGCTCTCGTCGTAGAACAGTCCAAGGTTAGCTGTCTGAAGCGAAGCCCAGCTTCCACTGTATCTTGCACCAGTGTGTGATGCGTTAAGCTCGCCTAACATCTCGCTCAACATTTCCTGAAAGTCGTAGTTGTTGTTGATGTACGGCAAGAAGCGCTCGTAGTTCTTTCGGTATCCGTCCCAATCCACTCCATGCAGATTGGCAACATAGAACTTGTCCTTAATCTGTCTGTACACATGGTCGAACATATAAGCACGCTCGTCGTAAGGCTTATAGTTGAATGTAGCCTCAAAGTCCACGTTCTTCATCGATCGTCCGGATGTGTCAAACTTCTTTATGTTGCCGCCACTTAGGAAGTATAGATTCTTATAGTCCTTATCAAATGTCATTGAGCCACCACCCACATTCTTGCTTATAATCTCGGTGCGACTCTCCAGTAGGTTGTGACGCCACAAGTCGTATCCGCCCTCAAACGCCGCCTTGTAGTATAGATTTTCGCCATCCTTATCAAGTATAGCGTCGCCAAGGTTAGACGAGTTTACGGTGAGTCGTATTATACGGTCGCGACAATTGTCAAGGTCAAGCTTCAGAGGTTCCACTTCTGCAGGCTTCGGATTGTCCTCGTTCTTCTTTTCATCCTTTTCCTTTTTCTCTTCCTCTTTCTTTTCCTTCTTCGTCATGTTCTCCTTGGCAAGCTGTCGCTCCTCCTTTGTCATTTGAAACTTTTCCATAGCGTCCAAGTCGAAGAACATGATGTAAGCATCGTACTCAGCACCCCAACTGCCGTGACTGCGGTATCCGGCGCGGTCGCTACTGAATAGCATTGCTTTGCCATCAAGTACCCAACGTGCATTGCCGTCGCTATAGCCACTGTTTGTAAGGTTGTGTATATTGCCGTTACCTGATGCGTCTACCAAGGCTATGTCGGTATTGTTCCATCCGCCATTGCCCATATACGATGCAAGCAGCCATTTGCTGTCTGGACTCCACGAGAAGTCGATGTCGCCATCACTGTAAGAGTAGAGATACTTGCCGTCCATCGCCGTGCGCACCTTACCGCTTTTTATGTTGATAATACGCAGTGTGCTGCGATTTTCCCAAAAGGCAATCTCTTTGCCATCCGGACTGTATTGCGGACATAGGGAAGTACTGTCTGATTTTGTAATTCTTTCCTCTACCAACTCAGTAGCATATGCAAACTGTTTCTCGTCCTTATTCTTGATAGACGTTGTGTAGATTTGCCACAATCCATTGCGTTCTGAGTCGTAGGTTATGGTACGTCCATCGGGAGCAAAATCGATGTTGCGCTCTTGTTCAGGTGTATCTGTTATCTGTTTGGTTGTGCGATATTCGATATTAGTAACGTACACATCGCCGTGCAGAACAAAAGCTATCTCCTTACCATTAGGCGACAGCTTGATGTTGCTTGCGCCAGATCGCTGTATCTGTCTAATAAGATGCTTGCCCTCGTTGTCGGCAGTAATGCGTATGTTTAGTTTCTTGGGCTGTTCGCCTTCGCGCACTGTGTATATCTCTCCATCGTATCCGTAGCACAGCATACCATTTGAGGCAGCCGATAGAAAACGTACAGGATTCTTCTCGTGTTTTGTTATCTGTGTGTCCTTGCCTTCGAGGGTGCGGCGGTATACATTGAATGTGCCGTCAAGCTCGCTAAGATAGTAGAACGATTTGCCGTCGGCAGCCCATACAGGGTCGCGGTTTTCGCCGTTGAAGGTAGTAAGTTGCTTAAACTTGTTGCCACTTTTAAGCCATATGTCACGTGTTATAGGCGAGCGGTGATGCTTGCGCCACTGGTCCTCATAACCCTTGTTGTTCATGTACAGCACGTCACCCTTGTCGTTGATGTCAAGAGCATCCATTGTTATTTCAGAGAATAGTTGTGGACGTCCACCCTCTATTCCTACGGTGTAGACTTGTGCAAACGATCCACTGTAGATAATGGATTGGGCAGTAGGCATAACGTCTGCCTTGAACATTACAGTTTTGTCGTTAAGCCAACGCAATGGTAGCTCGCTTCCACTGTTTGTGGTCAGTCGGCGAGGTATACCACCATTTGCATCCATCACCCATACGTCCATACTGCCCTCACGATTGGATGCAAAGGCAATATGTCGGCTGTCTGGACTCCATATCGGATATGAGTCGAACGCAGCATTTGATGTAATTTGTTTTGCTGTTCCGCCTTCAACAGGCACTGTGAATATATCGCCACGATAGGCAAAAGCTACTGTCTTTCCGTCTGGCGAAATGGCAGGATGGCGCAACCATAGCGGATTGTCTTCTGCCATAGCAGCAAGACCGCAAGATGCGAGGAGTGTTGCTAAAAAGAGTCTTCTCATAGTTGTTGATTTTATGTTCGTGATGTTTGTTTAATTGTTTATATTTGGTTGTGTAATTGTCTATAATAGATAGGTTTTGTTATGTTTTGCAAACTTACATAAAAAAGTCGAATTAAACGCTAAATAACGGCAAGAAAGTACAGCTGTTGTTGTGCTATTTCTTTGTATCTTCTCTTAATCGTTCTATTTCGCTACTTTCGCGTTTTATTTCTATATTGAATTCTTTATTGCCAAGATTTTTGATTATTTTTGTACTCACAATTTTCAAAATGATACGCCATTGCTAATGATACAACATTTTGTAATTGCTATATTTCAAGGATTTATGGCAATTCTGCCAAGAGTATTCAGAGATAATGGTGATAATGAGGACATTAACAAGTATTGATTATGAACGAGAAAGTTGCTACATGTAACACGCATGGGGTTATAGCTATGTCAAATGATGTATTTGATGAAGTTTCATGTGACATGAGATACAGAATAGACAAGATGAAGGACGGAAGGAAAAAGTTTGAGGCTTCCTTGCGTTTTGGCGAATATTGCTGTAGCTGCAGTCAGTATGATACGGCATATTGTTATTATGCAGCCGTCTTGGAAAAGACTGTAGCAGACAACAAAATTATCGATAAATACAAAGACCTTGCCCACAAAGCTTACCAAGGCCTTATATGCTGTAATAGCAGCAATGATGAATGCACATGGGAGATTACTTCTGACATCCTGGCTGGTTATCGAGAAATATTCGAGGAAGAATAGTACGTTGTGCAAAGTCTAATATATAGCTATAAGTCAATATAATATACTTTGCCATTTAATATAATATACTTTGCCATTTAATATAATTGTTTGGACAAACTGCATATTAAAGAAAAAATCCATAAGAAACTGTACGTTTTTTATGGATTTTTTTAATTACTTGTTTTATATAGTGGCTTTACTGTTTTACTGCTTCCAGTGCCTTAACCCAATCGGTGTCGAGCGAGAAGTTGGTTATGAACTTGTCGTTGTCTACATAGCTGTATACCACTTCCTTGTCTACATCGTTGAAGAGCGAGTTGTTGATAGATGCGGTGCGAAATTTGGCCTTAACCATATCCTTGTCTTTCTTGTTGGCAGAGGCAAGGCGCTTAACGTATAGGTTGACAAACTCGATGAGGGCATCGGTCTGCTGACCAAGTTCGTACTCAGTAAAGCGGTCTTCCTGACTGGCACGGTCTACGAGGTAATATATGGCATCGTACTTGAAGCATGCTATCTTGCGCTCGTCGAGGTTCTTTGTTGTGTCGTTGGCAAATGTCTCAGCCTGCTTCTGTATTCTTTTTACCTCTTTGTAAATCTCCTGTGCCGATACGCTTGTGGCGGCAAAGAGAATGGCGAAAATCATTAATAATTTCTTCATTGTTATAAGTGTTTTATTAGCCCCCTCCCTCATGCCCGTCTCTCATAGGGTATAGAGTGATATGTTTTAAGGGTATAGGGTGAGGCTCCGGTTTAATTATTTATTTTTTACCAATGTTTTGCGGTGGTCGATGCACGATGGCAATTCGTCCTCGTAATGGGTTACCATTATCAGTGTTTTGTTACGTCGCTTGCAGAATGTCTCTATCACTTTTTTAACGCACAAGCGATTTGGCTCGTCAAGACCATGTAGTGGTTCGTCGAGTATCAGAAGCTCTGGATCCTTGACCATTGCTCTTGCAAGTAGCACCAGACGTTGCTCTCCACTTGATAGTTTCAGGAAACTCTGTTCGGCAAGATGTTCTATTCCGAACACGCGCATCCAGAAGAGGCATGTGTCATGATTCTTTGGGTCGGGCTTTACATATAGACTCACTGCATTGCTGAATCCGCTTGCCACAATACGCTCTGTAGTGACATTGCTGCGGAATGCACGGTGCATCTCTGGCGATACATAACCAATGTGCTTCTTTATATCCCAAATACTCTCGCCCGAACCACGCGAACGGTCAAATAGAGTTATATCGCAAGCGTAGCTCTGTGGGTTGTCGGCGCATACAAGACTAAGTAGTGTAGATTTGCCACTGCCGTTGCGTCCAGTAAGAGCCCAATGCTCACCGTTGAGTACAGTCCAATTGAGGTCTTTTAATATGGTGCGTTCTCCGTATTGTATACATACGTTGTGCATATCTATTACGTGCTCGGCGTTATAATCTTCGTCTTTGTATGGCAGGTCGAGTATTTGCTGTATGCACGAGTTTGCTGCTGTTGAGGCTGTATTGGCAGCGTTAGTGGCAGTATCAGATAATGTGTCATCGCCTTTGGATACAGCTTGCAGATAATCCTCTCGTGTAAGTTTTGCGCCAACCGTCATATCATTCACCTCCACAACGTGCGAGATAAAGTTTGGAATATCCTTTGTTCGGTTTACCACAAGCATTATCTGTATGCCGTGCTCGGTAGATAGTGTCTGCAAGAGATTTGTTAGCTGTTCTCTTGCTTCACTATCAAGACCTATATAAGGATTGTCTATAATGAGGAGACGTGGCTGAGAGAAGATTGATGAAGCAATGACAAGTTTGCGCAGTTCGCCACTTGACAATAGGATGACATACTTGTCGAGCATAGTATCAAGTCCGAATAATGAGTAGATATGCTGCTGTAAGGTACGTCGTTCAGGCGTATCCTCTCCGGCTGCATTGTATGCATCCTCTAGGCGTGAGCGCACAGTAGCAGTCTCGGGATCTATTTCGGTTTGGTTCCAACGTTGCTGTAGATAGTATGTAGAGTCGTTGTCGCCGCCGTAGGTATCCTTAAAGCAAACATACTTGATATTGTCTGATATGTACTCGCGCTTTGATGGTGCGAAATCGTATTTTATAGCATCGCCCAGTAGAGGGTGTTTGCCAGTAATGATATCTACAAACATCGACTTGCCACCACCGTTAGGTCCCATGACAGCAATATTTTCGCCATCGCATAAAGTAAAGTTTACCGGTTGGCTCATACGCCAGTCGGGCATACGTGTCACACCATCAATGATACTGATAATCTTCTGCATAGTGTCATCCTGATTTAATATGTTGATTACTTTGGTTGTCCGTGCATTCGCCCCTGGTTCTTATTGATAAAGTCTTTCCATCCATTATAATGGGTGTCGGCTACAGGTGCTCCTTGTTGCATAAAGTGGCAATAGGCCACGCCTAAGGCGTCGGTTGCATCCATAAACTTAGGCATCTCCTTAGTGTCGAGGCGCAGCAGACGTTGCAGCATAGCCGCTACTTGTTCTTTAGAAGCCGAACCTTGTCCGGTGATAGCCATCTTTATCTTCATTGGGGCATATTCGTGTACTGGTACGCTATGTCCTACTGCAGCAGCTATAGCCACACCTTGCGAGCGTCCAAGTTTAAGCATCGACTGTACATTCTTACCGAAGAAAGGAGCTTCGATAGCCATCTCGTCTGGTAAGTATTGGTCGATTATCTCGGTTACGCGTGTGTGTATCTTTCCAAGACGCAGATAAGGATCGGTGTCCTTACGCATATCGATGACACCCATAGCCATCATCTCCGCCTTGTTGCCCGTAACACGCAGCACGCCATAACCCATAAGATTGGTACCAGGGTCGATGCCAAGAATTATTTTTTCTGTTTTCAATGTCGTGTCTTATCTATCCAAATAAGGGTTGTGAGCCAGTTCGTATCCCATTGTTGTTTCCTGTCCATGTCCTGGAAGTAGGCGTATATCGTCAGGGAACTGAACGAACATACGTAGGCTCTGTATAATCATAAGCATACTACCACCCTCAAAGTCGGTGCGACCTATAGATCCGCGGAACAGAGTGTCGCCAGTAAATGCCAATTTCTCGTCCTTGATATATAGCACAACACTGCCCATAGAGTGGCCCGGAGTTTCGATAACCTCTATTTCGTGTGAGCCAAACTTGATGCGGTCGCCCATATGAAACATCTTGATGTCCATATCCATAGGCTCGTTGAGTGTAATTCCGAAGAGAGCGGCTTGTTTCTCTGTGGCACGCACAAGCGCAGCATCAGATGAGTCTATCTCGAGTGGCAAGCCATAAGTCTTGGAAATAAACGGGTTACCAAAATTATGGTCGAGATGTCCGTGTGTTGCTATTAGGTGCACAGGTTTCAACTCGTTGTCGGTGATATACTTCTCTATGGCAAGTTTTTCAGCCTCGTAGTAGGCACCGCAGTCGATGATGACACACTCTTTTGATTCGTCGCTAACAACGTAGCAGTTTTCCTGCAACATGTTACATGTGAATGTTTCTATTTTAAGCATACTAAATGTCTGTCTTTTTTTTTACTTACTTTTCCCTTTTCTCTTTTCTCTTTTCCCTTCTTTACTATAGGATTCTTCACTTTTCACTCTTCACTTTTCCCTTTTAAAGCGGTAAGTATATAAGGTATTTCTCCTTGAACCATTCCTCCTTGAACATATCATGAATTTCTGTCAGGCTTACAATCTTCTTGAATGGCTGAGTCTCGGCCTGAAGATTGCCGCCCTTAAGGCATATAAGTCCGTTGGGCAGAGCATTGTGCTGGTTCTTATGCTCAATGTTTTTCTTTATAATCTTAACAAGGTCGGGTAGGGGCATAACGGCACGGCTTACTACAAAATCGTACTTAGCCTTCTCTTCCTCGCCAGAGAGTTGTTCGGCAACAACGTTATTCAAGCCTATAGCTTGAGCAACCTCGTTAACCACACGAATCTTCTTTCCGGTGCGGTCGATAAGCTTAAACTGTGTATCAGGGAACATAATAGCCAATGGTATACCAGGAAATCCACCGCCAGTACCAAGGTCGAGCACATTTGTGCCTGGTTTAAACTTAATCTCGTGAGCTATGGCAAGCGAGTGGAGCACATGATGCTCGTAGAAGTTGTCCATATCCTTGCGCGAGATAACATTTATCTTGCTGTTCCAATCCTCGTATAGAGCCTTGAGCGCAGCAAACTGTGTGCGCTGTGTATCGGTAAGGTTGGGAAAGTATTTAAGTATCAATTCCATATCTTTGCTATATAATGTGTAATAATTGTGCAAAGATACGATTTTTTTGGAGATAAACGTAATAATCGATAATAAAATAAATAGAAGCCACACCCTCCAACTGTTGCAATTATTGAATACAGCTCCCCTCCCTATGGGGAGGGGCTGTGGTGTGGCTTCTATATTGTCTTTTTTACTTCAGCACACCAAGTTCCTTGCCTACCTTGATAAATGCGTTGATAGCCTTATCAAGCTGTTCCTTAGTGTGTGCTGCAGAAAGCTGTACGCGGATACGAGCCTCGTTCTTAGGTACTACTGGATAGTAGAAGCCAGTAACGTAGATGCCCTCTTCGAGCAATCGGTTGGCATAACGCTGTGATAGAGGAGCGTCGTACAACATAACTGCGCAGATGGCACTTTGGGTTGGCTTGATATCAAAGCCGGCAGCCATCATCTTATCGCGGAAATAGTTTACGTTCTCTACAAGGCGGTCGTGTATAGAGTTGTCTTCCTTAAGCATCTTGAATACCTCAAGGCTTGCACCGATGATAGATGGAGCCAATGAGTTGGAGAAGAGATAAGGACGGCTACTCTGACGCAACATGTCGATAATCTCCTTCTTGCCTGTGGTGAAACCACCAAGAGCACCGCCGAATGCCTTGCCTAATGTACCTGTGTAGATATCTACACGGTCGTATGTTCCGCAAAGTTCGCTTACACCATGACCAGTAGCGCCAACAACACCAGCAGAGTGGCTTTCGTCAACCATAACAAGTGCGTCATACTTCTCGGCCAAGTCGCATATCTTGTCCATAGGAGCAACGTTGCCGTCCATAGAGAATACGCCGTCGGTACAGATTATGCGGAAACGCTGAGCCTGAGCTTCCTGAAGACACTTCTCAAGTTCCTCCATATTTGCATTGGCATAACGATAACGCTTAGCCTTGCAAAGGCGTACACCGTCGATAATAGAAGCGTGGTTGAGTGCGTCAGATATAATGGCATCCTCGTCTGTTAGAATAGAGCCAAACAAACCACCGTTAGCATCGAAGCAAGCAGCATAGAGGATTGTGTCCTCTGTCTTAAAATAATCTGAGATAGCAGCCTCGAGTTCCTTGTGTATATCCTGTGTTCCGCAGATGAAGCGTACAGATGACATACCGAATCCGCGGCGGTCCATCATCTTCTTAGCACCCTCAATAAGGCGTGGATGATTAGACAGGCCAAGATAGTTGTTGGCACAGAAGTTGAGTACTTCCTTACCATTAACTTCAATAGCTGCACCCTGTGGGCTCTCAATGATGCGCTCTTCTTTGTAGAGTCCGGCTTTCTTTAAGTTTTCTAATGAGGTGCAGAGGTGTTCTTTGATTTTTCCGTACATTTTGTTTAGATTTAATAGAGAATATAAAAAAGTTCTTAAGCACTGTTGGCAGCGTGTCGTTAGCGTAGGCTGCCGTAATTTCTTTGCAAATTAACTAAATATTTTTCAGATACGACATTAATTCGTGTTAAATTTTATCATAAAATAATTCCTTTGATTTTTATGCGCTTTTCTTATTGTAGATTGAAAAAAAAATCGTTACTTTGCACTCGAATTGCAAGGCTGTCAAAATGCCTATATATAAGGTGAAAAGCTTATGTGATAATTAAAATGCCTAAATAACAAACAACTTATTAAATATCACTTGAAATGAAGAAAATCTTGGTAATCGGTTCTACTGGTCAGATTGGCTCAGAACTGACAAAGGTATTGCGTGAAACTTACGGTAACGAAAACGTTGTTGCTGGCTACATTAAGGGAGCTGAGCCTAAAGGATGGCTTGCAGAGAGTGGCCCGATGGCAGAAGCCGATGTGACAAATCCACAGATGATAGCTGATATTGTTAAGCAGTATCAGATAGACACCATCTACAACCTTGCCGCTCTGTTGTCGGTTGTGGCTGAATCGAAGCCTCGTCTGGCTTGGAAGATTGGAATAGATGGATTGTGGAACATCCTTGAGGTGGCTCGCGAACATGGTTGTGCTGTATTTACTCCAAGTAGCATCGGTTCGTTCGGTTTGTCAACTCCTAAGATGATGACTCCTCAGGACACTATCCAGCGTCCACGTACTATATATGGTGTATCTAAGGTAACCACCGAGCTTCTTAGCGATTATTACTTTAATAAGTATGGTGTCGATACTCGTGCCGTTCGCTTCCCTGGTGTAATCTCGTATGTAACACCTCCAGGTGGCGGAACAACCGATTATGCTGTGGACATCTACTATAACGCTGTTCGTGGCGACAAGTTTATCTGCCCTATTAAGGAAGGCACTCTCATGGATATGATTTATATGCCTGATGCTTTGAAGGCCGCTGTTGACCTTATGGAGGCCGATCCTGCACGCCTAAAGCATCGCAATGCTTTCAACATCGCTTCGTTGAGCTTTGCTCCTGAGACCGTATTCGCTGCCATCAAGAAGTATAAGCCTGAGTTTGAGATGGAGTATGATGTAGATCCATTAAAGCAGAGCATTGCAGAGAGTTGGCCTGATCGTATGGATGACTCTTGCGCTCGCGAGGAGTGGGATTGGTGTCCTCGTTACGACTTGGATTCAATGACAAAGGATATGCTTGAGAAGCTTGAGATAAAGCTTAAGGGATAAAGATACCAAACATTACTTCCCTACCTATTGGGAGGGGAGTAATGTGTTTAGACTATTATATAAAAATAGGTATATAATACCAAAAGGATAATTGGCGAATATAACGACAAATAATTCAAGTAGTCGTTATATCCGCCAATTATCATTTTTATATGTTTGCCTTCTGTACAATTTTCTTACAATCTTTCCAGTACTGTCTTTATCAAGTCGTCAATATGACTCTTGTATCCAGTATCGGCGTTCTTTGTGCGTCGGTTGGCAATAACCATACATACTGTAGTAGCCTTATGTCCCATAAGCTTGGCAAGTCCGGCAAGAGCCGAGCTTTCCATTTCGAAGTTGTTGATGCGTATGCCTTCATACTCAAAGCTCTCAATCTTCTCGTTCTGATGCGGATCGGCAAGAGGAATGCGTAGCTCGCGACCTTGAGGACCAAAGAATCCACCACATGCAACAGTAAATCCGCGTACCATGTCATCCTTGGCTATACGTTCAACAAGTTCTTTATCAGCTGCAACAACATAAGGAGCAGGCTGGCACATATTGCCCGACCATCCAAGATGGTTAAGCAAAGCACGTTCCATTTGCAGGTTGCATACGGCATTGCGTCCGGCATAGAAGTTCAGCAAACCGTCAAAACCGATAGAATATTCAGAGCATATGAATGTTCCTGGAGGTGTATTAAGTTGCAAACCACCACAAGTGCCTATGCGCACAACCTCAAGCTGTCGCAACTGTTCCTTTTCCTCACGGGTGTTGAAGTCGATATTGGCAAGTGCATCCACCTCGTTCATAACGATGTCGATGTTGTCGCATCCGATACCGGTAGATATAACTGTTATGCGTTTGCCTTTGTATGTACCGGTGATGGTATGGAATTCGCGGCTCTCAACATTACACTCTCTTGAGTCGAAGTGTGAGGCTACAAGTTCTACGCGACCAGGGTCGCCTACAAGTATCACCTTATCGGCAAGGTGTTCTGGTTTAACGTGCAGATGGAATACTGATCCATCGCCGTTAATGATAAGCTCAGATTCAGCGAAATGTTTTTTTGCCATAATAGATTGTTCTTTTTCTTTAATTGTTGTTGTAATTATTTGTTCTTTGAGATAAGCCTGATTATTCGTTAACTGCTATTAGTTATTCAATAAACTGCTCTCCTTGCGGCGCAAGTCCTGTTCGGCTCTCTTTATAGCAGCTCTTGTGTCAAGCTCCTCTTTCTCTAGATTTGCTATGCGTGCGCCTATCGATGTTCTGCCCGATTCGGTTGCATTGTGGTATTGTACACGTAGTGTCTCAATCTTGTTGCGGATAGATCGCAAGTCGTTGTTCTGTCGCACAATGTCGTAGTAGGCTCTGCGTGTGGCGTCAGAAGCAAACTGATTGATATTGGTATATGTATGTTTGTCGTCTACCACAAATAGTATTATGTCCTTCTCTGCCACAGCTTTTCCCGCATTGGCTCTTAGTTTATTGAGCTGTACCATAGCTTTGTCGCGATTTTTGGGCGACGACCATGTCTCGTTTATGCTCATAAGCGATGCAAGTTTGATAGTGCGGTTGCGTCCCAACTCGTCAATATTATAGTTGGAGCGTTGTTCTGACGGCACAAAGGCATATACGCAAGCCTTGCCTTTTGGCTGGCGACGTGTAGAGGCAAACCATGCCATACGGTCAGCATCGGCTACAATATAGGCATAATCGTCTGCAACAGAGTTGAATGGCAGTCCAATATTTTCGGCAGACATGAATACGCCAGCCTCGGCATCATACTTTGTCATATAGATGTCGCGTTGTCCCAGTCCTTCTGTCTTGGATACACCAGAGAAGTAAAGCGTCAGTCCGTCTGACGACATATACGGATAGCTTATATCTGTAAATTCGTTATTAATCTCTTTTACCGGTCGTGGTGTTCCCCAACCATCGCCCAGACGGTCGCACATATACAGACGTGTTATGCTGTCGGTGCCCAATTTGGTATAATAGCATTTATTGCCAAATCCGTTTACAAACACTTGCTGTTTGCAGCCCGTTTGCTTGCCAAAGAAGGTGTCGTAGTCTACATAAGTGCCGTATGCCTTAGGCAGAGGTATTGCGCTCAGCACATTATCGCAGTCTACAACAGTACTGTCTATAACAAAAATGCGTTGTGTGTTTGGCAGCATGTCTTCGTATAGAGCCTTGGCGTGTGTGGTCATAGTGGCATGCTCGCTGTCGGTCTTAACAGCAACTACAGGTTTCTTCTTTGCAACAGGTTTCTTCTTCTGTGCGTATGTTGCAGTAGAGAGCAATGCGAGTGCTATCAGTATGTAATGTCTTGTCTTCATTTCCGATTTTCTTAAATTGATAGTTCTGCAAAGATAGTCAAAAATGTTTTGATAATCATCTAAAAAGATGTTATTATTTCCTTATGAGCATAAACAGCACATTGCGTGTAATCGAATTTGCAATCATGCGACGGAAGTATTTGTACTTTTTAGTATAGTCGCGATCGGGCAGCGGATATAGTCCGTAGCCTCTCAGTCGCTCCATTGTTTCAGCCAAAAGTTTTTTGTCGTGTGTGCGCTTGATGATTTTGTATAGATAATCCATCGTAAGTTGTGCTATGCGGCGATTTAGTGCTGCGCGGTCTTGTTCGGGTACAACAAGGTTTTGCAGATGCAATAAGATGTGCTCGGTATCGGCAAATAGCCTTTTGGTATGGTTGACATCCTGGTTATTCATTGTTGAGTTCTCGCGCTGACGATAGAAGTAAGCCTCAGAGTCGGTAGAGTAGAAGCGTTCAGAGCGTAGGAACAACTGAGGAGTAAACTCCTCGTCCTCATGAAGCAAGCCTGGTGTAAAGCGCAGGTCTCCAAGGATATTGCGTTCGAAAATGTACCCCCATGGAGCTGCTCGTATATTGTTGTTGCGCATATATTCGCTTCCAGTGGTAGGACCATCGTAGGTGAAAGGTGTCTCCACATCCTTATCGTTCTGTGTCGACTTAAAGAACACGAGGTCGGGATTATGGTATCTGGCAATATCGAGACAATGCTCGTAGGGTGCTCGTATAAGTCGATCGTCGCCGTCTACAAATTGTACAAACCTTCCTGTAGCCATATGCAGTCCGGTATTGCGTGCAGCCGATTGTCCTTGATTGCATTGTCTTATGTATATTATGTCGTCACAGATATCCGGCAGATTGTTAAGTGGCGTAAACTCTGATCCGTCGTCAATGACAATTATCTCTCTTTCCTGCTTGCTTAGCGATAGTGCCATGATGCTTTCAAGGCATTCGCGTATCATTTCAGGATCGAGATTGTATACAGGTATGATGAAACTTACTAATGGTTGATTGATCATAGTTGTTGCTTGTTTTAATTGTAATGATGATGTTGTCACTCGGTCTTGTGATATTATTGTTGGCTTTGTGTGGCCATTATCCGTTTCGTCCGAGTATTTGGCGCAGACTGAAGTACACCCATTCTTGTATTCTGAACAATGTCCAGCAAGGCATATGCATGAATCCAAATTTGCGTCTTGTTGCAGGTGTCAGTATTTTATGGTCTATCAACTGCCATGTTCTATGTATTTCATCAAGGCCAAATTTCCTATCGTTCTTATTGAGGTCTTTGGCGTGCAGGTAATAGAACTTGTATACGTCTATCATATGCAACCAGCGTATATTTTCAAATCGCTTTATAATGTTTTCAGAAATGTTCCACTGGTATAGCGAATGCTTCATACTTTCATCGGCACGCAATTGAAGGAACCGTCTTGCCGACACCTTATTGGTAGTAGACGTTGGATTGTAACGGTAGAAGTAAATACCATCGCAAATGCGCACCTCACGCGAGTGTAGATAGTGGGCACGTGTTGTATTGTCGTCACTATAGGCATGGCATGTATCATCGTATGGATACTTGTCGAACAAGTCTTTCCTTGCAACGTATACTCCATGTATCGACCAGTCAAGACAAAGTTCGAAAGCTTCCTTGCCCGAATACATTTCAAAGTCTTGGTTATTGAACATCTCGCCCTTATACTCTTGTGGGTTGCCAGTACAAAGCATCAGTTTCAGCAGTACCGAGTCGGTAAGTGGATTCTGTTCGAATGTATCCAAAGCCTTTTCTAGTGCGTCTTTAGAGAACCAGTCGTCGCTGTCGAGAAACGTTATGTATTGTCCTTTGGCTATTTTCAGTCCAATGTTTCTTGCCTTTGCCTGACCTTGATTGGCTTCAAGACTGATTACCTCAATACGCTTGTCGCGTGCTGCATATTGCTTCACTATAGACAGGGAGTTGTCTGTAGAGCAGTCGTCTATGCATATTATCTGTATGTCATGCAGCGTCTGTTCTACAAGCGAGTCAAGGCATTCGGCTATATGTTTCTCGTCGTTGAATACAGCAACGATGATAGATATCTTAATCATGTCGTGATATTTTGTTCTTAATCTTATCCCAGACAGATGTCTTCTTATATATAATAATGTATAGCGATATGGCTGCACTTACTGCCACGGTAATGATACTCAACGTCCAGTGTATCCAAAAGTTTTGTATGAAGGTTGTAGCATAGGCGATGATACCTAATGGCAGATGAATGGCTGCCGATGTCAGTACATCCTTCGACAAACTTACATTGTATTTCACACGCGAGTATATCAGCACAACTATAAGATTTAGTAGGTGGCATAATGTAAGTGCGAGTCCGGTACCCCATAGACCTAACGTTCTGTAGCCGTATACAATAAACACAGCCACAAGTACGTCGTATACAATCTCCAGCATAAGATAATCCTTAGAGTTGCCCTTTGCCAGATTGATGTATTCGAGTGACAGTGTCACAGCCTTGAAATACATGGAGAACACAGCAATCTGTCCCATCGGTATTATCTCGGCAAAGCATCTACTGTATAGCAGAGGCAGGATGATAGGTAATAAAACTATCAATGCGGCAAGCATTGGCGACACAAGCAACAGCGACATTTCTATCTGTCGGTTGGCTATAATCTGTATTGCTCTTGTATCGTTGGCAGCTGCAGACAGTCGCGGAAAATAGTCGGTATCCATTGCCGAGAACACCATGCCAGCGTATGTAATGGTAAGCATATATCCGGCATTGTACAGGCCTACAACGTCAAGACCGCCCTCTACATTTAGAAAGGATCGTATAACAAGCTCAGAACCGCTGCCAAATACTCCAGCTAAAACAAAGGCAATACCAAGCTTATCCATTCCTGTACCTTCGCCAAGAATTCCTTTTACTCCACGGAGACG
>ERZ1023701.247-NODE-247-length-19770-cov-41.364342_pt1 | contig 19770 bp, 16 predicted proteins | sample MGYA00380350_ERZ1023701 | MGnify/ENA primary metagenome ERZ1023701 (study PRJEB33179, sample SAMN07449025) | human gut metagenome | biome: Human-gut; feature: Human associated habitat; material: Faeces | host: Homo sapiens | place: India:Kasaragod | collected... | reverse complement strand
CTGCCACATGTCTCGATAAACGAGACTGAACTGAATTTTCTTCTTCATTCTTATTCTTAAATTTCTTATATTCCTATTATATATAATAAGGTATAGGACTTGTCTTGCCTCTGAAGCCAAAGCCATCATATTCTCTTCTGAAAACTATCAGAAAGCTTATTGAAAGCCATCAGAAAGCCCAGACATTCCATACCAAGGTGCAAAATTAGACAAAAAAATCGAGAAATCGGTCTAATCTCCTTTTTTTTTAATTTTATTATGTAATCTTCTTACTTTATCTCAACTCTCGCTTCAACTTTTCGCTGAGTTTGGCAGCCGCCGCATCCGCCTTGGCATTCACGGTGCGGGCATCCTTGCTACGCTTGTAGCCTGTCACTACGCCGGCACTGTTGCGCAGAGCCAGGGAATCGCCCTTCATGTAGACAAAGGTGAGAGTATCATAGGTAGTCTTCTCGTTGACCACCATCTCTCCCAACTCCCTTCTGCCTTTCACCAGAATCAGCTTGCCGTTATAAGGATGCCATTCTGTATAGAAAGGTACTTCCGGATATTCCACAGGGCTATCATCTTCCACATCGGCATTTGCCATCACATAACCCACGGAGAGTGCCTCGCTCATGCGCTTCAAAGTAAAGCCATACTGGCGTGGCACCATATAATTCTCTACGATACTATCGGGCATATTGGCAAGAATGCGCGCCTGCTGGCGCTTCGACAGATGCGAAACATCACGCAGTCGAGGCATCACGGGATAAGTCCAGGTGGCCTTCAGCTTGTCGAGGTCTATCACCATATCCGCCCCATTGCGGTCGTTCTTGCCGGTGCAAGGCATCACGCAGATCCAGTCGCCAATTTCAATGTCGCCAAACACCTGATGGTTTCTGCTGGCATCCAGGATATTGTATCTCACGGGGTCACCGCCGCCATTGGGCAGCAGCACCACGGCAGTATCCGAGCAGCCCATGCAGGCAAGTCCATAGATTGCCCTGTCGCCCTTGGCAGGCTTGGAAAGGCTGATGGCAAGCTTGGAATTATCCATGCGTGGAGGGCGCTTATTGCCCCTATGGCACGCCGCCAGCGCCAGCACAGCCAGCGCCATCGCCCCCCATGTCTTGATTTTCATTGTCATATCACTCATTAATCTAGCTATTTTTTTCTGCAAAACTACTATAAATATTTGAAAGAGCCAAATCATCAAGCCCAAAAATGAAGAAAACACGGCAATTATGCTAAAAAAAACGGCTCGAAATTTTGTATTGTCTGTAATTCTCCGTAACTTTGCAGCCGTTTTCGGAAATTCAATTCCGCAATTCAGTAAAATAGGATAATACATAAAAAACAGATATGACAAATAATACGAACAAGCACACCTTGCCTGTCTGGACTGAGGTGGAATACACAGCATTATGTAAGAACCCTTACTTATCCTCTCCTTTCTTTATCCCTAAGGAGTCGAAGGTTTTTCTCTGCCGTGAAGATGGCAGTAAGGAGGAACAGCGAATGATTTTCCTCGTCTTCAAATCGGTTTCCGCTGCCGAAGAGGACGAATGGGAAGATGACCCAATGCCGGGTCTGATTCAGGTGAAACCACTTGAGGACGACGATACGGAGGTTTACGAACCAGCCACCGTGGTCTATCTGGGCCAGGACATAGACGACTTCATCCAGGTGACAGCCGAGGATGACAGCACCATCACCTTCGACATCTATTGGCGTCATGGCGACGTGAAGGTGGAGAAGGCAGAGAAGACCGACGACGGATTTGTATGCAAGAAGGAAGACTTCGGCGACGAGGGTCTACGCCTGACGCTGATTCCTGAAGAAGGTAATCCTTTCACCATGAACATCCAGATTCCTTATATCGGTTTCTCTCTCTATGATGCCGACAACAACAAGGTGCACGAGGAGATTGAGATTCCGCACGACCAGGTGGACAACTACCGTTATGAGTTCGTGGGCGATGATAACAACGACCGCTTCACCTTGCAACTCGACGAGAACAAGTTGGTATATCTCTGCGTATTGCGCCACGAGGATGCCCAGTTGGTGGTACGCGACCAACGCCAGCGCCTTGCTGTGGTTGACCAGATTCCATCTGAGGGCAAGTTGAGCGAGCTGATGATGAATGCCCATTCTGCGCTTATCAAAAACAAGAACTACCGTTGGCGCATCAACATTGCAGGCAGCTCTATCGCCCACGAGGCAGAGATGGAAATCAATCCAGAAAGTCTCGTAGCCTTTGTTAAGGAGCAGATGGCTAAGGGCATCGACATGGATACCCTGGGACAGCAACTCATTGCCATGGAGCAGAAATATCTGTTCCAGTGGTTCTGGCTGAAAGACAGCGACTGGAGTCACGACGACCCTATGTTCGACATGTTCATGAACCAGCTTGTAGCCTTCTCGTTCGTTACCCAGAAGCCAATTCAGGGCGACCAGTTGCAGGCTCGCAACAACAAGCGCAAGATTAAGCGTTGCGCCAAGCTCATCAAGGCTCATCAGAAGGGTGAAATCAGCCTCTGGGATGAGGAAGAGGAGCAGCGCAAGGAGATTCTGCATCTCTTCAGCACCTTCCACAGTCCATTCGTTGAGACTTTGGAATCACTGAAAGATGAAGAAGGAGAAGAATAAAGTGGTATAAGAATTTTATAAGGGTTTTACAAGACCCTTATAAAATCACAAATTAGATATCAAGTTACAAGATATCGAATTATAAGATATAGAGTTACAAGACATCGAGGAGTTCCTCAAATCTTGAAATACGACGGAGCTTGGGATGTTCAAATTCCTCTGTCTTTTCATGCGCCCATGTGGTATGAAAAGGGATATGGACAGCCGAAGCTCCGATTTTTAATGCCGGAGCAATATCGCTTTTGAAGCTGTTGCCCACCATCACGAGTTCAGCAGGACTCACTTCCAACTCCCTGCAAAGGCGGCGATAAGCCTCGGGAGTCTTATCGCTCACGATGCTCACCACATCGAAATAACGCTGCAACCCCGAACGCCACAACTTGTTTTCCTGATCCATCAACTCACCTTTAGTAAAAACAGCAAGTTTGTATTTCAAGGACGCATTTCCTGCATTTTGTATGAATCTATCCTTCAGACAGGCTATTGTCTTCTCTACGCCCTCCAAAGGTTTGGCATCGAGATGCAGCAGACTCTTGCCCAAATCCACGATCTGCGCGATGACGTTTGCCCCCACCTTTCCATGACTCACCTTTACGGCATTCTCCACCAGCGAGATGGTGAACGCCTTGCACCCGTAGCCTAGATCGGGCATATTCTTACCCTCCGTTTCCAAGAGGGCAGCAGAGATTTCCTTCTCGCTTCCATACTCCGAAAGCAGTTCGCAATACTCATGTTCCACCTCCTCGAAGTAGTTTTGCAATGCCCACAACGTATCATCGGCATCAAAAGCTATCGCTTTGATATGTTTTAATTTCTCCATCATATTCTTTTTCTTTTCTAATATTATCGGAAAAATCTGTTTTTTATTATCTTTATCTCCTTTTTTCTTTCTTTCAAGAAAAGCACAAAACGACCCGATTTTAACTGGAATTTGTTTCTAAGGGTGAAACAAAAAGGGGTGAAATGCTTTGTGCACCCCACCCCAAATATAACAACTCTTGACTCTTTATCAGAGCATTTCTTACTCGTCCCAAATAGAGTAATACTTGCGAGATCCTACGCTACCATCAGAGTTCTCCCCTCCAAATTCTGGAGTATCATCTCCAGGAAGACCTGATGTACTTAAGTTACCAGTAGAAGCAGCCATGATGCTGCATTCATTCTCAATTCTCGCCACCTCAATGGCTGGTTTCATATATTTCTTCATATTGTTTATCAATTTAAAAATTATTATTCTATTTATCTAAACATGCGCATGACGATGATTACTTGGCAATATACTTTTTGCCGTTCACTACGTAAACGCCCTTAGCAAGACCATTCAAGTTTGTGGCATTCTTTCTTACAAGCATACCATCGATGCTGTAAACGTCGAAGGTCTTACCTGCGAGCGTCTTCACATCTTCAATACCTGTTGTCTCACCGCTATTGCCGCGGATAGAGAAGAACATGGTCTTAGCAGGCGCTGCCGCTGTGCTCACGAAGATGGCACGGAATGCCTTCATGGTCTCAGTACCGTTGGCACTATAGAACTGGTTACGGTTAGCATCGATGAAGTAATCGCCCTCAGCAAGCTGCTTGCCGTTCTCGTAGTTACCTACGAACTTGATCTCGCCTTCGCCTGCCTCCAGGTTGTCAGCTGGCTTGATAGCTACGCCCTCGAAGGTATAAGTATTACCTACCTGAGTTGGTTTGATGAGGTAAGGTACGTTAGCCTGCATCTCCTCTACCTCCTCGAAGTTAAGGGTTGTAGATGTTCCATCAATAGTAGCATCCTTGTAAGCAGCTACCACGGTTCCCTCGCCAAACTGAGCTGCAATCTGCTTCTTGCTTACCGCGAATGGCAATACGATAGAGTTCCACTGTGTGGTCAATGTACGGTTGAGAGTAACATTAGCCACCTTAGCCTCTGGAGTCCAAGTTTTGTCCTCATTGAGAGTGACAGCATCCAAATCGCCTACCTTGAAGAGGCGAACGTCGCCGAAGCCGAACCAACCAGCCTGGTTCTGTGCTGGCATATTGGCTACTTCCAACTTCACCATACCATCATTGCCTACCTCAAACTCGGCTGTATAGTCATTCCATCCACGACCGAACAAACCACCAGTATTGCCGATTTCGTTGATATCAACCTTCTTCTCATCATTGATCAGCATATAGAGGTTGAAACCAGCCAATGCACGAGCCTTGATGGTTACGATATATTTACCTGCCTGGAGACCAGATACGTTCTGATAAGCATGCTGGTTGTTGGCACTGCCATCATAGTAATCATAATAAGGAGTATTGGTAACACCTTCAGATGTGGTCCAAGACTCACCGCTAAGGGTCTGCAAGTTTCCATCATTCTGAGAGCTAGACCATCCATTCAGTTTATCAGCAAAGTTTGCATTTACCACGCTAGCAGTGCAATCTACAGCACCCTTTACACCCTCAGCCTTACCATTGCTCTCTGCATAAGCGCGAGCAGCTGTATAGATGGCATTTGTCTTGTCTGTAGCATCCTTGGCAGATGTAGCAGCTTCTACCTGGAGAGCCTTAGCAAAAGCAGTCTTCTTCTCTGCAGAAGCATAAACAAAGTTAAGTTCCATGGTCTTGGCATCAGCAAGAGCCTGGTAAGAAGGAACGGCAGCAACATAAGTTTCTGTAGCAGCCTTCACTGCAGCAGTAGCTGCATCAATGCTTCCTACGGTAGTACCCTTATCGGCAGCAATAGCAGCTTTCAAGTTAGCCTTCTCTTCACCGGTTACAACCTGATTAGCTTCATAATTTAAAGCTGCTTTGGCAGCATCTACAGCCTGGTCGTAAGCAACCTCACTTGCTGCGGTATTTGGCTTAGCCATCACAGAGTAATCGCCGAAGCTTGCCCAGTTGCGCTTCAAGTTGGCACCAGCCTCGATAGAAATGGTAATTGTGGTTTTCTCTGTAAGAGTGAATGGAACAAAGCGCCACTGCCAGCCATAGCCTTCCTCTTTTTTAGTTTGATTATTATAGCAAGCAAAACTTCCTTCCTCAAAAGATGCTTTACCATCTTTTGTGATACCACGACCTCTGTTGCCGCTAGGGAAGTTTGCAACCTCTCCCAATGATACCTTGCCATTCTTTACACTCAATGTCATTGTGGCATCAGCAGACTTACGACCAGCTGCCTTGAACACATATTCACCTGCAGGAAGAGTAATTTCCTGGCTAGCGCTCATGCTCCAACTGTCAGCATTATAACCCTTACCATCGCTATCATCTTGGTTCAAATAGTTTACTTTATTTCCACTCCAGTGCTCATTATTGAAGTTTGCAGCACCCGATGTAATCCAATCACCCAACTTAATATCGGTAGTATAATCTTTCACTACAGCCTCATATTCTGCCACGTTCATAGTCTGAGCACCCTTGGCTGCTTCTGCAGCAGTATTTGGTCTGGTTGCAAACTGGTCTGCAATGCCTAAACCTTTGAGCACAGTCTTTTCAGCAGCATAGGCTGCATCCCAAGCTTCATAAGAAACCTTTAAGTCAACAAAAGCATTCTTAGCACTATAATACTCTGCCTTGAGTTCTGCCAGGTTCTCTGCAGTAGCAGTCTTTGCAATCACATTCTGCAATGTCACATATTCCTCTGTACCTTGTACTATAGCATAAGCTTTATCCTGCAAGAGCGCATTTCCCTCATCCTGCAAAACCTTGAACTCAGCAACAGCTGCAGCATTCAAATCAACTTCACCTAAATACTCCAATCTGAAAGTATCAAAGATGGTCCAATCAGCAGCTATCTGTTTCGACTTCTTGATACCAAAGCGCAATGTACCATCTACAACAGTAACTTCTACAGAATTATTCTTGTAAAGACCAGCTGAGAAACTTTCCTGAGCCTGAGCCATATTATTTGGCTTTACAGAATAATTCCCCTCCTCTTCCAAGATATTCATCAATGGAGTCTCATTATCATTAGCATACAAAACGGCATTTTTGGTATCTTTGTCTGTAGAGCCACCTCCGCCTGCACGATAGAAGCCCTGGCAAGAAACACGATATTTACCATTAGGTAGTCCCTTCTTCTCCTGATAAACATCAAAATTCATATTATATCTCTCAGCGCAGCTATTGTTAGGTGTAGGTTCACCTACCCATCCTTTCAAAGTTCCAAGACCATTTGCATTGCCACGAATATCAAAATCAGGATTCGTGATCAAATAGCTCACATCCTGTGGCTTCTCCAGAGTAGCATCCTCCGTATCAATCTTTACCAAACGCCACTGGCCGTTAGCCTCAGATTCTTCTGTAGGTCCATTAGCATCTAAAGACAAATCAGTGCCTGCTCCTGACCAATAAAGTGTATTAGATCCACAAAACAACTTATAAGTTGGTTTGTCTGCCCCTTCTACCTTTTGAAAGGTATATGTTCCATTGCCATGATTATCGACAAAACCATTATCACCCAAGCAATTATTGGATTCCTTATAATAAGGTTCAGTTGACACGCGATAGGTACCATCATTTTGTGGCACCAACTCTACCATCATACCCACTTTTCCTATAGAGGCATGGGTTCCCCAAGCATTGCCTGGGCACAAATACTGCTTGGCTCCAACATTGTAAAGCAAGAACTGACCTGCGCCAGCCTCACTCACTGTTTCGCTACCATAGCTTTGAGCAGAAAGTCCCAAAGCTAGCGCCATTGAAAACAACATACGTAGATTTTTTGGTCTCATAATAAAAAATTAAATTAGTTGAAATATAATGACTTCCTAGGAGACTAAGACGAAAGCCCAAGTCCCATTCGTACATTTATTATTACTTTTGATTTATTTTTGGTTACTTTGATTTATTTTTAGCGTTAGCTAACACGGAAAGGAATGCTGAAATATCCATCATGGATACTCCAACCTAAGCCAGTCAGTTCACCAGCCATAGAGCCAGTTAATTCACCAGCCACGGTCTCAGCCGTCGTCCCTGTTTCGAAAGACGGATTCACGATTTTCTCCGTGAAATCAGTCCAACCCTGTGCCTTAGCACAGTTTACGCCACAAGCCAACAGGATTCCTGTAGCGAAGAGATTTACCTTATTCATATTTCGGTCTTTTAATTCTATAATGTTAGTTATCTAATAATGTTAGTTGTTTTTGAAAACAGCTTTTCACCTTTCGGTACTTACGATTTGCTTATGTTTATAAGTTGGTGATGCAAAGTTAAAACAAATTTTGAAAGCAAAATACTTTTAAGTGTATTTTGACACTATTTTAACACAAAAACCGTATCATTCACACTCTTTTGCTTCTTTCAACTAAGAAAAGCATCAAATTTCACCCTATTTTTACTATTTTAACCGGATTGTAACACCTGTTTAAATAGCCTGTAACATCCCTTACTTACCTTTGCACCCGAAAACGAGGGAATTAGGATAATAAACAATAAACATTCATATAATAATGAGTACGATTTATCTTTGTATCGTGATCTTCCTGCTCTGTTTGGCAGTGTTTGATCTCTTCGTAGGAGTCAGCAACGACGCTGTTAACTTCCTGCAATCTGCCATCGGAGCTAAGGTGGCTAAGTTTCGCACGGTGCTGATCATCGCATCCTGCGGTGTAGTATTGGGAGCCATCATGTCATCAGGAATGATGGACATCGCCCGACACGGCATCATGAGTCCAGACCACTTTACCTTCGAAGAAGTGATGACGCTTTTCCTAGCCGTCATGGTGACGGATGTCATCATCCTGGACGTGTTCAACACGCTAGGTATGCCAACATCAACCACCGTTTCGCTGGTGTTCGAGCTGTTGGGAGGAGCCTTTATCCTCGCTACATTGAAGATGTACGGAGACGACAGTCTGAACTATGGTGTCTTGCTGAACAGTAACAAGGCATTGGAGGTAATCATGGGTATCTTCTCATCTGTCATCATCGCCTTCGTATTTGGTGCCTTCGTAATGTGGCTTTCACGTATTGTCTTCACTTTCAATTATCGCAAGCATTCACGCTACAGCATCGCTATCTTCGGTGGTATCGCTTTCACAGCCCTTTCTTACTTCATCTTCATGAAAGGTTTGGGCAAGAGTCCTTACCTGCCAGCTGAATGGCGCGACTATATCGACCAGAACCTGGGCTTGCTGCTCTGCATCACCTTTGTGGGTTCTGCCATCGTGATGGAGTTCCTGCACCTCTGCCGTGTCAACATCTTCAAGTTCACCGTGCTGATGGGTACTTTCGCCCTGGCGATGGCTTTCGCCGGTAACGACCTGGTTAACTTCATTGGTGTGCCTCTGGCTGGTCTTTCTTCTTATCAGGATTATATGGCGAATGCCAACGGTGCTACACCAGACCAGTTTATGATGACTTCCCTGATGGATAGCGCCAAGACTACCCCAGTATATCTTCTCGCAGCCGGAGCCGTGATGATCATCGCCATGGCTACTTCCAAGAAGGCTCAGAACGTGATCAAGACTTCTGTAGATTTGAGCCGTCAGGACGAGGGTGATGAGATGTTCGGAAGTTCTTCAGCAGCCCGCGTGATAGTACGCAACTGCCAGGCTACAGATTCATGGCTGAAGCAGTTCTTGCCAAAGGCTTTGATGAACTGGATTAACAGCCGATTCGACAAGAACAATGTAGAGTTGGAAGAAAGTGCTGCCTTCGACGTGGTTCGTGCAGCCGTTAACCTGGTATTGGCAAGTATGCTTATCACCATCGGTACCAACCTGAAGTTGCCACTCTCTACCACCTACGTTACCTTTATGGTGGCTATGGGTTCTTCCCTTGCCGACAGAGCCTGGAGCCGTGAGAGTGCCGTATTCCGTGTAACTGGTGTATTGAGTGTGATTGGTGGATGGTTCATCACAGCCGGTGTGGCTTTCGCAGCCTGCGCCATTGTTTGTATCATTATGCACTTCGGCGGTGTAGGTATCCAGACCTGCTTCATGGCATTGGTTATCTTCCTGCTCATCCGCAGCAACATCCAGTATAACAAAAAGGCAAAGGAAGAGAGCAAGGGCAGCACCTTCCAGCTGATGATGCGCTCACACGACCCAGAGATCGTATGGGATTTGCTTCGTCGCCAGGTATCACGCACCCAGGCTTACGTTTGCCACTTCGCCCTGAACGAGTTCAACCAGATTATGGATGGTCTTGCCAACGAGAAGCCTAAAGAGCTTCGCCATGCCAACAAGGAATTGAAGAAGGAGCAGGATATGCTGAAGAAGCTCCGTCGTCAGGAGATGCTCGGCTTGAAGAAATCGCCAATGGAGATTGCCATCGAGCGCAACACCTGGTTCCATCTGGGAGCCAACAGCAACCAGCAGTTTATCTACTCTCTGCGTCGTATGCTCGACCCTATCAAGGAGCACGTGGACAACAACTTCAACCCACTGCCAGAAGAGTACACCAAGGAGTTTGCTCCTATTCGACAAAAGATTAACGACCTGATGCGCATGAGCTGTGAGCAGATTGAGACCAGCCGCTATGAGAACTATCGCGAGATTCTCGCCGAGGCTGATGCCTGCAAGGATGAACTGAGCGCACTTCGCCAGAAGCACATCGACCGCATGCAGCATCTTTCTGATAACTCACTGATGCAGATTTCTCTGGTTTATCTGAATGTATTGCAGGAGAGCCAGGAGTTTCTGAGCGTGATGAGACACCAGCTCAGAGCTGCCAAGAAGTTTATGGAGAAATAAAGACTGGGGAACTGGGAACTGAGGACTCTCGGTGGCCCCGAGAGGAACAGTGGCTCTCTTATGAAAAAAGAACTGAGGTTATTAATATGATAGGCCCGGCATTCACGACAGAATGGCGGGCCTTTTTTGTCTTTCTCGTTCTTTTCTGCCCATTTGGCAGAAATAGAGGCTTTGGTATGGAGATTGCAATAAGAGGAAGTGTCAATAAGTTGATAAGTTTTCATAAAAAGTTTGTTTGGTTAGGTTAAATTGTCTAGAAGTTAGGTTAGATTGTTAGATTAGTTTAGGTTTAGTTAGATAGAAGCCCCAAGTGCTAGAGATAGTACTTGGGGCTTTTTATTTGAAAAACTTGAGTAAATATTTGGCAGTTAGAGAGAAAAGTTGTAATTTTGCAGCCCGAATTAAAAAGTAAGTATAATCCGAGTGCTTGGTAAACCTCGTAAAAAACAAGAAAATGGAAAAGAAAACAACTCAAGTGAGTGTGCTGTTTATGCTTTTCAGCATCCTCTTCTGCGTTTGTCTCATTGCAGCAAACGTGCTCGAAACAAAGCAAATTGCAGTAGGCCCGATTTCTTTGACTGGCGGTCTCATCGTGTTTCCGGTAAGTTACATCATCAACGATGTAGTGTGCGAAGTATGGGGCTATCAGAAAGCCCGCCTTCTCATCTGGACAGGCTTCGCCATGAACTTCTTCTTTGTAGCTCTGGGCGCCATCTGCGACTGGATTCCAGCTGCTCCCTATTGGACGAACGATGCCGGTTTCCATGCCATCTTCGGTCTTGCTCCCCGCATTGCCGCCGCCTCATTCGTAGCATTCATCATAGGTTCCTTTGCCAATGCCTATGTGATGAGCGTGATGAAGATTCGTGATGGCGGCAAGCATTTCTCCGCCCGTGCCATCTGGAGCACCGTGGCAGGCGAAAGCTGCGATAGCCTTATCTTCTTCCCTCTTGCCTTGGGTGGAGTGGTTCCTACTTCAGAACTGCCGTGGCTGATGCTCTGGCAGGTGGTATTGAAGACCGTGTACGAAATTATCGTGCTTCCTGTCACCATCCGTGTGGTCAATGCGATTAAGAAACACGAGGGCGAGGATGTGTATGACAACAACATCTCCTACAACATCTTCAAACTGGGGACTATCTAGAGCCCAAAAAGAAAGTCCTTTCAGCAGAAGTTCGCCACCCAAAATTAACATTAAACACCAAACATTAAACATTAGAACTATGGATAGAAAAGAAGATGGGTTGAAGGCACTGGGAGCCAAGACCCAATATAGAATGGATTATGCACCAGAGGTATTGGAAACCTTCGTAAACAAGCACCCTGGCAATGATTACTGGGTACGTTTCAACTGCCCAGAGTTTACCTCCCTCTGCCCTATTACAGGTCAGCCTGATTTTGCAGAGATTCGCATCAGCTATATTCCTGATGTAAAGATGGTAGAGAGCAAGAGTCTGAAGCTTTATCTCTTCAGTTTCCGCAACCACGGCGATTTCCACGAGGATTGCGTGAACATCATCATGAAGGACCTCATCAAGCTGATGGATCCTAAGTATATCGAGGTAACAGGTATCTTTACTCCTCGTGGCGGCATCAGCATCTGGCCTTATGCCAACTATGGCAAGCCAGGCACGAAATATGAGAAGCTCGCAGAACAGAGATTCGCTACTCACGAATAAAAACAAGAAACCTCGGAAGATATCGAAATGTATCTTCCGAGGTTTCTTAAATTTATGGGAACTGAGGATAATCCTCGAAGCGTGGCTTACGTTTTTCCAGGAACGCCTTACCGCCTTCCAGAGCCTCGTCCATGGTATAATAAAGCATGGTGGCATCGCCTGCCAACTCCTGGATACCAGCCTGGCCATCCAACTCGGCATTCAAGCCAGCCTTAATCATACGGAGAGCCAGCGGAGAACGCTCCATCATGATTTCAGCCCACTCCACACAGGTATCTTCCAACTGGTCGAGAGGAACCACCTTGTTCACCATTCCCATCTCTTCTGCCTCCTTTGCAGAATACTGCTTGCAGAGGAACCAGATTTCGCGTGCCTTCTTCTGACCTACCATTCTTGCCAGATAAGAAGAACCGAAACCGGCATCGAAGCTTCCCACCTTAGGACCGGTCTGTCCGAAAATGGCATTCTCTGAAGCAATGGTCAGATCGCACATCACATGGAGCACATGGCCGCCACCGATGGCATAACCATTTACCATAGCGATAACCGGCTTTGGCAAACGGCGAATCTGCATCTGTACATCAAGCACATTGAGACGAGGCACGCCATCGTTGCCTACGTATCCGCCCCTACCCTTCACATGCATATCGCCACCGGCACAGAACGCCTTGTCGCCAGCACCCGTAAGGATAACCACTCGGATATCCAGACAGTCACGACAGTAGTTGAAAGCCTGCGCCATCTCCCAGGTGGTCAATGGGGTGAAGGCATTGCGATAGCGCTCACGATTGATGGTAATCTTAGCGATATGATTATACTCCTCGAAGATGATTTCCTTGAAATCAAAACCTTCTATCTTTTTCCATTCTCTCATATTTGAAAACTATTATAATATTCTTCTATTACTTGATTATCTGTTTCTATATCCGTTAGCACTTCCAAGAGCATCGGTCTGTCAGACTCGGTATGGATGAGCCAGTCGATGCCCTCATGTAGCGACTTCATATCATCGGCATTCTGATAGGTTACATTCTGTGCCTGGCAGATGTGATAGGCCGAGGTGCAGTGCTCAGCCATCACCAGCTTCTCACGTGCCGCACTCTCCTTCAATCCCTTGAACTTGGCAAAGATGGCTCCACCGCCATTATTCAGCAAAAGAATGCGAAGGCTGCCATTAAGATTCTGATTCCAGAGAGCATTCTGATCATAGAAGAAGCTCAGGTCACCCAGCACACAGAATACCTTCTGCTGGTTCCTGGCATCAGGATGATGATACTCCGAGAGATAGACTGACAAACCTGCAGCAGTAGATAGAGATCCCTCGATGCCATTCACGCCCCTATTGCAATGCACATATTGGCGAGCATAGATGCAGGCCAGTCGAATTGCCATACTATTGCCATAAAACAGACGGCATTCACGGGTATCATCCAGCGAATGAGCCAGATATTCCGTTTGGAATGCCTTTACGGCTGCCATACTGCTGAATGGCGGTTCGTAATCAAAGGCATGACGCTTTGCCGCCAAAAGTGCCTTCTCCCAACGCTCTCTGTATGCATTCACATCATCCTGATAAGCCAGATCGTAAGAAGTCATGGCATCCGCCAGCAGGGTGGTATCGCATTGGAAAATGCGATCGATACGCATAAAGGTATCGATGTAATCACCATCGGTACTAGCACGCCATACCTTGGCTCCCTTCTTCACGGCAAGGCGAAGGAACTGCTTCAGGCGCTTGCTCACCAGAGTACCTCCTACATAGAGGATAAAATCGGGCATATAACTCTCGTCATCCCCCACCTTATTCAACACTTCATCGAAATTGGTAACCAGGAGATTGCGAGAGAAATCCCGGCATGCCGGATCTTCGCTCGATGTTCCCAAAGCAGTTGGCTCAATTAGCGTAACGGTTCGCCAATTTATCTGTTTGATACCAACAAGCTGACTGCATGGATAATCCTGTCCCACCACTATCATCGGTTTTCTGGCATTCAGAAAATCGAGCATGTCACCATAATGGAAACTTCCACCAAAGAGATTACTCTTCACATAATCCACCCAATGTATCTTCGGGAGTCTATCGAGCGTAAACTGATAAAGCGGTTCGGAAAGCTGTATATTAATATGTACCGGACCTATCTTTCGATGCACGCAATCGATAATAGCCTCATGAACCAACCGTTCACAATACCAAGCCTGCTCTTCATTGGATATGATAGGAAGATTCACGCTCCGATTCACCATCGTTCCGAAGACGTTGGCTTGTGGAAGGGTCTGTCCATCCTGCTGTCCTATCCAGGTTTCGGGTCTGTCAGCAGAAATCACGATGATAGGCACCTTCTGATAATATGCCTCGCAGACTGCCGGATAGAGATTGAGCAATGCCGAACCGGATGTGACGCATACTGCCACAGGAGCCGGACAAGGAGCCGGATTGCCCAAGGCAATGCCCATAGCCACAAAACCGGCACTGCGCTCATCGGTAACAGGATAGCAGGTAATACCTTCTGTTTCATTGAGATTATGTACGATAGGCGCATTGCGACTTCCCGGGCAAACCACCACCCTTCTCACACCATGCGATTGTAGAACACCCGTCAGGATATTGACATTATCTATATTACTATACATGAACTATCAACTATAAACTATAAACTGTTAACTAAATCAGAACCCGCCTGATGGTCTGCATCTTAGCTTCTGTTTCCTTCCACTCCTTTTCCATCTCACTCTCCTTGAGCAATCCGCCACCGGCATAGAGCTCACAGATACCTTCTGGCAGGATATTCATGCAGCGGAGAGAGACGAAAAGATGAGTCTTTCCCTGCGGAGAGATAGCCCCCACAAAACCACTATAGTATTTGCGAGACTGATGTTCATGTTGAAGGATAAACCGGCGAGCCTCATCCTTCGGGATACCGCAGACGGCAGGCGTAGGATAAAGCGCATGAATCACGTCGCCTAATTTGCCTTCATCACGAAGAAGGAAAGTGATGTCGGTGCGGAGATGATAGAGATTTGCCGCCATCGTGGTATAAGGACCTTTCAACTGATAATCATCAGAGAAAGCCTTGATACAATCTTCGATATAATCCGTTACATACTGCTGTTCTTCCCTGTTCTTCAGCGACCACTCCACACCCTCTATCGGATAATCGGCTATGGTCCGTGAAGGCTCTGCCTTTTGGGTTCCGGCAAGCGACATCGTCTGCATCTTTCCCTGTTCCCCCTTGAGCAGAATCTCAGGAGTAGCCATCAGCCACATCCCCGACTGCGGGGTATAGACCAGGGCGACGAAGAGACGGGGATACATGCGGCAAGCCTTCATAAAAAGCTTTTCGAAATCCTTATCGGCCATTCGCAAGGTTGCCTTTCTTGCCAGTACAATCTTTCTAAAAGTTCCTTTTTCCAACTCCCGATGGAAACATTCAAAATCCTCGGCATAGATATCATGAGCAGAAATACTTTCTTTAAATTCCGTTTCCGAACTAGAAGCCGTTCTTTCATCAGAGATAGCCAGAAGTCTGCTTTCATCGGGATGAATGAGCAGCACAGGACAGTCGCTGGACGGCGAGAAAGGAGCTATTACAAAGCCCTCCTTGCCATTCAGTTCTGCCACAGAGGAAAGCACCTCTGGCTCCCCCAGATGCTGCGCCACAAAATTTGCGTGATGCAGATAAGGCAAACGATAGTATGCAAATGCAGTCATACCTTATTCTTCTGTCTTTTTAGAATTCTCTTTATCTGTTTCTTTCTTCGCCTCATTCTTTTTAGGAGTAAACACATAGTTGGTTACCTGCACGGTGCAAATCAATTCACCCGCAGTATTCTTGATAGCAACCTCCCAAGTATGCAAGGTTCTGCCCTTGTGTACGAGTTTGGCGTATGCCGTAACCGTATCACCCTCACTTACAGCCTGCACATGAGTTCCGCTCACATTGATGCCCACAGCAATCTGTCCTGGACAAAGAGCCAGAGAACCGATGCCTGCTACATTCTCGGCAAGCGCCAGAGAAGCACCACCACTCAAGAAGCCGAAAGGTTGGCGATTGCGCTCATCCACCTTCATAGAAGCCTGAAGCGTATCAGGCTCAGGGGTTGAGATAAAATGCATTCCGAGGGTTTTAGATAGTCCGTCGGTTTTACTTATTCTTTTTACTAATTCGTCTATGTTCATCCTTATCAAAATTTAAGTTGGTTGTTTCTGGGATTTCAGGGCTTCACCCCATTCCCCATTTTCTTGCAAAAGTAATGCAAATCCAAGACAAAACAAAATAAATAAGTCTTTTTTAATCTTTTAAGCACTTTTTACTTGGTATTATCAGCTTTTTCCGTTATCTTTGTCCCGAAATATAGCTGCATTCGGCAATTAAAATACTAATAACAACTTTATGAGAAAAGTACTTGTAGGACTATTATGCACCGTTGCTCTTGGAGCATTCGCCAATCCGGCAGACGACCTTCTGAATCGAATAGACAAGGGAGCCGCTGCCAAGTTTAAAACCGTGCTTGTGAAATCGGACAAGGATTTCTTCGAGATAGACCAAGCCAGAACCAGAAAAGGAAACAGCACATCAGCCGCTTCAAAATCTGCCACAGGCAAAAACAACCCAATTATCATCCGGGGAAACTCCTGGGTGAACATCGCCGTGGGCATCAACTGGTATCTGAAGCACCATGCCGGCATCCACATCTCCTGGAACAACATGAACGTGAAGCTGCCAGCCGTTCTTCCTGTCGTGAAACAGAAGGAACGCCACGAAACGGATCTGAAGCTGCGCTATAACTTCAACTATTGCACCTTTTCCTATACAATGGCATTCTGGGACTGGAACCGATGGCAGAAAGAAATAGACTGGATGGCGCTGCATGGCATCAATATGCCGCTTGCCGCCGTGGGCACGGAAAGCGTATGGCGCAACATGCTCCTGAAACTGGAATACTCAGAGGAGGAAGTAGGCAAATTCATCGCCGGTCCTGCCTTCCTTGCCTGGTGGGAGATGAACAATCTGGAAGATTGGGGCGGTCCACTACCTCTGGGCTGGTACAAGCAGCAGGAAACCCTGCAGAAGAAGATTCTTGCCAGAATGAAGGAGATGGGCATGAAACCCGTTTTACCAGGATATTGCGGCATGGTACCTCACGATGCCAAACAGAAGCTGGGACTGAACGTAACCGATGCCGGCAGATGGAACAGTTACCAGCGCCCAGCCAACCTATCCCCTACCGATAGCCGGTTTGCAGAAATCGCAGACCTATATTATAAGGAGCTGACCCGACTCTACGGCAAATCCGATTACTACTCCATGGACCCATTCCATGAAAGCGGCAACGATGCTGCGGTGGATTACGGCAAGGCAGGAGAAGCCCTGATGAGTGCGATGAAGCGAGCCAATCCTCATGCCATTTGGGTAGTACAGGGATGGAACGAGAATCCAAGACCACAGATGATAGCCAATCTGAAGGTAGGCGATCTACTCGTTCTCGACCTCTTTTCTGAAAGTCGTCAGAATTTCGAAGATTTCTGCACAGGAGAAAATACATCCGGCACAGAGAAGAAAGATTCCGGCACAAGTAAGAAAGAAGGCATCTATGGCAAGCACCAGTGGCTCTTCTGCCTGCTCGAAAACTTTGGAGGCAACGTGGGCCTCCACGGGCGAATGGACCAACTTCTCAATAACTTCTATCTGGCAACAGGGAAAAAGGACACCCCAAAACAAGAGAATTCTTCACTCCTCACTCTTCACTCTTCACTTAAGGGTTGGGGCTTCACCATGGAAGGTTCAGAGAACAACCCCGTGATGTTCGAACTGATGAGCGAGTTGCCATGGCGTGCCGAAAAGATAACCAAGGAAGACTGGATCAGGGAATATTGCTATGCCAGATATGGCGTTCACGATGCCACCATCGAAAAAGCATGGACCCTTCTTGCGCAAAGCATCTACAACTGTCCGAAGGGCAACATTCAGCAGGGCACCCACGAGAGCATCTTCTGCGCCCGTCCATCGCTGAACAGTTATCAGGTTTCAACCTGGTCGCTGATGAGCAACTACTACGACCCGGAGGATACCCGCCAGGCTGCCATCCTCCTTACCAGCGTAGCAGAGAAATATCGGGGCAACAACAACTTCGAGTACGACCTGGTAGACATCTGTCGCCAGGCTCTCGCCGACCAGGGGCGCAAGCAGTATCTGAAGACCATGGCTGATTACAAGTCATTCTCACGACAGGAATTCAAGAAGGATTCCAATCGCTTTCTGAAGATGATTCTGCTACAGGACAAGTTGCTCGGCACCCGTCCTGAGTTCCGTGTGGGTCGCTGGATAGAGGAAGCCCGAAGCCTCGGCAAGACAGCCGAAGAAAAGGACCTTTACGAATGGAACGCCCGCGTACAGATAACCACCTGGGGCAACAGGATCTGTGCCGATAATGGCGGACTCCACGACTATGGTCACAAGGAATGGCAAGGATTGCTGAAGGATTTCTACTACCTGCGCTGGAGCACCTTCATGAAATCGCTAGCCAGTCAATTATCGCTGCAAGATACTCCACGAATCGACTGGTACGGACTGGAGGAATCATGGACTCTGCAGAAGAACCCATATTCATCGAAAGCAGAAGGAAGCCCTATAGATGTGGCAAAGGAAGTGATTGATTGCATATAAATCACCTTATTTATATTAAAAAGCATAAAAATAGCACAAGAGTTTGGAAAATTATTTGTATTTTTGCACCAAAAATAAGAAAATAAAAAGATATATCTGAATATAATATGAACATTTTAGAGTTAAGCGAACAGGAAATCGTTCGCAGACAGAGTCTTCAGACATTGCGCGAGATGGGCATCGACCCATATCCAGCAGCAGAGTTTCCAACCAATGCATTCAGCACTGATATCAAAGCTGAATTCAAGGACGAGGACGAGCCACGCCAGGTAGTTATCGCCGGACGTATGATGGGTCGCCGCGTAATGGGTAAAGCTAGCTTCGCTGAGTTGCAGGACTCAAAGGGAAGAATCCAGGTTTATATCGCCCGCGACGAGATTTGTCCAGACGAGAACAAGGACCTTTATAATACTGTTTTCAAGAAACTCCTCGATATCGGTGACTTCATCGGTGTAAAGGGTTTCGTATTCCGCACACAGACTGGCGAGATTTCTGTTCACGCCAAGGAATTGTGTCTGCTCTCCAAGAGCTTGAAGCCACTCCCTATCGTGAAGTACAAGGACGGCGTAGCATACGATAAGTTTGATGATCCTGAGTTGCGTTACCGTCAGCGCTATGTTGACCTCATCGTAAACGATGGTGTGAAGGATACATTCCTGCAGCGTGCCACCGTGCTCCGCACCCTGCGCAGCGTTTTGGATAACGCTGGCTATACAGAGGTAGAGACTCCTACTCTCCAGAGCATCGCAGGTGGTGCTTCTGCCCGCCCATTCATCACCCACTTTAATGCACTCGACCAGGATATGTACATGCGTATCGCTACAGAGCTCTATCTGAAGCGCCTCATCGTAGGTGGTTTTGAGGGTGTCTATGAGATTGGCAAGAACTTCCGCAACGAGGGCATGGACCGCAACCACAACCCTGAGTTCACCTGCATGGAGCTTTATGTTCAGTACAAGGACTACAACTGGATGATGTCATTCACAGAGAAGTTGCTCGAAACTATCTGTATCGCCGTTAACGGCAAGCCAGAGCGCGAGATTGATGGCAACATCATCAGCTTCAAGGCACCATATCGCCGTCTGCCTATCCTCGATGCCATCAAGGAGAAGACCGGTTTCGACT
>ERZ1023701.243-NODE-243-length-20085-cov-11.922666_pt1 | contig 20085 bp, 17 predicted proteins | sample MGYA00380350_ERZ1023701 | MGnify/ENA primary metagenome ERZ1023701 (study PRJEB33179, sample SAMN07449025) | human gut metagenome | biome: Human-gut; feature: Human associated habitat; material: Faeces | host: Homo sapiens | place: India:Kasaragod | collected... | reverse complement strand
AAATACTATTATTCTAAAGAATATTATAAAATTTTTACAACGTAAAGCAGAAAAAAAAAATTTGCAAATAACACATAATGATAAATTGGGTGAAAAAGAATTAAGTCAAGTATATGATGTACTAAGTAAAAAATTGGAAATTCCAGTATATAGTGCAATCTTGACGTCAGAAATGGAAGCAGTGAAAAAAGGTAGAGAAAAATTTATTGAGTTGTCAAGAGAGGAACAGTGTAATACAATTAAAAAAATTTTACATATAATGCAATGTCGGAGCGCAAGAGAAAACTTGAGAGAAATAGGAGGCGGAACGGAAGCAGGAAGAATTTTAATAAATAAGAATATAGACAAATATAAACAGATTTCAATTATTAATCAATCTCCAACGGGAATTTATGAAGAAGAGATTGATCTGTTGAAGTTATGAGTTGGCGCATAGTTGTTATTTCGAAGCGTGCAAAACTTGATTTACAGTTAGGTCAGATGGTTGTGCGTGGTGAAGAGGTGACAAAGATTGTATTAAGTGAAATTTCTACAATACTGATTGAGTCGACAGCAGTATCATTGACAGCTAGTTTGATTGCTGAACTTGCAAAAAGGAAGATTAAAGTAATATTTTGTGATGAAAAAAAGAATCCATCATGTGAGTTAGTTAATTATTATGGAAGTCATGATACCAGTAATAAAGTGAGAAAACAGATTAATTGGAAAAAGAATACAAAGGAAGCAGTATGGACGGAAATTGTAAGTGAAAAAATCAGGAAACAAAAGGAACTGTTAGAATTATTGGGAAAGGAAGAATCAGATTTACTGGAATCTTATTTAAAGGAAATTGCATGGAATGATGGAACAAATCGAGAAGGGCATGCAGCAAAAGTTTATTTTAATGCCTTATTTGGATTAGAGTTTACAAGAACCGAAGATAATTTGATTAATGTAGCGTTGAACTACGGATATTCAATTATTTTATCTGCATTTACAAGGGAAATTGTAGCTAATGGTTACATCACGCAATTAGGTGTTTTTCATGACAACATGTTTAATCAGTTTAATCTAGCATCGGATTTGATGGAACCATTCAGAATACTTGTTGACAGGCAGGTCTTAACAATGAAATTAGAGCAGTTTGAACATGAAGAAAAGATGCAACTTGTAAATGTGTTGAATCAGGAAGTACAAATTGATGGGAAAATACAGTATGTTAATAATGCAATTAAAATATATTGTAAAAGCATTTTCGATGCTTTGAGTGGAGATGACAGTTCACTGATTCGATTTTACAGAATTGAGTTATAGGTTTATGAGAGTATTGGTATTTTTTGATTTGCCGGTAACAACAAGTGAAAATAGACGTGCATATGTACATTTTCGAAAATTTTTATTGAAAAATGGATTTTTAATGTTGCAGGAATCCGTATATTGCAAATTGGCTTTAAACAGTACCGCAGTAAATGCAATTGTTGAAAATATTCACAAAAATAAACCAGAGGAGGGGGTGATACAGTTATTGACGGTTACCGAAAAGCAATATGCAAAAATGGATATTATTATCGGAGAACTTAAAAGTGAAGTGTTAGATAGTGATGAAAGGTTGGTGATTTTATGAAATTAGTACATACTAATTTAAATACAGCGGTATTAAGTGATAAATATGTATTTACTGAATGGATAATAGAGTCACCCAAATTGTATGCATATTACTTGCAGGAATTATTTTTACAGCAAAATGGAGAAGAGGGGAGATTTGTTTTATCTGATAAAGAAAAAGAATTGAACATTGCAAAAAACATGGAAATAATTGTGAATCCGTTTCAGATAGAAATAAATGGACGGAAGATATTAAATAAGTTGTATGCAGAATTGGATCAGTTGTCAAAATCGGAGTTGATGTATGTAAAAACACTTGAATTAACAGGAAAAATACAGGAATATTTGTTGGAGTTAGAACAAAATACAGAATATGTTTTAGAATTTGATATGGATTTGGATATGCCTGCATTGTTCAAATCAGTAGGTATTCGGTATGAAGTACAGGAAACTGATTTTTTTGAACAAATAATACGTTATATAAAGATAGCGGTAAATGTTTTGGCAACAAAAGTGTTTGTTTTTATTAATCTTCGAAGCTATTTAACAGATTTGCAAATGCAGGAATTGATTAAGGAGATTTCTTATCAGGATGTAAAGGGATTATTTATTGAAAATCATGAAAGAAGTTGCATGGAAGGAGGAATGCGTTATATTATAGATAGAGACGGATGTGAAATTTATTGAATAGTTAAGCTTGAGTACCTTGTTTTTATGCCGATGATAGCATTTTATTTTTGAATTTGAGGTTTGAGAATGATGTAAAAATGTATGGTACTCAAGCGACTTCAACGGCGGAATACTGCATGGCGTAGTTTGAGAATGATGTAAAAATGTATGGTACTCAAGCTTTGGGATTTGTAAAAAATAAGGATTTAGGGTTTGAGAATGATGTAAAAATGTATGGTACTCAAGCTTTATGCGTCAGATAGTCATAAGAGCCGAGGTTTGAGAATGATGTAAAAATGTATGGTACTCAAGCTCAATGCGAACTTCACAGACAATGACATCTGTTTGAGAATGATGTAAAAATGTATGGTACTCAAGCACGTGTTCCGAATTTCTGTCTGCCAAGATAGTTTGAGAATGATGTAAAAATGTATGGTACTCAAGCTTTGCCGAACTTAAGCCGATGTTTGACGATGTTTGAGAATGATGTAAAAATGTATGGTACTCAAGCGAACAGATAGATGATATAAGCTGGATGGGTGTTTGAGAATGATGTAAAAATGTATGGTACTCAAGCAAAAACATATTATCTTGCATCAACCTACATGTTTGAGAATGATGTAAAAATGTATGGTACTCAAGCTTCCCGACAAAATGTGCAAGTGGTATGTCCGTTTGAGAATGATGTAAAAATGTATGGTACTCAAGCTATACACCAGAAAGATATATCCAATAACACGTTTGAGAATGATGTAAAAATGTATGGTACTCAAGCTGCTACTCGTTGGAGCGTGCATGATGTTATGTTTGAGAATGATGTAAAAATGTATGGTACTCAAGCCTATGGGGACAATAGCATAGCAACTTATTTGTTTGAGAATGATGTAAAAATGTATGGTACTCAAGCAAGAAGCTGGACGGAACTGCATCAGATGTCGTTTGAGAATGATGTAAAAATGTATGGTACTCAAGCTTCAAAAGCGGAATTAAAGCTGATGACACCGTTTGAGAATGATGTAAAAATGTATGGTACTCAAGCCAAAGGCAGCAGTATGATGGAACATGGTTTGTTTGAGAATGATGTAAAAATGTATGGTACTCAAGCTTTGTTGTTCCAAACCATCTGACAGAACAGGTTTGAGAATGATGTAAAAATGTATGGTACTCAAGCACAGCCAGGGTAGACAGATAGTTGATAGCTGTTTGAGAATGATGTAAAAATGTATGGTACTCAAGCCGCTACCCATCCACTAAAGGAATGACAATCGTTTGAGAATGATGTAAAAATGTATGGTACTCAAGCTGCAACACGAACGCGCAGACAGAGATCAACGTTTGAGAATGATGTAAAAATGTATGGTACTCAAGCAACAAGTATAATAATAAAATGGTCTGGGATAGTTTGAGAATGATGTAAAAATGTATGGTACTCAAGCCTTTCAGAAGCCGTAAATGAAGTATTGAAAGTTTGAGAATGATGTAAAAATGTATGGTACTCAAGCGCACCTGATGATGTAATTAAGCTTGGACATAGATTCCAAACAGATGTAGCTCGATTTACTATTCCTATGTTAGGATCCTTTACGAAGGAAGATTATGCGATTGCGTTGTTATTCATGTATGCATTTCTTGAGGGAATAAGTATTGGACTTGGGATTGAGAGAAATGACATAGATGGTGTGCTTGAATTGAATCTAGAGCAGCATAGCTATGATATTTTGATCTATGATAATGTTCCAGAAGGAGCAGGTCATGTTAAGAGACTGATTGAGAAGAACGCTGTAATAACATCTTTAAATGCAGCATATGCGAAAGTATCACAACAATGTTTCGATGAAAACACTTCTTGCTATAACTGCCTTAGAAACTATTACAACCAGGCAAATCACAGCAAGTTGAAACGTAAATATGCTTGTGATTTTATTGAAGGTCTATTGAGACAAATAGGGTGTTAGATCTTGATATGTAGTTGTATTTCAGCTTGTATTGAGCAAAAGCGTATTGAAATAAAATCTTAGGTAATAATAAAAATAATTTAACCGGATTGAGGTGATAGATATTGGCAAATTTTTTTGATATATCACAATTTGATTCATATAAGGAAGATAACAGACGTGAGGTAAAGAGAGCAAATGGTGGACTCCCTAATGATATGTGGGAGACATATTCTGCATATGCTAATACTTATGGTGGCGTTATCATTCTTGGAGTGAAAGAATTGGATGATAAACATTGGAGGACAACAGGATTAAAACTCAAGGATAAAGAGAAACTCTTGGATGACCTGTGGAATTTGCTGCATAATCGCAATAAGGTGAATATAAATCTACTTACAGAATCTGATGTACAAACTTATGATATAGGCGAAGATATTATTATTGTTATTACTGTTCCTATGGCGAAACGGAGTGAGAAACCGGTATACATCAATAATGATATGTTTAATCAGACTTTCCGTAGGTCAAATGCTGGTGATTATAAATGTACAAGACTTCAGGTTAAGGCGATGCTGCGTGATCAGACAGAGAATACTATGGATATGGAAATTCTGGATGATGCGGAATTGTCGGAGCTAAATGCAGAAACAATACAGGGATATCGGAATAGGCATAGAACATTAAAAGCAGGTCATCCATTTGAAAGATTGGATGATGCAGAATATTTACGTAGTATTGGAGCTGCGGCTATATCGCGAGAGGACAAGCAGTTGCACCCAACAGCAGCAGGAATGTTGATGTTTGGAGATGAGTTTAACATCGTGAGACATTTTCCGGAATATTTCTTGGATTATAGAGAAATGCTTGATCCTACAATAAGATGGACGGATCGCCTGCAATCCAGCTCAGGAGAGTGGTCTGGTAACATTTGTGACTTTTATTTTAGGGTCTATAATAAAATCATAAAAGATATAAAAGTTCCGTTTAAAACCAGTGGTGGAGATCGTATTGATGACACTCCGGTACACGAAGCACTCAGAGAAGCATTGGCAAATTGTTTGATCAATACAGATTATTATGGTGTTCGTGGAGTTGTTATCAAAAAGGAACCGGATAAGCTGATATTAGAAAATCCAGGATACATTCGTACTGGTAAAGAACAGATGAGAAAAGGTGGCGAATCGGATCCTAGAAACAAAGCCTTGATGAAGATGTTCAATCTGATTAATATCGGTGAACGTGCAGGCAGCGGTGTGCCAAATATCTTTAATGTCTGGGAAGATGAAGGATGGATTGAGCCAGTTATTGAAGAGAAGTTTGACCCAGATCGAACCATCTTGACGTTGGAGTTTAAGAAAAAAAGCGGCGATAAAAAAGTGACGAAAAAAAGCGACGATAAAAAAGCGACGAAAAAAAGTGACGGAAAAAAAGTGACGAAAAAAACCCAGGCACAGTATGATAAAATACTTGACTTTATGGAATTTGACAAAGAGTATAGTTTACAGGAATTTTGTGAATTACTTGATTTGAAGGAAACAAGAACCAAAGCGATATTAAAGCAACTTAATGAGTATATTGAACCGATTGGTAGTACAAAGAACAGAAAGTATTTGAGGAAGAAATAGGCTAAATAGTGCAATAGGGCGTTGCACTATTTATGAAGTAGCTGTTTGAAAATGGATATTTGGATAAATATAAAGCAGAGGATTTGTAGAGATATACTCCTACCAACGGTGGGAGAAATTGAAAGGCATAAAACCAATATGAAAAAACACATAAACACAATAATCACAGCCGTGGCATCGCTGCTTATCGTCACACTTGCGGGCAGGGAATTTATTAAAAATCATAAGAAAGAGTCTAATGATAAATCGTCTACGAATGTATCAGAAAATACATGTGAAGATATACCTGACACAAGTATATCTGATACGTGTGTAGCCGACACGAATATACCTGACACGAGTACATCTGAAGCAGATATTCTGGATACGACCTATGAGAATAATAAAGAGCAATTTTATATATCCGAAATTCCGGATGACATTTTTGAAAAAATGCAGGGCAAATCCTACAAGGCAGATTGTACACTCCCCAGAGAAAATCTGCGATATATACATGTACTACATGTAGGCTTTGACAATCAGGTGCATGAAGGTGAGCTGGTTGTAAATAAAGATATCGCAGATGATGTACTTGAAATATTTAAGGAGCTCTATGAGTCCGGATATCAAATAGAAAAAGTCAGACTCGTTGATGAATACGATGCAGATGATGAGGCATCTATGAGCGACAATAATTCATCGGCCTTCAATTTCAGATTTATCTCCCACACTACAAAGATATCGAAGCATGGAATGGGAATGGCGGTGGATATCAACACTCTATACAATCCTTATGTCAAAACAGTCGATGGGGAGCTTTCGCTTGAGCCTGCAAATGCCGCAAATTATGTTGACCGGAGCAAGGATTTTTCGCACAAGATTGACCATGATGATTTATGCTATAAGCTGTTTACGGAGCATGGTTTTGAGTGGGGAGGCGATTGGACGCATTCCAAGGATTATCAGCATTTTGAAAAATAGTGCTGATAATTTCTACGGAAGCAGGTGACCTGCAGCCAGGTACAGCTCATACCATTCCTCGCGAGTCAGAGTAATATCGCATGCCGCGATAATTTCCTTCAGGCGGCTTTCGCTTGAAGTTCCGGTAACAATCTGCATATTTGCCGGATGGCGTAAAATCCATGCGGCCGCAATAGTAGTATCGCTGACATTATATTTTTCGGCTATCACATGAAGTTTTTTATTCAGTTCCGGGTATTCGTCGCTTCCGAGAAAACAGCCTTTCCATGCCGGCATCTGAAACGGAGACCATGCCTGAAGAGTAATGTTGTGGAGGCGGCAGTAGTCGAGCAGACTACCGTCGTGATCAATTGAACCGGGTGTTTCCATATTGACTTCCATACCATTTGCAACAAGATTGGAAACAGGAATGCTGAACTGAACCTGATTGACAACGAGTGGTTGGCGGACATATTTCTGTAGCAGTTCAATCTGCATCGGCTTATGGTTTGAAACACCAAAATGGCGAACCTTTCCGCTTTCATACAGAACATCAAATGCAGCGGCAACCTCTTCCGGTTCTACGAGTGCATCCGGACGATGAAGCAGCAGAAGATCAAGATAATCTGTATGAAGCCTTTTTAAAATACCATCGACAGATTTCAGAATATGCTCCTTTGAGAGATCATAGAAGCCTTGGCGGATGCCACATTTTGACTGCAGATACATATCTTCACGTTTTAGGGATGGATCGTCTGCAATTGCTTCGCCGAATACGCTCTCGCTCATACCGCCACCGTAGATATCCGCGTGATCAAAGAAATATGCACCCTGTTCCAGCGCAGCATGAATAAAATGATTCATCTCATCCTTTGATTTTTCAGAAAGGCGCATGCATCCAACTGCAACTGAAGGAACCTTTCGTATGTGATTGCCTAAAATTGTTTCTCTCATAGTAAAAATCTCCTTTGTAATTATTTTCTAATTCCCATAATGAGTGCGGCGTAGCCCCAATCCCATATGAGCTTTGCAAAGCTGTTTTCCAGATATTCGCGTATGTCATCATCATCATATCCTGTCATGCGTGAGATGATGACAATATGCTCTCTGATGGTTTCATATGTCAACGGACTATTGGCATTGTGACTGTACCACAAGAAAAGACTTTGACGTATAGCGGTGTATTCAATCATAATCCACTGCATTTTGATAATCATGTGTTCAATAATCTTTTTAGTGGATGCTGCTTCAGGCGATATCAGGTCGGAAAACAGCTCGTTTGCCAGATAATTGCGAAAAACAATGTCATAATCTGTGAGCATTGAGCAAAATTGTTTCTGCGATGTTTGCAAGGTGCGGCTTATGGAATTATTGTCTGACTGTGAATAAATATTGGAGTATCTACAAGCCTCGGTCAGTACAGGCTGAAGAAAGGCTGTGTATAAACCCTCTTTACGATAATTTACTGATAAATCCTGAAGCAGCTCATTGCATTCGATAAATGTATCTTCGTCCGGGATATGGATATCTTCCATGGCGGTATTCAGTTCATTAAGCGTCTGGTCGGAAAAATATTCCTGTATATGTGCATTGGTGATTGGCTGGTTTTTATATAATTCCAATAAAATGTAAAGCCCATCAAGCAAAGCCTGCTCCACTGAAAACCCTTGGTCAGATATCAGTTTAATCAGATTATCACGGATTAAAAATACCGTAGATAAATTATTCCGGGTCTCGGATATTACAGGAAATGTGACAGGTTTTTCGCACCACAGATCGATAACTGCCGGACAACACGGCATGAGTGTTCGTTCTTCATGTGTTGAAAACCGGTGGATTTCTCTGGGAAACAATACACATGTCTCTGAAAGCACTTCGTCTGAGTATGTCATTACAAGATGACATAGCTTATCCTTTGAAAGAAACGGGCACCGATGTTTTTCGTCCAGTTTAATAACCAGACTGCCATCCTTATGGCATGTGTAAGAGCTTAGATTGTCACTTTTTCCAGACACTTTATCAGCAGAAAGCTTCTTCCATTTGCGGTTTGTAGCGTCATCTACTGTAATTTTCCACTCCTGACAGCATGTGATACTGCATTTGTCAGCAATACATTTGAAATTGTTGTAATAGTCCGGTTGATAGTTTTTCATGTTTTTCCTTTACTTATATTATACAGATTTGTGAATAGAGCATAGTATAGCTTGTTATTATCAATCAATCACATGATGATTCAGCCATTTTCTTGAGTGGAATCTGGCAGTAAATATAATAGAACGAAGCATCCAGTCACAAGCCATGCCAATCCACACTGCAATCGGACCAAAGCCCCATACACGGCAGAGGTATATGCACAGGCTTACACGGCAAAGCCACATTGTGCAGCAGGATACAATCATGGAGAATTTCACATCGCCTGCGGCACGCAGTCCATATGGCGGGATGAAGGATGGTACCCAGCAGATTGGCTTGACAATTGTGATAAAGGTAACCATCTCAAAGCAGAGCCGTGCACTGGCAGGTTCCATTCCGGCAAGCATTGTAATAGGCTTTGTGAGTATGAAAATAATCAGACAGCTGGCGATGATAACGACCTCAGACACCAGTGACAGTTTTTTGATATAGTAGATGGCTTCATCCTTTCTGCCGGCACCCAGACACTGTCCTACAACAGTCATAAGACCTATTCCTATTCCGATAGCGGCAATACCATTTAAGTTTTCTAGGATATTGGTCATGGCCTGGGCAGCGATGGCCACGGTTCCAAGAGTGGATACAGTAGACTGGATAGCCAGCTTTCCAAACTGGAACATGCTGTTTTCGATTCCTGATGGGATACCGATGAGCAGGATTTTTTTAATCAGGTCCCATTCAGGGCGTATAGACATATAGTTCTTTATGAAAATCGGTTCAGTTTCCCTTCGAAGCTGTATGATAACGACAATCGCGCAGAATATTCGGGATATGAGAGTGGAAATAGCAGCTCCCTCAACACCCATGCCGAAGCCAAAAATCAGGATAGCGTTGCCACCGATATTCATAAAGTTTGAAATAACAGATATGACCATAGGATTGCGACTGTTATTCTGTGCGCGCATAATGGATGCGCCGGCATCATAGAGACCTATAAAAGGAAATGACAGCAATGTAAAAAAGAAATAAACCTGTGAGTTTCTCATTACATCAGCTTCAACAGCACCAAAAATGGCACGAAGCAGTGGCTTTCTTGTTATCAGACAAAAAGCAGATAAAAGTACAGACAGAAATGCCATGACAAAAAATACCTGTCTTGCAGCATGGCGGGCACCTTTTGTATTGTGGCTTCCCAGATACTGTGAACAGAGAATCGCACCACCGGCGGCAAGTGCTGAAAGTGCCTGTATGACAAGGATATTGATTGAGTCTACAAGCGAGACCGCTGAGATAGCGGCAGAACCTACATTGCTGACCATCATTGTATCCACAGTTCCCATAAGAGAGGCCAATAGCTGCTCTATTATAATCGGAACCAAAAGCTTTCGAAGTTTAGTATTTGTATAAATATGATTGGTTGTAGTATGCAGGTTTGCTGTTTTTATTTTATCTGAATGTAAATTTGTCATATCTGATTACCTTTATTACCATATATTTTACGTGTTTAGGTTAGTACGATAAATTCGTAATGTCAATAAGGAATATTTAAAGTGCTGGCAAAGGGTTAGTAATAAAATTATTTAAAATGTCAGTAATTTCTATTTTTTTGAACAATATTGCACAATCCTCTTTTATTTTGAACCAAAAAGTTATACAATAGTACCATAGTAAAAGGCATCAAAACTAATTCCAAAATTAAATCACGAGAGGTATCAACATGAAAAAAGCAAAGAAACCACCTCTGTACAAAAGCTTCGGCTATGCCTTCGAGGGCATATTTACATGCATCAGAAATGAGCGCAATATCAAGATACACTGCACTGTCGCGATACTTGTAGTGATAGCAGGAGCGGTACTTGGGATAACACCGACTGAGTGGTGCATCTGCCTGACACTGTTTGGATTGGTGATAGCCCTGGAGCTGGTCAACACTGCGATTGAGTCAGTTGTAGATTTGGTAACGACAGAGCGAAAGCCGCTTGCCAAGGTAGCTAAGGACACGGCAGCAGGAGCAGTGCTTGTGGCAGCAATAATGGCTGCGATAGTTGGACTTATCATTTTTGTGCCAAGGATTGTTTCACTATAATAACAGGAAACGGAGGATTTTACCATGGAAAGACTTACAGACGGATTAAAGAAGATTTTACTTGCAGGAATAGGAACAGTGGCAGTGACTGCTGAGAAATCAAAGGAAGTGCTTGATGAAATGGTCAAGAGAGGTGAGTTGACTGTCGAGCAGGGCAAGGTGCTTAATCAGGAGCTTAAGCACAATATAAAGGACACAGTAAAGAAAAATGTAAATGTATCTGTTAAGCCACAGTCACCGGAGGAACTCGAGGAGCTTTTGGACAAGATGACACCTGAACAGATACAGGCTTTAAAGAACAAGCTTGCACAGATGGATGAGGCTGACGTGGATCAAGAAGCTGATGAAAGCGTTTTTGAAGCTGAGGACGATAAAGAGGAAAGCGTGAACTAGTATGGATAGCCGCCTGAAGGAGATGACAGCGGTACTGAAGAAGTACAAGCTCACGCATGGACTTACACCCGAAAAATTCAGACTTATATTGCAGGAGCTGGGACCTACCTATATTAAGCTTGGACAGATAATGTCGCTTCACTCGGATATTCTGCCAAAGGAATATTGTGAGGAGCTTATGAAGCTATGCTCAGATGTGGAGCCGATGCCGTTTGAGCAGGTGGAGGCTGTCATAGATGCTTCATTTGGCTATTCATGGAAGGATGTTTTTGCTTCAATAGATAAAAAGCCTCTTGGGGCAGCTTCTATAGCGCAGGTGCACAGGGCCACACTTAAAACCGGTGAGCATGTGGTTGTGAAGGTGCAAAGGAAGGGCATTCACGAGGTGATGTCAAAGGATATGGCGCTGCTTCACAAGGCGGTTAAGCTTGTGCCGCCCATCTCTATAAAGGGCATTGTGGATTTTGACATGGTGCTTGATGAGATGTGGGCTGTGGCACAGGAGGAGATGAATTTCCTGCTTGAGGCATCCAATATTGAGGAGTTTGCCGGCAATAACAGGGATGTTGCATTTGTAGCCACACCAAAGCTTTACCGCAAGTATACCACATCACATGTACTTGTCATGGAGTATATAAAGGGCTTTAATATCGATGACAAGGAGGGACTTTTAAAGGATGGCTATGACCTTGAGGAGATAGGCAGTAAGCTGATCGACAACTATATCAGGCAGGTGATAGAGGATGGCTTCTTCCATGCGGACCCGCATCCGGGCAATGTAAGGATAAGGGATGGCAAAATTGTCTGGATTGATATGGGCATGATGGGAAGGCTTTCTGAGCATGACAAAAAGGAACTGAGCAATGCTGTTTACGGCATCGCCATGAACGATATCGGCATGATAGAGGATGCGGTGCTTGCAATTGGTGACTTTAAGGGTGAGCCTGACAGGGCAAAGCTGTACAAGGATATCAAAATAATCATAAATAAATACGGCAGTCTGGATATGGGACAGGTCGATGTCGCAGCGTTTATTCAGGAGCTTTTGGAGGTAATGAAGAACAACCGCATTGTTATGCCGCACGGTCTTACAATGCTTGCGAGGGGCATTACTCAGATAGAGGGAGTGCTTGCTGATATTGCACCTGGCATCAACATGGTTGGGATTGCTTCTGCAAGGATAAAGCAGGAGATGTTTAAGAATTTTGATTTCCGGGGAGAGCTAAAAAAAGCCGGGAAGACAGCCTACAAATCAGCTCACCGTTTGGCTGAACTGCCGGAGAGAATGGCGCAGATACTAGAGGAATATCAAAGAGGGCAGACACGCATAAATCTTGACATGCATGCTTCTGATGAGCTTGCGAGGCTTTTACACAGGCTGGTTAGAAATATCGTCATGGGCTTATGGGTTATGGCACTTCTGATCAGCTCAAGCATAGTATGTACCACAGATATGACACCTAAGATACTTGGCATACCGGCGCTTGGTGTGATGGGATATGTGTTTGCATGCATCATAGTGCTTTATACGATTGTGAAGCATTTCATATCCAGACGATGATAAAAAAGCAGGATTCTGAAATTAATCAGAAATCCTGCTTTTTAATTACGTTATATTATTTCGATGATTTTTTACTCTTTGCTTTTTTAGAATCCTCATCAAGATGATATTTGTCCTGATACATGGTGAACTGACCTACAAATGCAGGCTCCTGTCCGGCCTTAAGCTCATTGAGATAATCATGTGTCTCGAATGATGAGTTGTGTGTCTGAATCAGGCATACAGCAATGTTTGAGCAGTGATCCGAAGCTCTCTCACAGTTTGTGATGTAATCTGTGAGGAATACGCCGAGTCTGCTGTCACATTTGCCTTTCTGAAGACGCTCGATATGATGATTTCTAATCTCCTTGGTGAGATCATCAATAACCTGCTCAAGAGGCTCAACCTTGACTGCCTCTGTCAAATCGTTTTTGCCAAATGCCTCTACAGTGAGAGTGAGAATCTCGCGCAGAGCATTATTGAGCACCGTGAGCTCTTTTCTTGCGCTCTTTGAAAACTCAAGCTTGTTGTCATCAATCTGCTTGGCAAGCTTTGCCATATTTATCGCATGATCTCCGATTCTCTCGAAGTCATTGATTGCATGAAGCATCTTTGAAATCTCGTTGTTGCCGTCCTCAGAAACATCCTTTCCGGATAAGTGAATGAGGAAGGTGTCAAGCTGATCCTCTAAGTAATCAAGTCGCTCCTCCATGACTTCAATATCATCAAATTTTGAATCTGAGTAATTGTCAAAGAGGTCTAAAGCATTCTTGAAGCTGTCTCTTGCAAGCTCAGCCATCTCGTTTGTCTTCTCAAGACATTCTTTGACAGCAAGTCCAGGTGAGAGTAAAAGTCTCTCGTCGAGTACAACCTGTCCGTCTGCGTTGTCAGTTGTGACAAGCTTCTTAGCAATCTTTACAAGAGTATTGCTAAATGGCAGAAGAATAATAGTGGTAGCAATATTGAAGATTGAGTGGAATACCGCAATCATTACAGGAGTGATGCTGTCATTAAATAATGCCAGATCAACAGCATAACGTGCGATACAGTATACTACAAGTCCTATTGCTGTACCGAACAGATTGAAGCTGATGTGGATGATGGATACTCTCTTGGCGTTTTTGTTTACGCCGATTGACGAAAGCAGTGCAGTCACGCATGTACCGATGTTCTGACCCATGATGATCGGGATAGCCATGCTATATGAGATAGCGCCTGTCATGGCTAAAGCCTGCAACACACCAACTGATGCGGCAGATGACTGGATGACTCCGGTAAATACAGCACCTACAAGCACTCCGAGGAATGGATTGTTAAAGGTGGTGAGCAGTCCGGTAAATTCAGGCATATCTGCGAGTGGTGATACAGCGCCGCTCATGAGCTGCATACCATACATGAGTACGGCAAAACCTGCCATGATGATTCCAACGTCTTTGCGCTTTTCCTTCTTGCTTCCCATAATCATAATCACACCGATAAGCGCGATGACAGGGGAGAAGTTCTCAGGCTTTAACATCGAGATGAACAGATTGTCACTTTCGATACCTGAAAGACTAAGAATCCATGCGGTGAGAGTGGTTCCGATGTTGGAACCCATGATGACACCAACAGTCTGGGCAAGCTCCATGATGCCGGAGTTTACGAGTCCGACAAGCATAACAGTAAGTGCGGATGAGGATTGGATTGCAATAGTGACTATTGCTCCAAAAAATAAGCTCTTGACAGGGTTTGAGGTTACCTCCTTAAGTATCTTTTGGAGATTGCCTCCTGCGAGCTTCTCAAGACTGCCTGACATAACATGCATTCCGAAAAGGAAAAAGGCAAGTCCACCGCATAACTGCAATATAGAGTAAATGTTCATGTTTACCTCCGTTTGTAAAAATAATTTGTTTTACTATTTGCTCCAGTTATACATATTTAGTTTACACAAAACACATATAACATAACATAATTTTTACATTCTATCAATATAATCTGAAATTTTAATAAAAAAAGTGATATTCACTTTTGAACGCTTTTGAAAACATTTTAAAATTTATGTATATTTATGTTTTCTTTTGTTTACTTTTGAAGAAAAACGTTGTACAATTACAGTATAATAATTTAAGCTAATTATTCAGAAATTTACATTATAAGGTGGAGGTATATTATGTCAGACGTAAAAAGTGTTATTGAAAGCGGCAGGGCTGTGCTCGGAATAGAGTTCGGTTCTACCAGAATAAAGGCGGTGCTTATCGGGGAGGACCATGCTCCTATAGCCACAGGTGCCCATGATTGGGAAAACATGCTTGTGGACGGCATTTGGACATACAGCCTGGATATGATTTGGGAGGGCATTTCAGACTGCTACAGCAAGATGGCGCAGGATGCAAAGGAAAAGTATGGAGTTACTATCAAAAAGCTTGCGGCAATCGGTATTTCCGGCATGATGCACGGCTATCTGCCTTTTGACAAGGAGGATAATCTTCTTGTGCCATTTCGGACATGGAGAAATACCATCACAGGTGAGGCTGCAGCAGAGCTTACTGAGGTGCTTGGCTTTAATATTCCGCAGAGGTGGAGCATAGCGCATCTGTATCAGGCTATATTAAATAAAGAAGAGCATGTATCAAAGATATCATATTTCACAACATTGGCAGGCTATATTCACTGGCAGCTCACAGGTGAAAAGGTCATGGGTGTCGGTGAGGCATCAGGCATGTTTCCTATCGATTCTAAGACCAGGGATTATGATGCGGCAATGCTTGATAAATTTGCAGCATTAGATAAGGTAAAAGAATATCCGTGGGATATAAGAGACATTCTGCCAAAGGTGCTTACGGCTGGAGAAAAGGCAGGTACGCTGACAGAGGAAGGAGCTAAAAGGCTTGATGTAAGAGGCAATCTGGAGAGCGGTATATTGCTTGCACCGCCGGAGGGAGACGCAGGCACGGGAATGGTCGCAACCAATTCTGTTGCAGTGCGTACCGGAAATGTATCAGCGGGCACATCTGTATTTGCTATGGTGGTGCTTGAAAAGGCGCTTAAGGCAGTTCATGAGGAGCTTGATATGGTCACCACACCATCGGGAGATGCGGTAGCTATGGTGCACTGCAACAACTGTACGTCAGACTTAAATGCATGGGTGGGATTATTCAAGGAATTTTCAGAGCTGTTTGGCATGGATATAGATATGAATGACATATATGGAAAGCTCTACAACAATGCACTTACAGCCGATAAGGACTGTGGCGGCCTTGTAGCCTTTAACCTTTTCTCTGGAGAGCCTGTCATCGGACTCAACGAGGGCAGACCTATGTTTGCCAGAAAGCCGGATGCAAGGATGAATCTTGCAAACTTTATGCGCACACATCTCTATGCAAGTCTTGCAACACTAAAAATCGGCTGTGATATTCTTTTTAAAGAGGAAAAAGTAAAGGTAGACACACTTTACGGTCATGGTGGTCTGTTCAAGACAAAGGGTGTGGGCCAGAGCATACTTGCAGCAGCCATGGATGCACCGGTTGCGGTCATGGAGACTGCCGGAGAGGGCGGCCCGTGGGGCATGGCAGTGCTCGCAGCTTATATGGTGAATAAAGCAGATGGAGAGCCTTTGGAAAAATATCTTTCAGACAGGGTATTTAATGGCGAAAAGGGCATAGTAATGCAGCCGGATCCTGATGATGTAAAGGGCTTTGATGAGTACATAAATACATATAAGGCAGCAATTGAGGCAGAGCGTGCAATGGTAAAGGCTCTTCCACTGTAATAGCAGTAAAAAATAATAAGAGAGGAACAGAAAATGCTTGAAGAATTAAAGAAACAGGTTTACGAAGCAAACATGGAGCTCCCAAGAAGAGGGCTCATCACATATACATGGGGCAATGTCAGTGGAATTGACAGGAAAACAGGCTATTTTGTCATCAAGCCAAGTGGAGTGGATTATGATGTGCTCACCCCTGATGATATGGTAGTCATGGATCTTGAAGGAAATAAGATAGAGGGAAAATACAAGCCTTCGTCAGACACTGCAACACACTTAGAGCTCTACAAAAAGTATCCGGATATCGGAGGAATTGTACATACGCACTCACCTGAGGCAGTTGCATGGGCACAGGCCGGCAGGGATATTCCGCTCTACGGCACCACTCACGCAGACTATTTCCTGGGCTCAATTCCATGTGCGAGAAATCTCACCACAGAGGAAATCAACGAAGCCTACGAGAAAAACACAGGCCTTGTCATCATAGAGACCTTTGAGAACAGAAAAATCAATCCTGTATACACACCGGCTGTGCTCTGTCAGAATCACGGACCGTTTGCCTGGGGAAAGGATGCGGCTGAGGCTGTGCACAACGCCGTTGTCCTTGAGGAAGTGGCAAAGATGGCCAGACTCACAGAGTCAGTAAATCCTGACGTGAAGCCAGCCCCGGACAACATAAAGGAGAAGCATTTCTACCGTAAGCATGGGGCTAACGCATACTATGGACAGAACTGATTTGTAGCTGTTATACGGCCCGTAGTATTCATATTATTTTGTGTTTACATAGCACAAAAAATGTGCTAAATTTTTATGTAAAGTACAGTCTCAAATGACTGTAAATAAGACATAAGGTGGTTGATAGAATGGTACTGGCAGTTGAGATAATAGTCTGCTGCTTAATATTTGGCATATACAGAGTAATACGTATAAAGCGGGATCCGGCATATAAGATAAGCAATATGCCCGAGAAGCTGCAGAAAAAGGTCATGCATATGCGTGGCTACAGAAATCGGAATATCCGTATCATGACAGACTGGGAGAAGTTTGTAAAGAAGCTTCCGACACTTATATTCTGGACGATAGCGCTTGTCATACTGACATCAATAGCAGGGGCAACAAGCTTTTCAACGGGCTTTGTGTTTGCGCTTTTGATATGGATGGCAGTCCTATTGTTTCTTGAACTGGTAGTATACTGTGGCTGGTATGCACATACACCGAAGGTGTGGATAAAGGGCACCGAGGATATGGCGAAAAAGACATATACCAATTATGCACATTATATCGGGCTGATACCACAGAGAGCTTTGATGGGAATAGTGGTTGCTATTATAGTGGGTCTTGTGATAGATATGATTCCAAGGCTTGACAACAACAATTATTCGCCGAAATATACAGAGATAGAGGATACCTTAAAGGCGGCCTGCGACAATTACAGGATTCCGGGCATGGCTGTTGAGGTGGTAGATGCAGAGGGCGTGCTTTTCTCAGGTACATATGGGGATTGCAAGAGCCTTGACACACCGTTTATCACCGGTTCACTCAGCAAGTCGTTTACTGCGGCATGCATCATGAAGCTGTATGAGGGAGGACATCTGAATATTGACAGCCCGGTAAATCCTTATCTGGATGCAGCCGAGGTATTCAAAAATCCAAAGGATGCGACAAGGATTACAATAAGACAGCTGCTCAATCACACAAGCGGACTTGGCGTATACCAGCATGTGGGAAATGCAAAGATTGTTGGCAAAAATGGAGAATATACCTATGCGAATGTCAATTATGACATACTTGGTCTTATAGTGGAAAAAGTATCAGGTGTTAGCTACAGCGATTATCTGACAGCGACATTTTTTACACCACTTGGCATGACTCACAGCAGCGCAGCCTATGCAAAAGCGAAGAAGGATGGTCTGATTACAGGCCACAACAATTATTTCGGTTTTTCGGTGGAAAGCGATGTGAAGTATCCGCTCAGCGATTCGTGGTCCACTGTACCGGCTGGCTATATTGCATCCAGCGCAAATGATATGGGAAAATATCTGCAGATGTATCTGCGTGGCGGTTATGGAATACTCTCTGACAAGAGCCTTAGCACAATGTTTCGCTCAACAGTTCCTATGGATGAGTCAGGTGAGACAGGCTATGGTATGGGCTGGGTACGTTCGGATAAATATGTCGAGACAGTGTACAATCACACAGGTCTCACGGAAAACTATATCGCAGACATGTATCTGCTTCCGGAGAGCGGCGTGGGTGTTGTATTCCTCGCAAATACCAATGACTATATGGTCACAAACAATCTGATGAACAAGGTAACCTCAAAGGTTGTGATGACGCTTATGGGATATGCAACAGACGAGCTTGACCCAAAGGATTATGTCGATGCGCACCTGTTCTATGACCTTGTTTTTGCGGCATTTATATTGGTTGCGCTGATGGAGATTATCAAGTCGCACAAATGGAGAACAGACAATAGCGGAAACATGATAGCGAATATTTTTCTGCATCTGTTTTTGCCGGTGGGCATAGTTATTGCGCCTATTGTCGGAGGTATACCATACTGGGTAATAAAGGACTATGTTCCTGATTTATTTATTGTGGCATGCCTGAGTGTGGTGCTTCTTGCAATAGGTGGAGTATTGAAGCTTAAAAACAGAAGAAATTCATAAGACAAAAAGAAAAGCGTAAGGAATAGTAAATGCGGCTACTGTAATATGTAGCCGCATAATTTTTTGACCATAGCATCGTGGGAGGAGTCACAGCACACTCCGACAGTACATGAAGAGTATAAGCCGGAGGCTTTGACAAATTCATTGTCATCTGCTGAAAGCCTGATACCACAAGGATATTCCTTACCATCTATTGTCACATATGCAAGCCTGTCCTTATATTTTTCAAGGACGGCTTTATCCAGATATTTGCTTATATCTTCAAAGCAGACATTTTTGGCGTAATAATCAAAGGTCTTATCATCCATAAAGCATATATCGTATTCGTTAGAAGCAAAGTATGCTGTGAGGACTGCCATGTTCTGATAGTCTAAGCCGCTTTTGTCTACATCGACACAGATATTTTTGTTTAAGGCAATTTCATCCTTTGACAAATCATAGCCGTTATCTGTGAGAAAGTCATTGAAAATATCGGCGCCGTTGTCCTCTGTGGTGCTGTTTTCTGCATTTACGCATAATACGCTCAAAACAGTATTTTTCTGCGCAAGCCGGCCGCAAATAAAGGTTGTGACTGCTATGATTCCGATAATGACAAGAAATATCGGTATTTTATAATAGTCCCATATATATTGTATTTTCTGACTGAATGTCAGCTCCTTAAAAGGTGTCTTTTGTTCCATGATTTTATCTCCCTCTGATATGATGTGCTGCAATTTAAAAATATTATAAGGTAATTTATAGAAATTTACCAATAAACATTCTATTAAC
>ERZ1023701.234-NODE-234-length-20494-cov-10.056950_pt1 | contig 20494 bp, 19 predicted proteins | sample MGYA00380350_ERZ1023701 | MGnify/ENA primary metagenome ERZ1023701 (study PRJEB33179, sample SAMN07449025) | human gut metagenome | biome: Human-gut; feature: Human associated habitat; material: Faeces | host: Homo sapiens | place: India:Kasaragod | collected... | reverse complement strand
TTATGAATAATATTTATAAGTACAATACCACACTTAATGCTTCCGGAAACGACTATAAAAAAATCGTATTCTGGAACCATTTCTTAAGAAATCCAATAGAACTTATACTTACGTGGATACCAGCTGCCATATCACTTGTTATGCTTAACACAAAGGATATGCCAGAAGATATTAAAGCAATTACTGGACAGTTTATCAAAGAACATGTGGATCTTAATAAGTGTAAGTTAGCATATTAACTATGACTTCATCATGAATCCTGCAATAAACATTTTAAAAAAAGCAAAATATCGTGCCAGAAGACCGGGTCTCCTGGCACGATATTTTGCATGATAACAGATATCACTAATAATACATATTAAGCAGCTTAAATCACTAATTACTTACCAGCGAACTGTGTATTTAATGACTTAAGTGCTACATCAACCTTAGAACCAACTGTATCTGTATACTGTTTCATAGCTTCTTCAACAGTCCATTCGCCTCTGGCTACCTTATCAACTACAACATATCTTTCTGTGTTGATATCACCGATAAGCTTACCAACTTCTTCTGTCATAGCAGGAGAATCAACTAACTCAGAGTTCTTGAAGAACATTTCTGCACACTCTATAACGTTATCTGGCTGTTCTGCCTTTCCTGGATCCTTACCATTAGCGAAGTCTGCAAGAACAAGGTTGCAGTCAATATGAGCCTTAGAGTACTTTGTCTTAGGGTTAGTCTTCGTAGGAAGGAATTCAAATGAACCATCATCTTTTACGTTGTAGTAATATCCTTTAGGACCATATTCCCAAAGTGTCTGGACATCGCCACCATCTAACATCTTATCAATGAAGTACTTAAAGATTCCCTCTGCCTTTCCTGTTTCAGCCGCATGAGATGTGATACACCATGATGGTGAAAGTCTTTCTGCATACTTACCAAGCTCCTTAATTGGAAGGATAGCAGTAAGTGCGCCATCAAGACCAGATGTCATTACTTCGTTCTTTAATTTATCAGCCCATGTTCCAGCCCAGTATGTAAATACACCTGATTCTGTCTTAGGATCTGATGACTTGAAGTCGTTACGTGATGTAAATGTTGTCTTTGTACTTGATTCCTTATTGATAAGTCCATCTTTAACAGCATTCTGGATTCTCTGAAGAGCATCCTTCATTTCCTGCTGTGTGAAACCATCTACATACTCACCCTTAGCCTGATCATAGTAGAATGTAAACTGTGCATTCTGATAGAATTCAGGAAGATAGTTTGTATAAGGTGCTTCCTTTGAATAGAAACCAGGAGCTGAGATTACGTAATCAACGCCCTTAGCTTCCTTCATCTTCTTAAGCATTGTATAGTATTCATCATATGACATCTGCTTCTGAAGATCTGCCTTTGTATAACCAGCAGCTGTAGCCCAGGCTTCCTTTACATATGTACAGCATCCGTTACCACGCGCAGGTACGAATCCATAAAGAGCTTTCTCACCATCAACGCCTCTAACATAGTTAGCCTTCATGATCTTTTCTGCATCTGGGACAAGTCTTCCTGATGCCTTTGTTTCTGAATTGTTCCAAGCATCTGTCATATCCCAGATAAGACCCTGCCCAGCATAAAGTGCTAAGTAGTCAGATGAAAGAATAAGAACATCTGGCATTGAGTTTGCATCGAGCATTGAGTTTGCTACTGCATCATAGTATGAGCTGTGGTCTGGACGAACTACTGTGAAGTCAAGGCCTGTTAATTCCTTGAGCTGTTCATCAAACTTGTCACCCCAATCTGCAATCTTAGGAACTGTACCGTCAGCCATAACAGTAAAAGCTTCTGGCTTTTCTACGCTTGCCCAATCTACTGTTGATTTGTTTTCTGTTGTAGCATTGTTGTTTCCACATGCTACAAGACCCATTACTGAAGTAAGTGTTAAACCTACAGCAGTAAGTTTTTTAATTGTCTTTCTCATAAACTTGTAAACCTCCCTATATTGGTTCTTGTGGGGGTTTGCCCCACTTAATATGTTTTTGACATTAATATATATTAACATTATTGTAATATTTTAGCAAGACTCTATAAACTATTTTGCTAAAAAAATGATTGTTAACGTGCAAGCCATCCTCCATCAACTGCAAGTGTGAAACCATTAACATAGTCTGATGCCTTAGATGCAAGATACACTACTGCACCTTCCATATCCTCTGGTGTTCCCCATCTTCCAGCAGGTATTCTATCCAGAATTGCCTCACTTCTGTCAGCATCATCTCTTAACTGGGCTGTATTGTTAGTAGCCATATAACCTGGTGCTATTCCATTAACATTGATATTGTACTTAGCCCATTCATTAGCCATCGCTCTTGTAAGACCTATAGCAGCACTCTTGCTTGCTGTATATGATGGAACTCTTATTCCGCCCTGATAAGAAAGCATAGAGCATACATTTATAATCTTACCACCTTCACCCTGTTTTATAAGCTGTCTTGCAAACGCCTGACTTAAGAAAAATACCATCTTTTCATTTACCTGTATGACTGAATCCCAGTTTTCCTCTGTGAAATCTATAGCATCCTGTCTTTTGATAAGACCTGCATTATTAACAAGTATATCAACTCTTCCGTAAACATCCATAGCAGCTGTCATAACCTTAGATATAGAATTCATGTCTGAAAGATCAGCTAATACTTCAGTAAATATACCACCATCTGCCTCTATTTTAGCCTTAGTTTCTTCGCATGAACGTCTTGCAACTCCAAGCACCTTAGCTCCTGCCTGTGCAAGTGCAATACACATTCCCTGTCCAAGTCCTGTATTGGCACCTGTAACAACTGCCACCTTATTATCCAACTTAAATAAATCTAATATCATATACTCTCTCTTTCCTTATATTTTCTGTTATCTGCTGCATTAATTTATAAATAAATCTTCAATAATAACAACTAAACAATGCTCATTGTGATTAGTTAAATCCTATAAGCTTATTCATAATCTTGTATCCTGTCTTGGATATTCCTCTTCCTACACGTCCAGGAATATTAACTGTACTTCCTAAAAGACTATATCTTAGTTCCTTATAGAGCTGCTTATCTGTGTCTTTAACATACCTCCAGAGTTCCTTCTTTTTGTTAAGATTCTCCTCTGTTCCGGATATTATTAAGAATATTGATGAAACCTCCATCATAATTCTTAAATATGTTCTCATATATTTTCTGCATTTCTCATTCTCTGGTTTCTCAGAAAGATATGAATCTATAAGCCTCCTTGTAACTCTTAACTGCTGGTCTATTCTTGATATCATAACCTTTTCGTTAACTGACTGGTCATCACGTCCTATGAAATATCTGTAGAAATTAGTATTAATATAATACATTTTCTTAACATAAGGTAATGGTTCAAACACAAACACATTATCCACATAAAATGTATGCTTTGGAAGTTCTAATCCACAATCTTTAATAAGCTGTGTCCTATATATAACTGAATGCATAAGTATGTACTGGTCAACCTTAAAATGCCCCATATCATCCCATTCAAACATCTTATCAACTGGGAGTGCATTCTCATAATGAATAACTTTTTTTCTTTTAGCGCCTACTTTTTCATATACATAGTTAGCTATAACCATATCAGGAAGGTCATCTTTTTCTACGAATTCCTTAAGCTTTGTAAGTATTTTTCTATAACTTTTTATATCTACCCAGTCATCACTATCAACTACCTTAAAGAACACTCCTGTAGCATTGGCAAGTCCTGTGTTAACTGCCTGTCCATGTCCACCATTCTCCTGGTGAACAGCTTTAACGATGCCTGGATACTGTTCTTCATACTTTTTAGCTATTTCTAAAGTGTTATCCTTCGTAGAACCATCATCCACTATGATAACCTCAATATCATCCCCTCCTGCAAGGCATGATTTGAAAATATTTAGTTTGATTTTAGATTTTGATTTATTGTTTTATATGTTCATATATGATATGATTATAAGATGTAAGCGTTTTATTCCTGTAATAAATGCTTGCATTAACACAAACAGGAGAATACTACGATTATATGAATAATATTTATAAGTACAATACGACACTTAAAGCATCCGGAAACGACTATAAAAAAATCGTATTCTGGAACCGTTTCTTAAGAAATCCCATAGAACTTATACTTACGTGGATACCCGCTGCCATATCACTTGTTATGCTGATACTTGGTAAGTACAATTCATTTTTACTGATAATATATGCAATATGCTGGTTCTATCCTATATACATATTTGCATTCCAGTTCAAGAACAGCGTAAGCTACCACTTAAAGCACAGGGATGCAGCAGAAGATGCACCATGCACCATAACACTTATGGACTCTGCCATCTTAGCTGACATACCAGACCACGACCTTGTATACACATATGAGTGGGAACAGTTCACAACTGTATACTTCCTGTATGGCTATTATATGCTCTTTAATGGTAACAAGATGATAGTTATGCTTAACACCAACGATATGCCGGACGACGTTAAAAGCAACGCCGGACAGTTTATCAAAGAACACGTAGACCTTAATAAGTGTAAGATAGCCTATTAACTATTATTAGTATAAAGCATTTTTAACTGTATACAGAATAAAAAAGAGCCGTGTCACGGCTCTTTCTATATTGGGATTACGACACTTTCTGCAATCATCACATTCTATCGGCTATTTATGAATTCCTTCTTCTTCAATCTGACTATAAGACTTGTGACAAGCAGCATCGCTATACACACAGCTATCGGCATAAGAATATTTTTTCCTAATAATATCCCCTTTTTATATACAGAATAAGTCATCACATACTTACGCCATAGAAGACCAGTGCTTATAGCACCATCGGCATCATAATATTCAACGCTCACTATAACCATAGCTGCAAGATAGCCAGCCCATTTCTTATCCGTTATCCACCATACCGCAAGCATAATCAGCCCCATAACGAATATAACTGCAAACGCCTGTAATATAAAAACTGCACTTATAAGTGCAAATGAAGGTGCTGCCTCACATGGCATATGTATGGCGCTATAACACGTACTTGCCTCATCTTCCCAGTTATATATCTTTCGTTTTATACATATGCCTGCTATAGTTGTTGCTATATATATGTATACAGCGATGACTGCACTAAGTATTGCAAGGTCCTTCACACATCTTTTCCATATATTATATATATGTTTATGCCTCGTAATCATCATTACTGAAAAATTATATCTCTGTACATACAATATATAAAACAATGAACATATTGTAAGCAGCCTGCTCACATAATATATGCCAATGCCTATATACACATCATACAGGCATGCTTCTGTATCAGACGGAATACCCAGCCCTCTTAATATTGTATTAGGCAGCAATATAGTTATAGCAACAAGCATTACTATGGACATTCCCTTGTCATTGACACTCAGTAATTCCCTTATCTTTCTCATACCTTTTCAGCTCCATGTATTATAATCGCCTTATGTACCGGATATAATGACATATCAAAGTAAAAGTCTGACTTTATAAATCTTGCCCTGCGTTCCTGTCTTACCAGACTGTTAGACACACCAAAACGTATAGCAAATGTTTTAGTTTCCTCTGGTTTTAATATAGTATCTCCTTCTTCATCTACTGCATATATCGCTCCCTGATTATCATATCCTATAGGATATGCCACAAGCTCTACACCCATCACAAAATCAGCTGCCAGATTTACACTCTCATCTTTTTTGTTTGTAACATCAAAAACAATGACCAATCCATCCTTATCGCTTCTCATCTCTTCCGGCATGTTTTTCTTATCAACAATATCATTCATATTGCCAAAATAAAGATTAGCTACGCATATTTCTAATCCATTATGCTCTACAACGTCCCCTGCTTCATAGTACTCCTCAACTGGAGCAGGCAGTCTGGTATTAGCATTTCTGTAAGCTAATATAAACACTATAACCAAAACAAGTGCCACACATAATAATATGCCATACTTTACTTTTTTATTTTTAAAATGTATCATTCTTCAACCCCCGCCATATATACAAAACAACATCAAGTACAACTATCATCACTATAAATAAAACATAACTTTCCCAGTAATTCGTGGCAAGCTGGCTCATACTAAACAGCCTGTATGGAGCAATCGCTCTTACTTTCATATATGGAATCCAGCTTGAAGCTGCATTCAGAAATTCACATAGCACTACAGGAAAAAGTAATACTATAAATGTATTATTCACCCATAAAGATACCATAAGCGAAACTGTCGCCAGTAATCCACCACATATAAACTGCAATATAAAGTACAACAGATAATATACATAAGGATGTGTAAAAAATATACTGCTCCACATAGAATTAGCCGAACAATCCAATGAACCATTATTCCATATCATAGAAGGAAGCAGCATAGCTGTTGCTAAAAGATTAACAAGCAATGGAAGAACTGCCACTATTCCACCTGTCGTAAATACTGCGGTAAACTTGGCTATAAGGTAATTAATCTTTTTCGTTCTGCAATAATAATTTCTTATAATTCCTGTACGCCTGTCCGTATAATATGTAGCTGCATATGGCAGAACTACCATTATAGGAAGTAATCTTATATACAACGTATAATAAACATTAAAACTTCCACCTATCCACGTATAAATAACGGTATATGGAAGAGTTAGTCCCCCATATTCAAAAAACTCCAGCGGATTAAGTGCATTATGCAGCCCCACTTTGACAAACTGCACTGTAACTATTATCATTCCTATAATAAGCGCAATCTTAAAAGCTGCTCCTTTTAGTGCCCGCTCCATTTCAATCTTTAGCATCTGTTTCATTCTATCAACCTCCCAGCCACATACATTATTACATACAGAATATTAACTGCTTACTTAAGCTTGTCTGAATATGTAAAATCAAGCTTTAATAACTCATCCTCATCATATATCTCTTTACGTCCAGTTTTATGATTAACTGTATAATTAGTTCCTATATATATGTCATTATCAAGCATTAATCCATCCGTTTCTACAGCATCATATATAATTTTATGTTCATCTGCTGAATAATGACTTTTATATCTTGTAACTTTATATTTCTCTATAAAACACAACAACACAATATCCTTGCTTTCGCCAGCATTTATTGTAACTTTATCAAACTTATGCTCAACCCAGCCATCTGGTTTAACCAAAAATGGTCTAAAATCAGTATCATTAATAATATTATATTGCAGATTATTATTATCATCATACTTTATGTCATAATAATACAATCCCGTTGCTAAAAATGGCTCCGCCTTTTCACCCGTATTAGTTACATTCAGTCTGAATATAATCATATCCCTATCTATACCTTTAGGGCTTTTGCATATATTAGCCTCTTCATCTATATACACATTTTTCTCATATGTATCTAAATAAGTACGCAGCTGTTCTACACTTTCATCATCCTCATACTTATAGACATCTTTAAAATCATGGGTAACATATGCTTCATCTATTCTACATTTAAGTTCCTTATTATATATATTTATTGTGTCTCCCATATTTAATATCGGCGGTACTTCCTTATCTGACGGCATCGTATAATATAAGGCATCATCGTGCCATTTAGACTCTCCATTAACCGATGTTGCTATAGTTGCTTTTTCATTACCTCTTTCAGACATTGAATATACATCATCTATATTAGTTAATCTGCAGCCAGCAAGTGAAGTTAAGATTGTAATAATCATTATAACCATTATACTTTTTTTCTCCATACTACCTCCCAATATACATAACTCAATTCAGATATCTTTAACTACTTAAGCTTGTCTGAATATGTAAAATCAAGCTTTAGTAATTTATCTTCATTCCATATTTCTGGACTACCTGTTTTAGCATCACTTCCGTGATTAGTTCCTATGTATATATCATTATCAAGCATTAATCCGTCTGTTTCTACATCCTCATACACATATTTATATCCTGTTACATTCTTCCCTCTATATCTTGTAACTTTATACTTCTCCACAAAACATAATAAAATAATTTCTCTGCTTTCTTTTGCTTTTATTGTTGCCCTGCAAAATTCATGTTCTCCCCATCCATCAGGTTTTATAAAGAACCCCTTAAAATTATTATCATGTATAGTATTATATTGCAGGTTATTATTATCATATTTTATATCATAAAAATTAAAATCACTTGTTAAAAACTGACTATCTTCATTCCCTGTATTAGTTATATTAAGTCTGAATATAATCATTTGCCAATCTATCCCTTTGGGACTACTACATATATTAGCAGCTTCATCTATATACTCATTTTTCTTCATTTTATTTAAGAATATTATTAACTGTTCTATGCTTTCACTATCCTCATATAAATATACATCCGTAAAATCATTTGTAACATATGCTTCCTCTATTTTACATTCAAGTTTATTCTTATTACTAGTTTCATTTATTGTATCATCCATATTTACCATCGGCGGTATATCTACCCCTTCAGGTATAGTATAATACTTATTATCATCATGCCATTTAGACTCCTTATTATCAACAACTACTGTTGTTTTCTTTTCATCCTCTATATCTGCCATTGAATATACATCATCTATATCAGTTAATCTGCATCCAGTAAGTGAAGCTAAGATTGTAATAATCATTATAATTATACATTTTTTCTCCATATACTTATTCACCCCCTATCTAATTTATAATTCAATCGGTTGGGGACTATTAATTATCCCCAACCGATTAAGAAGTAAGCTTTACTTCTTTTACTCTTTCAAGTTTTTAATACCCGCTCATATTATCCGGACTCCAATATCCGCTATAACTTGTCGCCTCATAATCGCAAAGAGTTGCTCTAATCGTTGCAAAATTCTTATCGCTCTCTTTTACCCAGTTTTTCATATACTTCGTTGTACCTTCATAGAATAAATGACTAGAACTATAACATTCACCATCATCTGAATGATAATCTGTATATCCATAGACATAAGCCAAATATCCTATATCATCTGAACCATCAACAGAGTCACACCTCATCCAAGATGCTGACTCATCATCTTTATGTTGTCTATATGTTTCCTGTGCTGCATATCCATCAAAATTGAAATCATAATGATAATCATCATTATTATTTGCATAAACATGCGCTGTCTGCACACCTGTAAATAATAACATTCCTGTGAAAGCACCTACAATAAGCTTTCCAAAAAGGCTTGTCTTATTATACATAACGCACTTCCTTTCTCTGATTTAATCATCAGTAACCCCCTTGTTAATAAGTAACTTTATAGAACCGGTTCCGTTGTATTTATTCTACCACACAAAAACATCTATTTTTTCAATTTGTAATAATTGGTAGGTTTTATTGTAATATTTGGTCAATAAATGTTATTTTTCAGTATATTTAATCCAATTTTATATACTTTATTTCATATTTTTATATGTATAATATATGTAATTAACATAAAAATACCAGCCCTTTCAACATCAGATACTTCCCCTGACATCCCTAGGCTGGTATATAAAATATATCCCTATACTTACATTCTCATATTCCTTACTCCGACCGACACACTTGTTACATACTCATATTCTGTTTTTTTGACATCATACATTCCATCATACTTCTTTATTATCTTCCTGACACTGCCTATACCTCTGCCGTGATTTTTATAATAATCTATGTTTCTGGCTTCCGGCGTGTTTATATAATTATTCTTTATAATAAATACTATATTATCTGCGTGGCATATAAGCTTAATATCTATATATGCATCCATATTATTCTGAAGTACACGGCTTACAGCATGTTTGCTGTTATCTATAAGGTTGCCTATAATCACGCCAAGGTCACTATAATCAACATCCAGCTCCTCTGGCACTTTCACGTCATAGGTTATATTTACACCTTCTGGCACTTCTGATAACTTATATGACAATATACTGTTGACCCTTAAGTTCGTACAGTACTTTGGCTGCCCGGCTGTGTTAATATTATCAAGTATATTATCAAGTTCTTTTTCGGCTTCATCATAATCCCTTAACTGTATGGCATAACTGAGCGTATTCAGTCTGTTCTTAAGGTCGTGTCTTATGTCCTTAAGCTCCTCCTGTGCCTCTTTGATATTACCATACAGCCTGTTATTCGTGTCTATCTGTATCTTAAGAATGTCTTCCTCATAGCTATGGCGTGCACCTGTGTCTATCTCTATCATACTTATGCATACAATATCCTTGGCTATGCATATCACAAACATAAGTATTACATATAGCACATACCTGTCATTTATCTGCTGTGGCATTAACTTATACACCATCATAAGAATTATATTCTGTGCGACAACCGTCATTATAACAGCTATATCCGTAATCCTGCTTACGCTTACTTTTCTATAATTATTATATCTGATAAATGCGAACAACATTATTATACTTACAAATATAATAAATGGAATTATATAAATCGATGCTGTTTCCTCTGTATACACTATGCTGTTACGTTTTATGCTCCATATGACTTTAATGACAACTGATATATTAATAAGCATATTTACATATATAAGTACTGCCGATATATTTTTATACAGCAGGGGAATGTCCGATATATTCAATATAATAAGAATAACCGCAAGTACAGCACACACTATATAATCATCATATAATATAAGTCTGTACAGACTCACACTTATCGCTGACATTATTATTATGCTTTTTAACAGCTGCTTTGTATCCATGGCTGCCAGCCATCTTATGTTATGACGTATTCCTGCCTGCATATTGTTATCAGTATCACTTTCGCCTGTATATTTCAGGGACTTGATAAAGCTTCTATATATTATGTATTCAGTTATTCCAAGAAGTATAAACCAATATTCCCACACCATCAGTACTCTCCACGCTTATGTTACAGACACATATTTATTAAAGCCATCAACGAATTCCCTGCTGTAACGTCTTGCTATCGAAACCGGTACTTCCTCGCTTTCACGCCCTGTCTTATACCATACCATATCTGACTTTATTCTTGATATATACTTATAGTTTATAAGCATTGAACTGCCTGCCATTCCAAACATATCAGAAGGGAATTCTTCTTTGATATCCTTTATCTTTCCATATGTCCTGTATTCTTTACCAGATGTTACGATATTGATATACCGCATATCTGAATATATGCACACTATATCGTTATAGTCTATCCTGTATACAGACTTTCCTATATGAAATATGAACTTGCTGCCATCGCCTGTATACAACTCATTAATCTCACTGAGTATCATACTAAGACGTTCTTCACCTGCCGGCTTTACTATGTAGTTAAATGCATGTACATCAAATGCTTTCTGCATATAATCCGTATGGCTTGTTATAAATACTATAACAGCCTCCTTATATGCCGCCTTTATCCACTTTGCAAGACTTATTCCATTATCATCGCCAAGTTCTATATCAAGAAAATACACATCATATGGTATGTCTTCATCACTAAGTTCTTCTTTCATATCCTCTGCACAGTTATATACATCTGTTTCTGCTTTTATTCCAAGCTTATCCGCTGTCTTATCAAGAAGCCTGACAAACATATCTGCCTGTGCACTATCATCTTCGCACAATGCTATCCTCATACAATTCTACTCCTCATCAATGCAGCTTATGCCGGCACTTTAACCAGTACTGACAGACAGACCCGCATTTAACTAACGAGCAAGCCAGCCTCCATCAACTGCAAGTGTGAAACCATTAACATAGTCTGATGCCTTAGAAGCAAGGTATACTACAGCACCTTCCATATCCTCTGGTGTTCCCCATCTTCCAGCAGGTATCCTGTCAAGAATAGCTTCACTTCTGTCTGCATCATCCCTTAACTGGGCTGTATTGTTAGTTGCCATATATCCCGGTGCAATTCCATTTACATTGATGTTATACTTTGCCCATTCATTAGCCATGGCTCTTGTAAGACCTATAACAGCACTCTTACTTGCTGTATATGAAGGTACTCTTATTCCGCCCTGATATGAAAGCATAGAGCATACATTGATAATCTTGCCGCCTTCACCCTGCTTTATAAGCTGCTTTGCAAATGCCTGACTTAAGAAGAATACCATCTTTTCATTGACCTGAATAACTGAGTCCCAGTTCTCTTCTGTGAATTCTATTGCATCCTGTCTTTTGATAATTCCTGCGTTATTGACAAGTATATCTACCCTTCCATATGCAGCAATGGCAGCCTCCATAACCTTATCTATAGATGCCATATCTGAAAGGTCTGCTAACACCTCTGTAAAGACGCCGCCATCCGCTTCAATCTTATTCTTAGTTTCCTCGCAAGAACGCCTTGCAACTCCAAGCACCTTAGCTCCTGCCTGTGCAAGTGCAACACACATTCCCTGTCCAAGTCCTGTATTAGCACCTGTTACAACTGCTACTTTACCATCTAACTTAAATAAATCTAATATCATATAATCCATCCTTTCTTAACTCTGTCAATATAAAACAGGACATTATAATCCTGTCTTATATGTAACACTTTTATGTCTGCTGCCGTCCGGTTCTAATTAAATCCTATAAGCTTATTCATAACCTTATAGCCAGTCTTTGATATTCTCCTTCCAACTCTTCCCGGAATATTAACTGTACTTCCAAGAAGGCTGTATCTTAACTCCTTATACAACTGCTTATCTGTATCCTTGACGTACTTCCACAGCTCCTTTTTCTTGTTAAGATTTTCTTCTGTACCCGATATGATAAGGAATATAGAAGAAACCTCCATCATTATCCTCAAGTATGTGCGCATATACTTCCTGCACTTCTCATTCTCTGGTGTATTAGAAAGATATGAGTCTATCAGTCTTTTAGTAACCCTTAACTGCTGGTCTATTCTTGATATCATAACCTTTTCATTGACTGACTGGTCATCTCTTCCTATAAAATATCTGTAGAAGTTAGTATTGATATAATACATTTTCTTAACACTAGGAAGTGGCTCAAATACAAATATGTTATCAACATAGAAGGTATGCTCAGGAAGCTTTAATCCACAATCCTTGATAAGCTGTGTCCTATATATAACTGAATGCATAAGAATATACTGGTCTACCTTGAAATGTCCCATATCATCCCATCCAAACATCTTATCTACAGGAAGTGCATTTTCGTAGTGGATAACCTTTTTTCTCTTAGCCCCTACCTTTTCATATACATAGTTAGCTATAACCATATCTGGCAGGTCATCCTTTTCCACAAACTCTTTAAGCTTAGCCAGAATTTTCTTATAACTCTTTACATCTACCCAGTCATCGCTGTCAACAACCTTAAAGAATACACCTGTTGCATTGGCAAGACCTGTATTTACTGCCTGACCGTGGCCGCCATTTTCCTGATGTACAGCCTTTACTATGTGTGGATACTTTTCTTCATACTTTCTGGCTATTTCTAATGTATTGTCTTTCGTTGAGCCATCATCAACTATGATAACTTCAACATCATCCCCTCCTGCAAGGCATGACTTGATGCATTTTTCCATATATTCAGCCGAATTATAGCATGGAATTGCAAATGATAATAACTTCATATGTATAATCTCCTTTATATGAATTGACTACATTCTGTCAGGACACTTTATGCCAAGAAGGTCTGTGCAGCCTTCAAGTATTCCCTTAGTGAGTGTAATGAGCGCTATATAGCTCTTCTTCTGTTCCTCATTCTCTTCTGCAAGTATCTTTGTATTATGATAAAATCCGTTAAATGCATTGGATACTTCATATATATACTGGCATATTCTATGTGGCGCATTGTCCTTATATGCGCTTTCTATTACCTCCTGGAACTTGACAAGTGACAGTGATAATGTCTTTTCTGACTCCTCCTTTGCTGGAAGTATCTTAATATCGTCAAGACTTCCGCCATTTTCCTTATACTTTGCAAGTATTGACTTAATTCTTACGATTGTATACAGGATATATGGACCTGTGTTACCCTCAAATGATGCAAATCTGTCTATATCAAATACATAATCCTTTGATGCCTGATTAGAAAGGTCACCATACTTAAGTGTAGCAAGACCAACTATCTTAGAAGTCTCCTGTGCCTCCTCCTCTGATACTGACCTGTTCTCCTTAATCTTGTTAAGTACTGCATTATCGATGTCAGCTATAAGATGTTCAAGTCGCATAACTCCGCCTGAACGTGTCTTGAAAGGCTTTCCATCTTTTCCATTCATAGTACCAAAACCAACAAATGTCATATTAACGTCAGGTCTTACTATTCCTGCCTTCTTAGCTGTTCTGAATACCTGTGTAAAGTGAAGCTCCTGTCTTTTATCTGCAAGATATATATATGTATCAGGCTTATAAAGCTTCTCTCTCTCCACGATAGTTGCAAGGTCTGATGTAGCATAAAGTGCTGCTCCGTCTGACTTTCTTACGATACAAGGTGGAAGCTCCTTAGTATCTGTCTCCTCTGCGATATCTACAACTGTTGCGCCCTGACTCTCGTATGCTATGCCGTCTGCAATCATCTTATCTACCATCTCATCTATGTATGGCTGGGCATCACTTTCACCCTTCCAGAGGTCGAAGGATACATTAAGATTATCGTAATTCTTCTTTAAGTCCTTCTTTGAAACATTCATAATGTGCTTCCAGATTGCCCTGCACGCCTTATCTCCGCTCTGTAACTTAAGTGTAGCTTCGTGTGCTCTCTTTGCAAATGCTTCATCCTTCTTTGACTTGGCACTTGCTGCCGGATATATTTCCTCAAGTTCTGATATAGTAAATGGTGCTTCTTCCGGATATTCCCCTGTGTATGACTCATCAAAATATACAAGCTCAGGCTTTCTGTCCCTTAATTCCTCTATGATAAGACCCATCTGAAGTCCCCAGTCACCAAGATGTACATCACCGATTGTATTATTTCCAACAAACTTATTAATTCTCTTAACACTCTCACCGATAACTGCTGACCTTAAGTGTCCTACGTGGAGAGGCTTTGCTGCGTTGGCGCCACCAAAGTCAACTATAACTGTCTTAGGTGCCTCTGTATTCTCATAGCCATACTTGTCTGCCTCTGCCATCTTATTCATATAGTCTGCAAGGTACTCTGGGCTTACTTTCACATTGATAAATCCCGGCTTAACGCTCTCTATTGATGCAAAAAGGCTGTTATCTGAAAGCTTTGCAACTACCTCATCTGCTATCATAAATGGTGCCTTCTTATAAGCCTTTGCAGCTGCCATGGCACCATTACACTGATATTCACATAAGTCCGGTCTGTTAGACACTGTCACTTTGGCATAGTCCTTTGAATATCCGCACTCTTCAAATGCTTTCTGAAATTCTTCTGTCATAAGTTCTATTATGGTTTTCATATTCTCTCCATTCCTGCCGGCATATATATAATCCCTATACCGCCTGCATTTTACTTTCTGCTATAACCCGTGTAAGCTACACGTTATTATCTACATTATCCAATGAATAAAATAAGGAAGCTGTTGCACTAAGCTTATTATATAATACATATACTATATAATGTCTTTAGTTGCGACAGCTTCCTTATAAAGCTGTATTCAATTTAGTATAAGACACTTTCAAGAAAAAGTCCATAGCTCTCGGCTGGAAGTGACATAACAACGTCCCTGCCCTCAAGCGCTGCTTCTATATCGGCTGTCTTCTTAAGTCCGCTGCCAACATCTAACAACATTCCTATCATATATCTTGCCATATTGTGAAGGAAATCATCTGCTGTTATTCTTATCTCGCACTTATCCCCTGTCACTTCTATGTCGACAGACTTAACATTCCTTACTGTTGACTTACTCTTTCTTGCTGTTGTAAATGCCTTAAAATCATGGCTTCCAACATAGTACTGTGCTGCAGTTCTCATAGCTGCTATATCTGGCACATCAAATGTATGGTATGCATACTTTCTTGTAAATACATCTGCTACATTAGCCATATCAAGTCTGTATACATATGTCTTTTCCCTGGCATTGAGCTGGCTGTGAAATCTCTCATCCACTGCCTCAACACGATTGACTGCAATATCTCTTGGAAGATATCTGTTAAGATAGTTCTTTATCTCCACTGGCTGGTACTTATCATTTAACTTAAAGTTAGCGGTCTGCGCCAGCGCATGCACGCCTTTCTCCGTTCTACAGCCCACATATATATCAATATCCTCACCAGTCATCTTACTTATAATCTCTTTAATCTTTGCCTCTATTGTGTTAGATGATGAATCCTTACCCATACGCTGCCATCCATCATATCTTCCACCATCGTACTGAATCTGTAACTTATAATTATACATTCTTACTCTTCCATAACTTTCTCTATTGTATTGACTATAACATCCATATCGAAAGGCTTCTGTATAAAGTCAGCCGCACCCTTTTTAAGGGCTTCTATCATATTGGCCTTCTGACCTGCTGCTGTAACCATAATAATCTTGGCATCTGGGTCATCCTCTATAATCTCTCTTACAGCCTCTATTCCGCCAAGCTTAGGCATGGTTATATCCATTGTTGTTATATCTGGTCTGTATACCTTGAACTTTTCAACACCTTCTGCTCCGTCAACTGCCTCTGCTACTATCTCGTGTCCTGCCTGTTCAAGCATATTTCTTAAGAATTTCCTTGATGTCTTAGAATCATCAACTATCAATATTCTGGCCATAATTGTCCTCCGTTCCCATATTTACCTGGTATATGCTTTAATATTCTGTGTCTATTCACGCATGAATATATCTTTCTTATATTTATTGTATTATGTATATCGTATATATCTCATATATCTTTATAGCTTATTATAGCTTTACACTACTGTGTAAGCCAAAAAGCAGCATCCAGCTTTAATTAATGTACCGGTTATACTTCAAGCTTAATCTTATCGTCTGCTACCATAATCAGATTAAACCTGTGTCCATTCATAGAAAATGTAACTACATACATTCCATTATCTGCCTTTATCTGTGTATCCTTATAAAATACAGGTGGATGCAGTGAAACTTCTATATCTTCATAGCTTAACTTTGTTGCATAAGCACCATTAATAATATTAATAAGTTCACATATTGCATCATATGCATCTGAATCAAATTCACTTAATTCTTCCTGTGAGAATACTGATGCGACACACAAAAGGTCTGAATCATCTCCTGCTATTCCGAGAAATACATCTATGTCGCCATCCATAAGCTGACAGCCTACGAACTTGCCCTCATACTCCTTCTGATATATAATACGCTCAAGTTCCATATCACTGCCTATAAACTGAGTGAATATCTTAAGCACACTCTGCATCTGCTTATTATAGTATTCTGTATTCATATCAAGGAATGTTGTGACCATATCATCGATATTGCCCTCCTTGATAACCTTCAGCTCACTATCTGTAAAAACAGAACCAGCGTGATTTTTAGCAATATATTTGTTAATCATCTTATCCCGCATATCCTTGCTCTCCTTGCATCTGATTATCTGTCACTTGTATGATTTCGATTCATTTAACTTTTAAGTTATTATACATCATCAAGATACAAGTTAGCAATCACTTCTTTACTTAAATTGATTAAAAATTAACAATTTTTTATCAAAATATCAAATTATTCTGTAAACATAACAACCCCGGTGCAGTGGGATGGACTGTACCGGGGATTGATTTATGATTAAGTTTTGCTGGCTACGTGCATGTCCAAGAAAACTTTCGTTTTCTTGGACTGTCGGGCTGGCGCCCTATCATTTATATAACGTAATACCTGCTTTGTGCAAGCACACGCCGGTATTATGTTATATAAATGGCACGGCTTGTAGCTTACGCATTTTCTACAGAATAGTTAGGTGCCTCTTTTGTGATGTGTATGTCATGTGGATGGCTTTCTCTTAAAGCTGCTGATGACATCTTTATAAACTTAGCTGTTTCCTGAAGTACTGGGATTGTAGGTGCGCCACAGTAACCCATACCTGAACGAAGACCTCCCATAAGCTGGAAGATTGTATCTTCAACAAGTCCCTTATATGCAACTCGTCCTTCAACACCTTCTGGAACAAGCTTCTTGGCATCTGTCTGGAAGTATCTGTCCTTACTACCATTTTCCATGGCAGCAATAGAACCCATACCTCTATATACCTTATACTTTCTTCCCTGGAATAATTCAAATGAACCAGGAGCTTCATCACAACCTGCTAAAAGGCTGCCAAGCATACATACATTACCACCGGCTGCTATAGCCTTTACGATATCACCTGAGAACTTAATACCACCATCGGCGATAACTGGAATACCGAACTTCTTAGCTTCTGCATATGCATCCATAACTGCTGTTACCTGAGGTACACCGATACCTGCAACAACTCTTGTTGTACAGATAGAACCAGGTCCTATACCAACCTTGACTGCATCTACACCAGCTTCACATAAAGCCTTTGCAGCAGCTCCTGTTGCTATATTACCTGCAATAACCTGAAGGTCAGGATATGCAGCCTTGATTTCCTTTAATGTTGTTATAATATTCTTTGAGTGTCCATGAGCTGAGTCGATAACGATACAGTCAACGCTTGCATTGACAAGGGCTTCAACTCTGTCCATAACATTAGATGTGATACCAACAGCAGCACCTGCAAGAAGTCTTCCCTGTGAATCATGTGCTGATGCAGGATACTTGATAGACTTCTCAATATCCTTGATTGTGATAAGTCCTGTAAGCTTAAAGTCCTTATCTACAATAGGAAGCTTTTCCTTTCTTGCCTTACCAAGAATTTTCTTAGCTTCATCAAGTGTAATGCCTTCCTCTGCTGTTACAAGGTTCTCACTTGTCATACACTCCTTGATAGGTCTTGTGAAGTCCTCTTCAAACTTAAGGTCTCTGTTAGTGATAATACCAACAAGCTTCTTGTTATCATCAACAATAGGCACACCAGATATTCTGAACTTGCCCATAAGCTCGTTAGCTTCTTTTAATGTATTGTCAGGATGTAAGTAAAATGGATCTGTGATAACTCCATTCTCTGATCTCTTTACCTTGTCTACTTCTTCTGCCTGCTGCTCGATAGACATATTCTTGTGAATAATACCTATACCACCCTGTCTTGCCATAGCGATTGCCATTCTATGCTCAGTAACAGTGTCCATACCTGCACTCATCAAAGGAATATTAAGCTTAATATTCTTTGTAAGATTAGTTGTTAAGTCGATCATGTTAGGTGTTACTTCTGAATACTGTGGAACTAATAACACATCGTCAAATGTAATGCCCTCACCAATAATTGTACCCATTTTCCTTTGTCCTCACTTTCTTATACTTAATATTATATGATACCTGGTTCAAAAGGTCTAAACCCACATGAGCTTGCTCATAGGTGGGTGAATGACCTTGGAACCCGCCCCAATATGAGCATAAAAGCGGGATGATAGTCCCACGATATGCGAATATTGGGTAGAATTGTGGGAGTGCGTAGCACGGAACAATTCGTAGGTATCATAGTTGGGGGCTTTTGACCCCAACATCATTATATTGTAGTTGCTATGATATATTCACATTACATATATCATATGATTATACAAAAAAATCCGAATACATAATCCGGACATTCTTGTAATCAATAGTCTGACAAAATATCTGTCTATATGTCAGACGTATCTTGTATTTAATAGTAGGATTATAACAGCGTAAATTTTAAAAGTCAATCATTTTCATATAAAATCTTGGAGCGCTTACAAAATTCAGGTACAATTATATTATTTTTCTGATTTTTTACCACGCAGTATAATTATAGTGTGATATTTATAACCAATTAACCATATTACATATCAATATCATCTGTACAACTGCTCATTTTATATAACATTTGCAATTCTTTAATGAACAATAATGTAATCTGTTACTATCAGCCTGCAACTTTAATTTAACATTTGTAATTATTAAAAGATTAACAATATATCCATCACTGGCAGCCTGCTGTTTTAATATAGCATTTACAATTAATCAACCTTGTATACAGACTTATCAACCGTCTGCTTTATAGCCTCTAACAGTTCCTCGTTCGGATAGATAAATATTCTTACGAGCTCATTATGCTCATTGTAAGCATATATGACTATCGAATCGTGATTGCTCGCGCCCACTGAATAGTCAATTGTCTTAACATCCATATGAGTCATTCTCATAGCATCCTGTGAGTCTGCCCTTGCTACAAGCTTTGCCTTTGCAAGTGTATACACACCGCATCTTTTTCGTGATGACTTGGACATAATCCTGTCAATCGTGAGTGTATCCTCAACAAGTGAATACTCCAGCTCTGCATTATAGTACTGGAATACCAGAAATGTTGCGACAGCAAAAAGCGCAAGCACTATTATTCCAAATGTCATTGTCTGTGGAATAGTAGTCGCTGCAACCACACACGCTATAATAAGAACCACCTTATATAATATCGAAATCTTTGGCGGCTTCACCTTAACTATCTGTTCTACTGCTACGTCAAACATAATTTCTCCTTAAATTAATAATTTTTAGTACTTAATATTAACT
>ERZ1023701.228-NODE-228-length-20848-cov-13.327658_pt1 | contig 20848 bp, 13 predicted proteins | sample MGYA00380350_ERZ1023701 | MGnify/ENA primary metagenome ERZ1023701 (study PRJEB33179, sample SAMN07449025) | human gut metagenome | biome: Human-gut; feature: Human associated habitat; material: Faeces | host: Homo sapiens | place: India:Kasaragod | collected... | reverse complement strand
GGGCATACGATATCAGAGCAATTCCCACCATGAAAATCGCATCAAACCCCGCGCTTTTGAAGCGTATATATCGAAGGAGCATGATGGAAAGCTTTGCAATCAGGATGCCGAAGATTATGCCGAAGGCAAGCTGCTTTACTATGAGTATGGCAATATTTCCCGGGCTTGCGCTGCCCTGAGATACGGCTATAAAAGCAACTGTGAGCATATAGGCACATGGGTCATTACTACCGCTTTCCACTTCAAGAAGAGAGGCGGTATTGTATTTCAGATTCAGCTTTTTCGAACGCAGTATGGAGAAAACGCTCGCCGCATCAGTTGATGAAATAAGTGCACCGAGGAGAAAGCTTATTTCCCAGCTCATATTAAGGGCAAAGTGACAGAACAGCCCTGTGAGAAAGCATGTGATAATAACACCGATGGTGGACAAAAGCACAGACTTAACGGCAACAGCCTTTGCACGCTGCCAGTTGGTGCCAAAGCCACCATAGAACATGATAAAAATCAGCGCGGTAGAGCATATCTGTTCAGCGAACGCGTAATTGTCGAAATCTATCTTCATTATTCCGTCAGAGCCAAAAAGCATGCCGAGCACGATAAAGGCTAAAAGTGCCGGAATGCCTATGCGGTTGGAGACACGATTTAGCAGGATACATAAGAAGATTACTATGGATGTGATGAGCAGGTATGTATTCATGGAATCCCTCCTTTATTAAATGGTGATTTAAGAATTATAAAGCTATTACAATATTTATTTGTAACTGACAACGTGGGAATTATATGTGAAATCTATAATAATCATATAAATATATCGAAATTATATAGGAAAACACCTAAACTGTCAAACTATACCGGGTTTTGCTTAAAGTAATTTGGAATAGTTAGAATGAGATAATAAGATATTAAAAGAATAAAAGAAAAAATACAGGAGCATACTAATCCAAATGGAGGTAATAGTATGCGGAAGTTTTTTGGAAAATTTGTGAGTGTCACGCTGGCTGCAGCAGTGATAGCTATGTTTGCACTAAGCAGTGATGATAAGTGGTGCAGCAGGGTAGATAAGGCATTTGATGAAAGTGTATTAGGAAGTTTTTTAAATGAATCAAAGGCCGGATATGGAAGATATGCGACAGGGCTTCCAGGACAGGCGACCAGTGTATTGGCTGATTCGGGCGAGAATGGTGAAAATGGTGAAAACGGCGGAACCGGTGGAAACGGCGGAACCGAACAAGACATAGGACAGACAGCAGATACAGCATCAACTCACAGAGCTACTGACAGAGATTATGAAGAGACAGATAAAATAAGTGATGGAATAAGTGTTGAGGGCGTATATGCCTGTGGCAGGCTGACCGGTATATATGAGCAGACAGAGGGAGTGCTTGTAGTGAATACGACGGAGGTGACAGACGAGGATGGCAAAAAAGTCAATCCGGCAGATAAAAAGGTGCAGTGCGGTGATTATATCCTATCTGTCAATGGACGCACTGTGGCAGACAAGGAGGAGCTTTCTGAAGCTGTGAATGATATCATGAAGGAATATGATGAAAGGCATGAAGATGAAAGTAATGAAGATAAAAGTACCGTAAACATTAAATTCCTTCGAGGCGGTGAGAAAATGTCAGTGGATATCACACCTGTCAGGATGGATGATGGCAGATACTATATGGGAATATGGGTGAAGGACGATCTGGCAGGAATCGGTACTATCACTTATTATACAAAGGATGGCCGTTTTGGAGCGCTGGGGCATGGAATAGGAGACGGAACGCAAAGCGGCAATCTCTTGTATGCAAACAGTGGTGATTTGTACAGCATGAAGCTTACAAAAATCAAAAAGGGAAAGGCAGGCGCGCCGGGCGAGATAGGCGGAGTGGTATATTTTGGCAAAAAAAGCCATATAGGCACACTTGACTGCAATAGTAATCTAGGAATTTACGGACAGCTGGACAGTGATGAATTGTCGGAATATGCCGCAGAGGATACGTATTATCCGGTCGCCGGCAAGGATGAGATACACACAGGCAGTGCACAGATGATATCGGAAATATCGGGAAAACTGGAAAAATATAATCTGGAAATAACAAATATAGACAAAAAAGCGACAGATACCAACAAGGGAATGGAGCTTAAGGTGACAGACGACAGGCTGATAGAGCTCTCCGGTGGCATAGTGCAGGGCACATCTGGAAGCCCTATCATACAGGATGGTAAAATAATAGGAGCAGTCACCCATGTGTTTGTCGATGATCCGACCGGAGGCTACGGCATCTGCATTGATGAGATGCTGTAATTACTGCTCCATTCTGCGAAGCTCCGGCAGCACTGTGCTAAGCATGGTTACAAAGCAGATGCTTCCGCCAATCACGTTTGATACAGGCTCTGCCATAAATACACCGTCGGTTCCCATACCAAAGGAGTAAGGCAGAATATATGTCAGCGGTACAACGATGAACACCTTGCGAAGCAGGGAGAAAAATATAGCCCGCTTCTTTTTGTTCAGTGATTTAAAGGTGGTCTGTCCGATGTACTGCAGATCCATAAATATGAATGCCGCAAAGTAGATATTTAAAGCCTTTACCGCATCATCCATAAGGGTGGCATCGGAACTGAAAATAGCAATCAGGGCATGAGGAGCAAGTATGATTACACTCCACATGACAGCTGTATATAGAAGCACGAGCAGTCCCATAGTGAAAATAGATTTTCTCACCCGGGCCGGCCTTTTCGCGCCATAGTTGTAGCTTAAAACAGGAGATGAACCCTCCACAATTGCATAAATTGGAGTCTCGACCATCTGCCTGATGCTTGATACGATGGTCATTACCGATATGTACAAATCACCTCCGGTCACTGAAAGCACGTTGTTGCAGCATATAGATACCAGACTGTTGGTGAGCTGCATGACACAGCCGGAGGTTCCAAGGCTTATGATGTCCTTTGCATAGCGTGTGTTTTCACCAAATTCAGAGAGTGTCATAAGGCGCACCTTAAGCTCAGCCTTTTTCCTAAGAAAGTGAAGCACATAGAGAGCAGACAGTATTTGTGAGATGACCGTAGCAATAGCGGCTCCTTTGATACCAAAATTAAATTCAAATATAAAAAGCGGGTCTAAAACCAGATTGGCAACGGCTCCGATTGCAACAGACAGCATGCCGGTAGTGGAGTAGCCCTGAGCGTTGATAAAGGGATTCATGCCGGTTGAAATCATGGATGGGAGTGTTCCTATCAAATAAATGAGCAGGTATGGCAGAGCGTATTTGAGAGCATTTTCAGATGCGCCAAACACGATTAAAAGAGGCTTTGCAAAAATCATGCACAAAACTGTAAAAGCGACTGCGAATGTGCAGACCATTGTAAAGCTCGTATTCATTATAGTATTGGCGGCTCTGTCATCACTCATGCCTCTTTTTATTGAAAAAAGCGGAGCACCACCGCTTCCAAAGAGATTGGAGAAAGCAATTGTCAGCATTATAATAGGAAAGCAAAGCCCCACAGCACCGAGTGCAGTGGTTCCTATATCCGGTATGCGGGCAATGTATATGCGGTCTACTATATTGTACAACAGGCTTAGAATCTGGGCTGCCAGCATGGGCAGAGCAGCCTGCAATATATTTTTCTTTATCGAATCATTATCAAAATCTATTTTTTTCATTGTGAAACCTCTTTTTGATTTGCTTCGCCCATTATATCACCTCATATAAAAAAATCAAATGCTCAGCAAGTTTTGATATAGATTTTATTTATGACAAACTAAAAGAAAAATATATTTTACAATGACAAAAAACTACAGTAATATATGGACTATAAAATTACAAATTATTGAATAACCATATATACCGGAGGATAACATGAAGATTACACAGATACATACAAACAAACCACAGTCGCTCTCCTTTGAGATATTTCCACCAAAGAAGGAGGAAGACTTTAAAAATATTGACGAGATGCTTGAGATACTCTGTGATTGCCATCCTGAGTACATCAGCGTGACATTTGGCGCAGGCGGCAGCTCAAACAATAACAAGACTATCGAGATTGCGAAGAAAATCAAGAACCGCTACCATGTGGAGCCGGTCGTACACCTTACATGTCTGTGCTATAACAAGGCAGAGATAGATGAGTTCACCAGACAGCTTTCATATGAGGGCATTGAGAATATTCTAGCCTTAAGAGGAGATAGAAATCCAAATGTGCCTGCAAAGGAGGATTTTCTCCATGCAAGCGATTTGATTAAATACATAAAGGATACCACAGGCGATCAGTTCTGTATCGCAGGTGCGTGCTACCCGGACATTCATCCGGAGGCAGCTGATAAGGTGGATGATATTAAGAATCTTAAGAAAAAGGTTGATGCCGGTGCAGAGCTTCTTTTATCACAGCTCTTCTTTGACAATGATACCTTCTTCAATTTTGCTGAGGACTGCAGGCTTGCAGGTATCAATGTGCCTGTTATCCCGGGCATCATGCCTTGTATCAATGCGGCTCAGATTCAGAGAATGGTCACAATGTGCGGAGCAAAGTTCCCGGAGAAGTTCCAGAAGATTGTCCACAGATACGGAGACAACAAGGCGGCACTTTTTGATGCCGGAATGTCTTACTGCGAGAGTCAGATAATTGAGCTTTTAGCTAATGATGTGGGGGGAATTCATCTTTACACTATGAACAATGTGAGAGTTGCAAAGCGTTTAACAGAAGGCATTAAAAACCTTATTTAGGACGTTTATATAATAGTACGGAACGCAAGCCCCGGGTACCACTGGCGCACATGTACTCCCGCCGTCGTTACGCTGCGTGGCTAAGATACTGTACGAAATTATGCTTGATGGGTTTCTATGCTTGACGTAACCGTCGAAACGCGCCTTCCGTGGCGCGGTTCTCCTCGCCCCTGCGTCCATGCAGGGGCGTTTCTGCGTCTTGTGGGCATAATTTCTACAGTATCTAAGCCACCACACTGCAAATGCGAATAAAAAATATCAACCGTTGCAAAAAGTACTCCGGATGATTATAATAGGTATATTAGATTTGTAAATGGAAACAATGTCCATATTAAATCGAAATTAAATTATATAATATATTAAGGAGACAGTATAAAATGAAAGAAAAATCAAGAAGCACTTTTTCCGGCAACATTGGGTTCGTTCTTGCGGCAGCCGGCAGTGCGGTAGGACTTGGAAATATATGGAGGTTTCCGTATCTGGCAGCAAAGGACGGAGGAGGACTTTTTCTGCTGGTGTATCTGATACTTGTTCTGACCTTTGGCTTTGCATTGCTTACCACTGAGATTGCAATAGGACGTAAGACCGGACAGGGACCGCTCACCGCGTATGGTCTTATCAATCCAAAGGGCAAGTTTATCGGTGTGCTTGCATGTATAGTACCGGCTATTATTCTGCCTTACTACTGTACTATAGGTGGATGGGTTTTAAAGTACTTTACACTTTTCATTACAGGAAGCGGCAAGAATGCGGTTGCGGATGGATATTTCACAGGTTTTATCACAGGCCAGTGGGCACCAATCATATTCGGAGTGGTCTATCTGCTTTTAACAGCAGCAATTGTCATTGGCGGAGTCAATAAAGGCATCGAGCGATTCAGCAAGGTGCTTATGCCTATCCTTGTTGTGCTTATTTTTGCAATCGGAATTTTCTCACTGACGCTTCATTATAAGGATGCGTCGGGCACAGTAAGAAGTGGTCTTGAGGGACTTAAGATTTATGTGATTCCGGATTTCAAGGGGCTTACAATGCAAAAGCTTTTCACCGTATTTGTTGATGCGCTCGGTCAGCTTTTTTATTCAATCAGTGTAGCTATGGGAATCATGGTTGCATACGGCTCATATGTCAAGAAAGAATCAAAGCTCATGGGTTCAATCAACCAGATAGAGATTTTTGATACACTTGTTGCATTTCTTGCAGGCCTTATGATCATTCCGGCAGTATATGTATTTATGGGCCGTGACGGTATGTCAGCAGGACCGGGGCTTATGTTTATATCATTGCCAAAGGTATTTGATGCAATGGGAATAGCAGGAGATATCGTGGGACTGATATTCTTCATGATAGTTGCATTCGCAGCAGTTACATCGTCTGTATCAATTATGGAGGCTATTGTATCGAGTCTTATAGACAGATTTCACTGGAGCCGCAAAAAAAGCGCAATTTTAGTCACGGTATACGCCTTGATTGCAGAGATAATAGTCTGCCTTGGCTACAATAAGCTCTATATGGAGGTTAAGCTTCCAAACGGCACAGTCGGACAGATACTTGATATAATGGACTATGTCAGCAACAATGTGCTCATGCCAATCGTGGCACTTGCCACATGTATCCTCGTTGGCTGGATAGTAAGTCCAAAGGTAATAATAGATGAGGTGACACGCGGAGGCAGCAAATTTACCAGAAAAGGACTTTATATAATCATGGTTAAATTTATTGCACCGGCATTCCTGCTTATACTGTTACTGCAGGCACTGGGAATCGTTACTTTTTAGTATTGAAATAAATTTATTGTATATTTTATATAAAAACCCTTGAAATACAGCCATCATAATGGTAGTATTTTACTAAATGATGAAAGAGGGGGAGCCACTATGGCTTTTAGACGAGAGAAAAAGCGTATCGGTGATATGCTTATAAATGAAAATGTAATTACTCAGGAGCAGCTGGAAAAGGCTCTGCCTATAGCCAAAGAAAAGCATAAGAAGATAGGAGAAACACTCATTGAGCTTGGGTTCACCAATGAGCTTGAGATAGCGAAGGCATTGTCACAGCAGCTGGGACTGGAGCTTGTTAATGTGAGCGCAATCAACATACCTGAGGAGGTGCAAAACCTTGTCAGTGAGACAGTGCTTAGAAAGCATGTTATGATACCATATGCATTTGACAAGAATAATGCCAATATAGTGCATGTGGCCATGGCTGATCCTATGGATATGGTTGCGCTTGATGATTTTTCAATTGTTACCAATCTGCAGGCTGAACCTGCGGTAGCGACAGGCAGAGACATACTTTTGACGCTTGACAAATATTACGGTGATACAGAGGCCATGAAAGCGGCTCAGGAGTATGCGAGGGAGAGAAAAGAGCGTGAGCAGAAAAATGCCGAGGCTGAGGAAGCGACCAGCAAGGACGTCAACAATTCGCCGGTAGTTTTACTTGTCAACTCTATCATTGAGCAGGCAGCCAGACTCAGGGCCTCAGATATACATATAGAGGCACTGGAAAATAAAGTCAGGGTGCGATACAGAATTGATGGTGCGCTTTATGAGAAGGCAGCATATAGTATACATTTGCTTTCTGCAATTATTACACGACTTAAAATTATAGGTGGTATGGATATTTCCGAGAAGCGTAAGCCACAGGACGGCCGTATCACTATGGAGATAGACAAGACAGAGTATGATATCCGAGTATCAATTCTTCCGACAGTATTCGGCGAGAAGTGCGTTATGCGACTTGCGCAGAAAAAGGCACTTACAAGAGATAAAAAGGAGCTGGGATTTTCAGACGAAGAGCTTAAGGCCTTTGATCATATACTGATGAATACAAACGGTATCATCCTTGTTACAGGACCTACAGGAAGTGGTAAGTCAACCACACTTTACACGGCACTTTCCGAGCTCAACAAGGATGATGTAAATATCATCACAGTTGAGGATCCGGTTGAGGCCAATATAGACGGAATAAACCAGGTACAGGTAAATAATAAGGCTGACCTGACATTTGCATCAGCACTTCGTTCCATTCTGCGACAGGATCCGGACATCATTATGATTGGTGAGATTCGAGATCAGGAGACAGCACAGATTGCAGTACAGGCGTCAATCACAGGACATCTTGTGGTCAGCACACTGCATACCAACAGCTCGGCAAGTACTATTTCACGACTGGAGGACATGGGGGTTGAAAGTTATCTGCTTGCGGATTCGGTAAAGGGAATCATTGCACAGCGACTTGTAAGAAGACTTTGTCCGGCATGTAAGAGAGAGCATCTGCTGACAGAGGAGGAAAAGGCCTTTATGAATATACCGGCATTCCGTCCGGTAAAGATTTATGAGCCATGTGGCTGTGAAAAATGTGCCAATACAGGCTACAAGGGACGAATCGGTATATATGAGATAATGACCATAACACCAAAGATAAAGTCACTTATTTCAAAAGGTGTTGATATAGAGGATATAAACAAGGCTGCATGTGATGAGGGCATGCATACACTTAGACAGAGTGCAGAGAAGCTTGTACTCGAAGGAGTTACTTCATTCCAGGAAATGTTAAAGACCACGTTTGAAAACTAAGGGGGAAAAGAAAATGCAGATAGTAGACATTTTAAAAGCAGCGCAGCAACAGAACTCATCAGATATACATATCGCACCGGGAAATCCGGTTATGCTTAGAATTGACGGAATGCTTGTACCGCAGGGAAATCAGGTTCTTACCAATGTTGAGACGGACAACCTGCTTTCTCCAATTGTTCCGCAGGAGCTTAAAGATGTGCTAAAGAAAAATGGAGAGCTTGATTTTGCTTTTTCTGTGGAGGGCTTTTCACGAGTCAGAGCCAATGTGTTCAGACAGAGAGGTTCATATGCAGCAGCACTTCGTATTCTCTCATATGATGTGCCTACACCGCAGCAGCTTGGCATACCACAGTCGGTTGTCAATCTCACCACAAAGATGAGAGGACTTGTCCTCGTGACAGGAGCTACAGGAAGTGGTAAGTCGACCACATTGGCAAGTCTTATAGATGTCATTGCATCAAGAGATTCCAAAAATATAATCACGCTTGAAGATCCTATCGAGTACCTGCACACAAGGCGCCGCTCTATAGTGGCACAGCGAGAGGTTGGAAAGGATACACTCTCATATGCTGCAGCTCTAAGAGCTGCATTGCGACAGGATCCGGATGTAATACTTGTAGGAGAGATGCGAGATCTTGAAACTATATCTACAGCTATTACAGCGGCGGAGACAGGACATCTTGTATTTTCTACACTGCATACCAACAGTTCATCAGATGCAATTGACCGTATGATTGACGTTTTTCCACCACACCAGCAGCAACAGATACGAGTGCAGCTCTCAGGAGTTTTAGAGGGAATTGTTGCACAGCATCTGCTTCCAATGGTAAATGGCGGACGAATTGCAGCATTTGAGGTGCTTCTTGCAAACAATGCCATCAGAAACTTAATTCGTGAGGCAAAAGCATTTCAGATTCCATCTATCATACAGACATCAAAGAGAGAGGGTATGATGATGATGGATGACTGTATTTTACAGTATTACAGCCAGGGCCTTATAGCGCCGGAGACTGCAGTTGCATATGCACATGATCCGGTAAGCATGGCTAGCCGTGTACACCTTTACTATTGATGGTATAATCGTATGTATTTTACTGTTATGGTATAATGTTGTGGAGTCTTAATAAATTATGATTTAATTTATCTGGAGATTGCACAGAATAGGTATAAGGAGGAGAAGAAAGTGGCTGACTGGACATATCAGATTATAGACCAGAGCGGAAAAGAAAGAAAAGGAAATATAGTAGCCGAGTCAGAAGCAGAGGCAAAAAATAAGCTTAAGATGGATGGAAACATGGTCATAAGCCTCACCAAGGCAACAGCACTGACCAAGGAAATCTCATTCAGTGTAGGAGGAAAGGTAAAGCCGAGAGACCTATCGGTATTCTGCCGCCAGTTCACCAGTATGGTCAATGCCGGTGTTACGATTCTTGATACGCTGGATATGCTATCCGATCAGACTGAGAACAAGGTCATGGCGAAAGCTATCAGAGGTGTTCATGCCGAGATTCAAAAAGGTGAGACTCTCTCGGATGGTCTCAAAAAATACCCGAATGTTTTCCCTGATATCATGGTGAGCATGGTTGCGGCAGGCGAAGCATCCGGCAAGATTGATGTAGCTTTTGACAGAATGTCTGCACACTTCGAGAAATCAGCAAAGCTTAACGGTATGATAAAAAAAGCGGCAGTTTATCCGATTATCGTTGTGATTGTAGCTATTGCGGTTGTTATTGTAATGCTTGTAAAGGTCATCCCAAGCTACTCAGAGATGTTCAATGACCTCGGAACAGAGCTTCCGGGCATCACAAAGGCAGTTGTTGCGATGAGTGATTTTGTTACCGGATACTGGTATATTGTGCTTGCTGTCATAGCAGCGATTGTTATAGCCATAAAGCTTTATAAGCAGACTGACAGCGGCCAGATGTTCTTTGGTAATCTCGCAAGAAAGATTCCGGTTTTCGGAAAGCTAAACATCAAGACAGCGGCCAGTAACTATGCGCGTACACTTTCAACACTTGTGTACTCCGGACTTCCGATGATTGAAGCCCTTGGTATCACTGCTGACACCATGAAGAATGCTCTTTACAAGAAAGCACTGAAAAGTGCGAGGGAAGAGGTAAGTAAGGGTGTTCCACTGTCTGAGCCAATCACTGCGTGTGGATTGTTTCCACCTATGGTTTCACACATGACCAGAATCGGTGAGGAGACCGGTGATCTGGAGGGCATGCTTACCCGACTGGCAGACTACTATGATGAGGAAGTTGAGTTGGCTACCCAGACAGTTATGGCAGCTATTGAGCCTATGATTATCCTTGTTCTGGCACTTATTGTTGGTGTGCTTGTGGCAGCCGTTATGGCTCCTATGCTTACCATGTATCAGGCTATGGACAGCTTATAAAATGAAAAAAGAAGCAGACTTTGAGTGTGAAGCTCAAAGGCTGCTTTTTTGGTGCAGAGACATTGGCAGTAGGTCGGGGCTTCATCCCATGAGCTCTGGCTTGTGCACACTCTCTCGCGTGAGCTACGCTGCACTGCCAAGATACTGTAGGAATTATGCTTTATAGGTTTACTATGCTTGACGAAACCGTCGAAACGCGCCGTCCATGGCGCGGTTCTCCTTGAACTTACTGGGTCACACCATAAGTGTGACCAGTAACGATTACAGCCCATTAAAAGTGCCTCTACGAGGCAGGGGCTGTAATCTGACAATAGTTGACTTATTGGCGCATAGCTTGACAGCGTGGTGTCAAGCTTGCGTTTGAACAGTAATGATATATATTACATCCCGGTGGGAGCTCATTTCTGTGCATCATGTGCATAATTCAACAGTATCTAAGCAGCTTCGCTATTCGCTCATGCGAGAGAGCGTGCCCCAGCTGGTCTCATGGGATGAAGCCCCTTGCGCTGTGCAAAAAAGAAAAAATTATGATGACAAAGAACTGCCACTATGCTACAATCAACTCAAAGCATTATATTTCTGTAAGCGGCACCACATAACAATTTTTTACAGGTGCACACCACTTTGAAGAGGGCAGACCACTTCGCATCATTCTACAAAGGACATGGAAGTTTTCGATGCTTTAATTACCAATCAACAGCAGGAAAATTGAAATGCCGTATGTAGACAGAATGCAGAAAATGTAGTCAAAAGGCGGATGAATTGTATACAGTGAGTGCGTAAACATTAAAGAAGGACAGAACATGTGTACTTTGTAAACTGTACCACTGTACCCTCATTGGCACCAAATTTTCCTGCTCACACAAGAGAACAGGAGGAGAAGGATTGAGCACAAAGGACTCAATGGCAAAGGAATACTTTGCTGACAATGCCAGGTTTGCGGATCTGTGCAACAATATACTGTATGGAGGAAGAGAGGTCATACTGCCGGAAAACCTTAAGGAAAGAGACACAACGGAGGTGCTGACTGCACTAGGACTTGATAAAAAGACCATAGCGGTGCAGAAGCTTAGGGACATCTTCAAAAATGCCAGCATCAAATATACCGGCAAATCATACGTTGTCCTGATAGGAGTAGAAAATCAGTCAGATATACACTATGCCATACCTGTAAAAAACATGTTTTATGATGTGATGGCATACGGCAATCAGGTAAAGGAAACAGCCAAAAAGCACCGCAAGGATAAGGATACTACAACATCGGATGAATTTCTCTCGGGATTTACGAAAGAGGATAAGCTGATACCGGTGATTACGATTACAGTATATCTTGGAACAAAGGAATGGGATGGCCCAAGAAGGCTGTCGGATATGTTTGGTGAAGTAGACGAGGAACTTCTGCCATTCATACCGGATTACAGGATTAATCTGCTGGCACCGAGGGAGATAAAGGACTTTACCGGATTCAGGACATCAATCAGGCAGCTTTTCGAGGTACTGCAGAATGCATATGATAAGGAAAAAATGCAGGAAGTGCTGCAGAATGACGAGAAGTTTAGCAAGGTGGACAGAGAGACGGTCGAGGCAATCAACCTGTTTGCAGGAACGGATATATATATAGATGAGAAAGAAGAGGTGATTGATATGTGTAAGGCGTGGGAAGATCAGAAAAATGAAGGCAGAGAATTAGGCCGAGAAGAAGGCCGAGAAGAAGGCAGAATTCGTCAGGCAAAAGTAACGGCTTTAAAACTTCAGAAAAAAGGACACTCAATAGAAGATATAGCTGAATGTGTGGATTTTGACGAGGAAACAGTAAAAAAATGGCTTGTGAGCTAATATTGTAGTGGAATACAATTTGAGGAGGCTGTCTTTGAGCGAAAGCACTGAGGCTGCTTCCTTTTTTGTTGGCAGTAGGTCGGGGCTTCATTCCATGAGCCCAGGCCGGGGCACACTCCCTCGCTTGAGCTACGCTACACTGCCAAGATACTGTAGGAATTATGCCTTAAAGATTTACGATGCTCGACGAAACCGTCGAAACGCGCCGTCCATGGCGCGGTTCTCCTTGCCCTGCCATCCGTGGCAGGGCATTTCTGTGTATCGTGTGCATAATTCAACAGTATCTAGGCAGCTTCGCTATTCGCTCACGCAAGAGAGCGTGCACCAGCCGTTTTCATGGGATAAAGCTCCTTACGCTGTGGCAAAAATCCAAAAATGAAAAATACATTGACAACTGTTATACAATAGGCTACAATTCGAATACATGGTTCGGGTATGTTCTTTACCCGTTGATTTATCATGCTGTGTCAGCAACAAATCCGATTGTGTGTTAAAAATAAATATCAGCTAAAGTACCAGTCTATTCGTTTCTATGCGTGGCGGGCATTTATTTGAGGAATATAAAGGGTTATTATCATTTGAAATTATGTATGCACAAAAAATGGGCTATAAAAAATGATATGTATGCAGATTTCATGTGGAAAACAGGAGAAGTGTATGATATACAGAAAAGTGAAGACAAATTTGTCCAGAACTCTCAGCTCTATAGAGCAGGACAAGGCAACCAGTGACGATTACGTGAAGTGTATTCTGGCAGATCCGCAGATAGCAGCCTATATAGTTCAGGCGCTCGTGCCGGAATTTAAGGAAATGGAAGCTGAGAAAATAATTCCGTGCATTGGTGAGCCGACAGTAATGCTCAGATTTCCGGAAAGGCTTGGAGTTAAAATCCAGAACGTAAATAATGAGTCAGTTGATGAGGATGATGGAAAAATTATTTACGACATCAAATTTCCATTGTATTATAATGGAAAAAGAAGAGAATTTATCATCAATATTGAAGCTCAGAAGAGCAGTAAAAAATCAAAGCTGGGCTACCGGTTGGAAAACAGGATTGCCTATTACATGGGCAGAATGATTTCCGAGCAGAAGGGTACTGAGTTTGTAAATTCGAATTATGATGACTTAAAATCCGTATATACCATATGGATATGTATGGATACAAAAAAATCAGAGGACTCAATAATCGAATTTGGGATGAAATCCAGCCTGATTTATGGTAAAATAAAGAAAATACCACAGATTGACAAATTAAACGGTGCACTGATAAATGTCCGGACGAGAGCAACAAAAAATAAAAAGCAGTCTAAGAATAAACTCATAGGAATGCTGGAAGAGCTGTTCTCAAAGTCAGAGTTTATCGAAAAAAAGAAGATACTTGAAGAAGATTATGGACTTAAAATGAGCATGGAACTCGAAGGGAGGATGAGCGAGATGTGTAATGTGAGTGATTACTGGGAAGAGGTTGCAACAGAAGAGGGTAAGGAAATCGGTAAGGAAATCGGAGAACGACAAAAGATAATCTCACAGGTTGTAAAAAAGCTGCAAAAGGACAAGAGTGTGGCAGAAATAGCAGATGACCTGGAAGAAAAAGAGGAGGTTATAGCTCCAATTTACGAAGCAGCCTTGTCAATGAAGCCGGATTATGATGTCGAGAAAATCTATGAGCTTCTTGAGAAAAATAAGAAGCTGGCATAGCAGCTGTAGTTGAAAAAAGATCGATAGGAGGCAGTCTTTGAGCGAAAGCGCGGAGGCTGCTTCCTCTTTGTCTGAGGGGACTGACAGTAGGATGAAGCCCCTTGCGCTGTGCAAAAAAGAAAAAATTATGATGACAAAGAACTGCCACTATGCTACAATCAACTCAAAGCATTATATTTCTGTAAGCGGCACCACATAACAATTTTTTACAGGTGCACACCACTTTGAAGAGGGCAGACCACTTCGCATCATTCTACAAAGGACATGGAAGTTTTCAATGCTTTAATTACCCATTAACAGCAGGAAAATTGAAATGCCGTATGTAGACAGAATACAGAAAGTGCAGCCAGAGGGCAGTTAGAAGCCAGATAATGTAGTCAGAAGACAAATGAACTGTATACAGTGTGATAATCATAATGTAAACATATAGAAAACATAAAGAAGGACAGCACATGTATACCTTGTAAACTGTACCACTATACCCTCATTGGCACCAAATTTTCCTGCTCACACAAGAGAACAGGAGGAGAAGGATTGAGCGCAAAAGACTCAATGGCAAAGGAATACTTTGCTGACAATGCCAGGTTTGCTGATCTGTGCAACAATATACTGTATGGAGGAAGAGAGGTCATCCTGCCGGAAAACCTTAAGGAAAGGGACACGACAGAGGTTCTGACCGCACTGGGACTTGACAAAAAGACCATAGCGATGCAGAAGCTGAGGGATATCTTCAAAAATGCCAGCATCAAATATACCGGCAAATCATATGTCGTACTGATAGGAGTAGAAAATCAGTCCGATATACACTATGCCATTCCGGTAAAAAACATGTTTTATGATGTGATGGCATACGGCAACCAGGTAAAGGAAACAGCAAAAAAGCACCGAAAAGAAAAGGATACGGCAACATCGGATGAATTTCTCTCGGGATTTACAAAAACTGATAAGCTGATTCCGGTGATTACGATTACAGTATATCTCGGAACAAAGGAATGGGATGGTCCAAGGAAGCTGTCGGATATGTTTGGTGATGTGGACGAAGAACTTCTGCCGTTTATACCTGATTACAGGATTAATCTGCTGGCACCGAGGGAGATAACAGATTTTACAGGATTCAGAACATCAATCAGGCAACTTTTCGAGGTACTGCAGAATGCGTATGATAAGGAAAAAATGCAGGAAGTGCTGCAGAATGATGAAAAGTTTAGCAATGTAGACAGAGAGACAGTCGAGGCAATCAACCTGTTTGCAGGAACGGATATAGACATAGATGAGAAAGAAGAGGTGATTGATATGTGTAAGGCATGGGAAGATCAGAAAAATGAAGGCCGAGAAGAAGGCCGAGAATTAGGAGAAAGACAAAAGATAATTTCTCAGATTGTAAAAAAGCTGCAAAAGGACAAGAGTGTGGCAGAGATAGCAGATGACCTGGAAGAAAAAGAGGAGGTTATCGCTCCAATTTACGAAGCAGCATTGTCTATGAAGCCGGATTATGACGTTGAGAAAATCTATGAGCTTCTTGAGAAAAATAAGAAGCTGGCATAGCAGCTGTAGGTACTGGCAGTAGGACGGGGCTTCATCTCATGAGCCATGGCTTGTGCACACTCTCTCACGTGAGCTACGCTACGCAGCCAAGATACTGTAGGAATTATGCTTTATAGGTTTACTATGCTTGACGAAACCGTCGAAACGCGCCGTCCGAGGCGCGGTTCTCCTTGAGCTCCCATCCGTGGGAGCTCATTTCTGTGTATAGTGTGCATAATTCAACAGTATCTAGGCAGTTCCGCTATTCGCTCACGAGAGAGCGCGTGCACAAGCCGGGCATATGGAATGAAGCCCCTCACACTGTGCCAAAATATAGCCTGAAATATAATTTTTTTGAAAAAATATGATTTAAATGCAATAAATTGATTAAAATTTGGTTAAAATTGCTAAAAAAGGCGAAAAAAATTATACAGCAATGATACTATTGTACTAGAAAATAACTTGCATTATGCTTTGATTTATGGTACAATGAGCGCATACAAACCAAAGAGATGCTGATAGGGCACAGCTCTTTGCACAAAAACCATGTTATAATGAAAAGGAGAAAAGAACTATGGTAAAGAATGTATTTAAAAAGTTAGGAAAGAAACAGAAGAACAACAAAGGTTTCTCTCTCGTAGAGCTTATTGTTGTAATCGCCATCATGGCAGTACTTGTAGGTGTACTTGCTCCACAGCTTATCAAGTATGTTGAGAAGTCTAGAGAGTCTACAGATATCCAAAATGCTGATAGCATTGCAACTGCTATTAAGACATATTATTCAGATAAAGAAACATATCCGGACAATGTAACTGTTACATTGACTAGTGCTGCTACGCCGACATTTGCTGCGGGTGACTCACAGACTACAACAGCTTTGTCCGACGCTGGATTAGATAAAACTAAGCTGAAAGGTAAAAACTGGTCTAGTATTGTAATTACATATACACCAGGCACAGGCGATATTCAATATGCGGTGTCTTATCAGACAGGCAAAACTGAATATTACACAACAGGTGGAGCAGGCAAAACAGCTTCACAGATTTCACCTAAATAAAAACTAGAAGATATTTTTAAGGATCACCAACCATGACCACAGAACTGATACCCATCTACATCTTAATATTTGCATTCGGTATAGTTATAGGCAGTTTCCTAAATGTCTGTATCTACCGCATACCGCAGCATGAGACAGTGGTGACCGAAAGGTCCCACTGCATGAGATGCGGGTATCAGCTCGCGTGGTACGATATGGTGCCGGTTTTCAGCTGGCTGTTTCTTCGTGGCAGATGCCGCAAGTGCAAAGAACCGATATCACCTCAATACCCTATTATTGAGGCGTTAAACGGTATATTATACATAGTAGTTTTTGCAGTAAATGGACTTGAGCTTACGAGTATCATCTACTGCTTTCTTACATCTGCACTCATAGTTCTGAGTGTGATAGACTGGAGAACATATGAAATTCCATTAGGAATCAATATATTTATACTGGTGCTTGGAATCCTGCATGTGTTTATAGACCATGATAACTGGTCTGAATATGTGATAGGATTCTTTTGTGTCAGTTTATTTCTTGAAATCCTTCTTCTTGTAAGTGGAGGAAGAGCCATAGGTGGCGGAGACGTCAAGCTCATGGCATGTGCAGGCCTTGCGATAGGCTGGCAGAATATTACATTAGCATTTTTTTTGGGATGCATCATCGGTTCCGTGATACATCTGATTCGTATGAAAGTAACAAACGCAGGCAACAGGCTTGCAATGGGACCATACTTGGCAGCCGGAATATTTATTTCGATGCTATGGGGTGAGAAAATGATAACGGCATATTTGACACTCGCAGGCTTTTGAAAAGTGTGTTATAATAAAGCGTGCTTGACACAAACGCAGGCGATATGACTTGCGGTGAGATAAAAGCAGAGTAAAGCACAGATATACCGAAATTTATATAGAAAGTTTGTAACTGTTCAGTACAGTTACGAAAGTTTTACAGACGTATACAGTGTAAAACAAAGATAAACATGGAGGATTAGGTTATGGCAAACAGGGTACTCGGCATTGAAATAGGGGAGAACCTTACCAGAGTAGTTGAGATTGATTACAAAGCAAAAAATCCCAAGATTTACAATATGTTCGGATTTCCGACACCACCGGGGATGATTAATGATGGAGTGGTACAGCCGGATGGGATGTTTCGCTCTATCTTATACAGCAAGCTGAAGGAAAAGAAGATTGCCACAAAAAAAGCTGTTTTTGTGTTAAATTCTGCGCGTATAGCAAGCAGGGATATTGAGCTTCCGCTTGTTAAGGAAAAGCAGCTTAGGGAAATGATTGCAATGAATGCATCGGATTATTTTCCGGTGGATTTGAGCCAGTACAAGCTGGTACATCAGATTATAGAAAAGATTGACAGACCGGAAGAAAAGAAATTACGTCTTTCGGTTATTGCTGTACCTAATGATCTTATTTTGTCGTATGGTGCTCTTGCAGCTGATTGCAGGCTGCAACTTGTAGCACTTGACTATAGTGGAAATGCCATCAAGCAGCTCATGAGAAGAGAGATTCCCGGAGATGTGAAGGTGACTGTCAAGGTGGATGAGGTTTCTACCACACTGACTGTAATGGATGGAAGCATGGTAAAGCTGCAGCGCAATGTCAACTATGGACTTGCTGATGCTATAGAGGAGATTCAGGATAGTGAGCTTTTCGGAGAGTACCTGTCATTTACCGATGCAGTCGATGTGGCACGCAGAAAGACCTGTCTTGCAATAAGGCCTGATGGCACAGTACCGGATGAGCCAGCGGGCGGCGGCATGGATCCTATGGGGCATGAGATTGATTCGGAGCGCTTTAAGAAGCTTCGTCTGAATGTGTCATACTCACTTTCAAATCTGATAAGCAGTCTCGGACGAGTGATAGACTATTATCAGTCGAGAAACTCAGATACTCCTATCGAGAGAATTTTCCTTATTGGCTTAGGTGCTGATTTCAGCGGACTCTCAAAGCTTTTGACCAATGAGCTGAATGTCAAGGTGGTTCCGCTCCAGCAGTTTGACGGCATACATGTGGCAAAGAGCATAAATCTCGCAGAGGCAAAGCTGGCTGAGTATTTTAACTGTGTCGGATGTTCACTGAACCCGCTTGATATACTTGACAGTAAGAAAAACAAGGGAATCGGTGCTCCGATTATGGCAGGAACAGCTGCAGGTGCTATGCCATCCGGCGGCGCACAGGCAGGGATGCAGGGAAATCCACCTGTTGGCCCTGATGGGAAGCCTCTTCCCGTACCGGCAGGGGAGAAAGCCGAAAAGCCTGTTTCTTTTGCGGTGCAGCTTCTCATTTTTGGCTTGTGTGTAGTAGTTGCAGTTGGTATCACGGCATACAGCATTTTTTCAAATCTTGTTTTAACTTCAGACAATATGACGCTTAAAGCACGTGTTTCTGATTTATCATATGCACAGAATATATATGATGTGTACAACCAGACCAAGAAGGACTATGACTGGACCAAGCTTCTTGAGAGTGCCTCATCCAACAAGAATGATGAGATAACGGGCTTTGTTGATGAGCTGGAGCAGAAGCTTCCGTCAGAGGCCAAGCTTGTGAATATGTCTGTTACGACAGATGGTGTTTCGATGACCATCAAGACAGGCAGCAAGGATATAGCGGCTGATGTGATTGCACAGCTTCGTACATTTGAGAGTATCATGGTATCCAATGTGTCAACCATCACAGAGGAGGTTGATGAGACCGGTGCTTCAAAGGTTCAGTTCACAGTAGATTGCACATATGTAAAGGCTGATGACAGTGCTGCTTCTGAATCGGCGGATGGCACAGGCAGTGAGCCAGATGATACATCAAAAGATGCGTTATCACAGGCACAGACGGATAGTAATTCATCATCAGATACAGACAGTACAAATCAGTAGGGGGTGTTAGGATGTCAACGAGAGATAAAAAGTTACTTATTATATTAGCGGGTGTTGCCATTTTAGCACTGACATTTTTTTTGATTTTTATGCCGCAGTCCAATAAGAGGGATTCACTCAAGAGCGAAAATATGAATCTGAAATCACAGTACAATCAGCTTTCAGCCCTTGCGGCAAAGGCGGATGACTACACAAAGAAGACAAAGGATATGTCTGATGCCATGCAGCAGGTATATGACAATTTTCCTTCATATTTACAGATTGAAAACGGCATTATGGATGCGGTTGCTATCGAGAAATCTACCAATACAAATATTACAGAGCTTACAGTCGGTTCACCGACAGCTATTGATGTGAATAATCCGACCGGCGATGCAGGTACAGATTCTTCGTCAGGAAGCAGTTCAGACAGCAGTACTACGGATAGCAGTAATGCAGACAATTCGCAGAGCTCTCAGACCGCTGATGGCAACAGCTCTCAGTCACAGACAGGCGATGGCAGTGCAGCTGATGGCAGCACATCATCAAGCTCTGCAAAGTCTACGGTTACAGGCTATCAGCTTTATGATGTCAGCACAGTTATGGCATTCAAGACAGAGTATCATGGGCTTAAGGCTATGCTCGGCGAGGTGATTGGTTCATCACAGAAGAAGACCATCAGCACACTCAATGTGAGCTTTGATGATTCGACAGGCAAGCTGACAGGTGAGATGCTTGTGGATTCATATTTCCTGTATGGACTTGATAAGCCATATGAGGCACCATACATACCTGCAGTACCACATGGTACAAATAATCTGTTTGGTACAACAAACTAACGGATTATTATAATATTAGATTATTAGATTAGCGGGTTATTGAGACCGTAAGTGATAAATATCAAATGTTAGATTATTGAGTTATGAGATAACAAAATACAAGAGGGGAGGAAGCAGATTTGAGAAAGCTAAAAAACGATGATCGAGGAGTAACACTTGTGGAGATTATTGTGTCGATTGCTATTCTCGCAATAATCGTGCTTCCTTTTTTGAATGCATTTGTCACAGCTACAAAGACCAATGTAAAGGCAAAAAACGAGATGAATGCTACACATCTGGCGACAAACATTATGGAGGGTATTGAGAAGAACTCAATGAAGACACTGGCATATCAGTTTAACTATCCATC
>ERZ1023701.209-NODE-209-length-22037-cov-84.930943_pt1 | contig 22037 bp, 24 predicted proteins | sample MGYA00380350_ERZ1023701 | MGnify/ENA primary metagenome ERZ1023701 (study PRJEB33179, sample SAMN07449025) | human gut metagenome | biome: Human-gut; feature: Human associated habitat; material: Faeces | host: Homo sapiens | place: India:Kasaragod | collected... | reverse complement strand
TTCATAATCTTCTTCATTTTGGCATGATAAGGACAAGAGCCGTGCCAAAACAGCACTTCTACTGATAATCAAGCCATTAGATAAAATCCCTCATTAAACAAGCTGTCCAACAATTAGACACCACCGTCTAATTGTTGGACAGAAAGCGCAGCTCAAAGCTAATCATTCGAAACCAAAGATCAAAGCTGATTATTCATCGCATCCACCACTTGTCCATCAAACAGATTGATGATGCGACTGGCGTAGGTAGCATCGTGCTTGGAGTGCGTCACCATCACGATGGTGGTTCCCTCCTCGTTCAGCTCGCTGAGCAACTGCATCACCTCCATACCATTCTTGGAATCGAGGTTACCCGTAGGCTCATCGGCAAGGATGATGCTAGGCTTGCCCACCACGGCACGGGCGATGGCAACTCTCTGCTGCTGACCACCCGAAAGCTGATGAGGATAATGCTTGGCTCGATGGCTCAGCTTCACCTTTCTCAGAATTTCGAGCACACGCTCCTTGCGTTCTGCCTTTCCCACTCCGAGGTATTTCAGCTGTAAATCCACATTCTCCTCAACGGTAAGTTCATCGATAAGATTGAAGTTCTGGAACACGAAGCCGATGCGCCCCTTGCGATAGGCGGTGCGCTCACGCTCCTTCAGATGACCCACTTCCTCGTTATCCAACCAATACTTGCCCTCCGTAGGACTATCCAGCAAGCCCAGGATGTTCAGCAAGGTTGACTTGCCGCATCCCGAAGGCCCCATGATAGCGATAAACTCACCATCCTCTACTTCTATGTTTACGCCGTTCAGGGCGATGGTTTCCACCTCTTCCGTGCGGAATATTCTAGTTAAATTTTCTGTTCGTATCATCGTTAGAAATCTTTTTTAAAGTTTATGACTCATTATTCAGCCTTGATGCTGTCTATCGGATTCGACATCGCCGTACGCAGGGTGCAGCCGATAACCGAAACAAAGGCTATCAATAAAGTAAAGATGGCACCAACCAGCAACACCCACCAAGGGAAGGAGATGCGATGGACGAAATCCATGAGATAAGTCTGCATCAGCTTCACGCAGATAGGGATGGCGATGACCACAGCCACCAGCGAACTGACGAGGAATCTCTTAGCCAGTTGCCAAGCCGCATCCCCAATCGAAGCACCCATCACCTTGCGCAGGGCAATCTGGCGCTTCTGTTGGTTGCCGTAATAAACCGACATTCCGAAGAGACCCAGGGCAGAAATCAGGATAGAGATGCTCATGAAGGTGATGATGAGCACCATCATATTATGCTTGTCCTTGAGATTATTCTTCAAAGTATCATCCATATACTCCACCTGCATTTCCGCAGGAACGCCCATCAGTTCCTTAGCCACCTGCTTGCAGGTACTCCGGATAGCCTGCAGCGCCTGGGCATGATCGCTACGGGTTTTCACCAGAACTGTCCATCCACGCTGCTGCGGGGTAATGACTCCAATGGCATTATGCTCCGTTTTTTCATTCTCGCTCAGCGCATCTCCACTATGGTAATCGGCAATCACGCCACACACATCGTATTCGTGCTTTCCATCCTTCATTCTCATTCCGAACCAAGGCTTGTGGGCAGAAACGCCATAGGCTCGCTTCGCATCTTCCGTTACCCAAATCTTTCCATAGGCTGGCTCGCAATACTGCTCAATCACCCTGACTCCCAGCATCTTCATCGCCGTGGAATCTACCATGAACATACGGAGCATTCCTATCAGTTTTTCATTGTCATCATGCACGCCATTTCCCCAGCTTCTGATAGGATTGGCGTTGCCGTAAGTTGCCTCTTCCACCTCTGGAAGTGCTTTCAGACGGTTTTTGAGAATAGCCATCTTCTCCGGCGAACCATCCAAGGCAGAAATGATGGAAACAATATCCTTCGTCTGATAACCCAACGGCAAATCGGCAAGATGCTTCATCTGGAGCATCATCGTTATCGCCATCACTACCAGCGTGATACTGATGACGTTCTGGGCTACGATAAATATCTTGCTGAACCACATCTTGCTGCGCATGCGGATGGTTCCCTTCACCACATCTATCGGATTGAAACGGGAAACCACGATGGCAGGAAGGATTCCCGCAAAGATGGAGATGATGACGTAAGCCAACGGCAGGAACCACAGAAGGTCGAAGGAATGGAACAGGTCGATTTTCGTATCCAACATCGAATTGAACAGCGGGATGAATGCCCAGGAAATCAACAAGCCCAGCAGGAAGCAGACTGCCGTGAAGAGCGCCGACTCCTTGAGATAGCGAAGCATCACGCCCCCTACCGATTCGCCCAGCAGTCTTCGGGTAGCCATCTCCTTCGCACGGTTGCCAATCTGAGCCACCGTAAGATTGATGTAGTTGAACAAGGCAGAAAGCAGCAGAACCAGCGCCACGACCAGGAGGATATTCACGAGAGAACGATTTCCATGCTTGAAAATCTCGACATCATCATCCGCAAAATGAATCTGGTCCCATCTCACAAACTGGCAGCCCCACATGAAGTCGGCTCCACCTGATTCCTTTTTCCACTCCTTCCAGTAGTTTATGTATTTGCCGAGCAAGGTCTGTCTCACCTTTTCGGGGTCGGCTTCCTTTGCCAGTCGCGCCACCGTAGTGCAGGAGCCAAACTGATTCATCGGCTGAGCCTCAGCTTCTATCAGTTTCATCGACACGAAAATATCGTATGGGTTAAGAAGGTCCTCACGGTCGAAATCCTCCATGATTCCCACCACCTTGAGTTGCAGCTTACCGCATTGGATGGTACGGCCGATAGGATTGGCGTTGCCGAAGGCTTTCTTGGCAAAAGATTCCGAAACCATTGCCTGATGAGCATCCGAAAGGAGATGATCTGGCGCACAACCACGGCATTTGTAACCCATAAACTGGGAAAAGTTCGGGTCGATAGCCAGATATTTTGCCTCATAATACTGTCCATCTATCATGGCTCCCTGCGGAGCATAATATTCACCAAATCTTGTCCATCCCTTGATTTCCGGGATGGAAGGAAAGAACTCCTTGGCTATGCCCCAGGTCATTCCGAGATAATCGCCGGAACCTGCTACATAGAGTTCCTTAGCCTGTTTCAGATTCGTTCCCACACGATACTCTGCAGTGGCATAGGAAACGAGAATCAGCACAAAAGCCAGTGCCACCGAGAGGCCCAAGGCCTCTATGGTGGCATAAAGCTTGTTGCGTGATAAGAATTTCACATAACTTTTCATCATATACTCATTTATTTTTTGTTTCACTAAAATCAAACGATAAAGGAAGAATACCATCTCCCTATTTTCGTTAGCTGCTGCAAAGTTACGGCTTCTCCCGTTTTCTGCCAAGATTTCCGGCAGCCCGGAAGGTGGATTGTATGAAATTCATACACTCTATTGTATGATTATCACACAACAATCCCGTTTTTGTTTGTCGTTTCGGAAAAAAAGCGTACTTTTGCAAAAAAAAATAAAGATATGAAATATGGAACCCTTCTTGTCATCGACGATAATCCGTCGATACTCACGGCGCTGAAAATCTGTCTGAGCAATACGTTCGAACGGATTCTCACCCTGTCTCGCCCCGATACCGCCCCCACGTTGCTGCAACAGGAGCAGGTAGATCTGATCCTGCTCGACATGAACTTCTCGCTCGGCGTAAACAGCGGACAGGACGGTTTACTCTGGCTCCGCACCTTCCGCCGACTCCATGCCCACATCCCCGTGGTACTCATCACCGCCTTTGCCGACGTGCAGCTAGCCATCAAGGGATTGAAAAGCGGAGCCGCCGATTTCGTCACCAAGCCCTGGGATAATGACGAACTGATAAGGGTGCTCAAGGATGCCATCGACAACAACACGGAAGTGGCAACCTTGGAAAATTTCGAGAACGATTACATCCGGAAGGTCGTGGATAAATGCCACGGCAACATCTCGCGTGCAGCCGAAATGCTCGGAATTACCCGACAAACCCTTTACGCAAAACTGAAGAGATAAACATACTATTTTTATGGTTATTATCAAGATTATATATTTAATAGGTGGAATCTGCCTCATCCTGGGCGGCCTCATCTATCTGTTCTTTCGCCATCAGCGAAGGCTGAAGGCGCGTGCTTTTCTGATGCGTGAGGCTGTAAGAAATGGCGATTACGCCTTCCGCCTCCCCACTTCGGGCTTGCTGCCAGGCGAAAGAGCCTTGCAGCAGGCACTCAACGACATGCAGGGCGATATTGCCCGCCTCGTAGCCAGACACGAAGTGGAATCATGGCAAAAGCTGACCCGTGTGCTTACCCACGAAATCATGAACGCCACGGCTCCCATCTCCAGCATCTGCCAGGCTTACCTCAGCACCCCACAGATCAAGGGTAGCGAATACGAGGAAGGCATTCAGGCGATTCACGACACCAGCAAGTCGCTTACTAACTTCGTAGATAGTTACCGCAAGCTCACCCAGCTTCAGGCTCCCGTCGTAGAACCCCTCACGCTTGCCTCTTTCCTGGAAAGCATCCGGGCGCTCTATCCCGACCTCAATTGGCACATTTCCCTCCCTCAGAATGCCACGCTGGAGGCCGACCGCAACATGCTGCGCCAGGTATTCATCAATCTTACCAAGAATGCCATCGAAGCCCACGCCACCGACATCGACGTCCGCATGAGCCAAAACGAGCGTCCTGTCCTGCTGTTCAGCAACAACGGCGAACCGATTCCTGCCGATGTGGCACGGGAAATCTTCATCCCGTTCTTCACCACCAAATCATCCGGAACGGGAATCGGACTTTCCCTTTCCCGCCAGATGCTGATGATGCAGAACATCGAACTGGGACTTGCCGATACTTCCATCTCCGGCTACCATGTAACATTCTACCTGGAAAAACAAAAAGATTGACATCAATTTCGCAGTTTCCCGGTTTCATCTACATTAAAATTATCATAATTTTAAGTTGTCAAGAAAAGAAAATGACAGAAAAGCTTGGTGCTTTCGAAAAAAAACATTACCTTTGTCACCATAAAATAAACAACGTAACGACATTAAATACATGATGACAATTGAAGAATACAGAGCAGAAGTCTTGCAGGCTTTGCTCGAAGCAAAGAATGAGGATGGTACTCCAGCAATTACACCGAAGGAAGCACAGGAGGCTCTCAATGGTTTTACCGACGACGAATTGCAGGACGGCATCTTATGGAACTCTCCACAGGACGTGGCCGATATTATCCTTGAAGGATAAAGAAAACATCGTTTTTCTTTGCTCATTCCAATTATTATTTGTAATTTTGCAGGCGCTTAAGTAAAAGGGGGTACTTGCAAGCCCCCTCACTTACCAGGCATTTGAATAAAGAAAAAGATTTTTTACCGGTAAAAAAAGATATAAAGATAATGAAGATAGAAAACGAAATCATCAGCTCAGTCATCGCGGCGGTGAAGGAGCTTTATGGTCAGGACGTACCTGAGAAGATGGTAGCCCTGCAGAAGACCAAGAGTAATTTCGAAGGTAACCTTACCCTCGTCGTATTCCCATTCCTCAAGATGTCGAAGAAAAAGCCTGAGGATACAGCACAGGAAATCGGCGAATACCTGAAGAAAAACTGCGCTAACGTTATCGCAGACTTCAACGTGGTTAAGGGTTTCCTCAACCTTTCTATCGCTCCTGCCGCTTGGGTAGGACTCTTGAATACCATCAACGCTGACCCTAAGTTTGGTGAGAAGCCAGTTACTGAGAACAGTCCGCTCGTCATGATCGAGTACTCTTCTCCTAACACCAACAAGCCTCTCCACCTCGGTCACGTGCGCAACAACCTCCTCGGCTGGTCTCTGGCCCAGATTATGGAGGCTAACGGCAACAAGGTAATCAAGACAAACATCGTTAACGACCGTGGTATCCACATCTGTAAGTCTATGCTCGCCTGGCTCAAGTGGGGCAATGGCGAAACTCCTGAAACTTCCGGCAAGAAGGGCGACCACCTCATCGGCGACTACTATGTAGCCTTCGACAAGCACTATCGTGAGGAAATCGCAGAGCTCAAGGCTCAGTACATGAAGGAGGGCATGGACGAAGAAGCTGCCACAGAGAAAGCTAAAGTAGAGGCTCCGCTGATCAAGGAGGCTCACGAGATGCTCGTAAAGTGGGAGAACAACGACCCTGAGGTTCGTGCTCTCTGGCAGAAGATGAACAGCTGGGTTTACGCAGGCTTCGACGAGACCTACAAGATGATGGGTGTAGGTTTCGACAAGATATATTATGAGTCAAACACTTACCTCGAGGGTAAGAAGAAGGTAGAGGAAGGATTGGAGAAGGGTCTCTTCTTCCGCAAGGACGACAACTCTGTTTGGGCTGACCTCACCAACGAGGGTCTCGACCAGAAACTCCTGCTCCGTTCTGACGGCACTTCTGTTTATATGACTCAGGACATCGGTACTGCCGACCTCCGTTTCAAGGACTTCCCTATCGACAAGATGATCTACGTAGTAGGTAACGAGCAGAACTACCACTTCCAGGTGCTCTCTATCCTGCTCGACCGCCTCGGCTTCAAGTGGGGTAAGGACTTGGTTCACTTCTCTTACGGAATGGTAGAGTTGCCTAACGGTAAGATGAAGAGCCGCGAGGGAACCGTAGTAGATGCTGATGACCTGATGGCAGAGATGATTAAGGATGCTCGCCAGACAAGCGATGAGCTTGGCAAGTTCAAGGACATGAGCGAGGAAGAGCGCCAGGAGATTTCACGCATCGTGGGTCTCGGAGCGTTGAAGTACTTCATCCTCAAGGTAGATGCCCGCAAGAACATGCTCTTCAACCCAGAAGAGAGTATCGACTTCAACGGTAATACAGGTCCTTTCATCCAGTATACCTACGCTCGTATCCGCAGCATCATGCGCAAGGCAGCAGCCGAGGGCATCGAGATTCCTGCTGAGTTGGGCGCAGATGCTCCTATCAACGAGAAGGAGATTGACCTCATCCAGAAGATGAACGACTTCGCAGCAGCCGTAGCCGATGCCGGCAACAACTACAACCCTGGCGGCATTGCCAACTACTGCTACGAGTTGACCAAGGAGTTCAACCAGTTCTACCACGACTACAGCATTCTGAATGCTGAGAGCGAGGCAGAGAAGACCACCCGTCTGGTTCTGGCAGCCAATGTTGCCAAGATTCTGAAGAACGGTATGGCTCTGCTCGGTATCGAGGTTCCAGAAAGAATGTAATATTTACATAAGATATAATAACCTACAATTGAATATTGACTATTGACAAATAATGAGCACCCCCAGAGCCAGACTCTGGGGATTGCTCATTTCGTTTTTATAGAGGATAGGATTCTAAAACAATAATCAACAGGAAATAAAAGAATAGAAAAAAATGAATAAGATGCCCGTAAATCCTCCTTCATGGAGAAACGATACCGTGTTGCCTTTGCCCAACGAGGTAAAGGCGAATGCCTGGGCTGTGGATGCTGCCTGTTCCGGCAATCCGGGTCCGATGGAATACCAATGCATTGATCTCCAGACTGGTGAGCAGGTTTTCCACTATGGTCCCATTCACGGCACCAACAACATCGGCGAGTTCCTTGCCATCGTCCACGCCCTAGCCCTGATGGCCCAGCGAGGCATCACCGACAAGGTAATATATAGCGACAGCGTGAATGCCCAGCTCTGGGTAAACAAGAAGCAATGCAAGACCAAGCTGGAGCACACTCCTCAAACCGAGCAGCTCCACCAGGTCATCGCCCGTGCCGAGAATTGGCTCCGCACCCACCCCGTCACCGTGCCTATCTTTAAATGGGATACGAAGAAATGGGGCGAGATTCCAGCCGACTTCGGAAGAAAAGGATAGGCAAGGAAAACGCAAGAGACTGGCCCCAACAGGCTTCTTGCGTTTCATCTTTATATTTTCATAGCCGTTACAATTCTATGGTTCTGCAGTAACCATCATCTGCACCATCACCGAACTGCCTACCCTCTCCTTCTTACCATTCTCATTATAGAATGTACTGGTAGCATCGGAAGTCAGCACGTTGATAATGTCTTCCAGCATCTTCTGCTGGTAGTCATAAAGCTTGATTTTCTTCATCAAAAGAAATTATATGAGAAGACAATAGCCAACAAGATGAGCCGAGCTTTTATTCAAAGCTCAGCCCATCTTATCGTATATAATAAAAATCTAAATTCTAATCCTTTTGTGTTTCTCTGATATTATTTATATAACTTTCCCAAAGTACGACTTTTTCATAACCACCAAGAAAATCACAAGAAATCTGCAAGTTATCAGCAAATTACCACGAAATCAACCGTAAACTATAAACTATTAACTATAAACTGCTATTCCCCCGGCGGTCCCAGCCCGCAAAACCTGGCGAGGGCTTTGATGCCCCGCCAACCTTATAGCGAAGCGGTTCCGAGCACCGGAGGGCGGTTACATCCCTTGCCCTTTTGGAAAGGGCGAGGGCTTGGGAGTGGGTTAAGGACCCTCCCCCAGGGGAGGGACAGGTGGGGCATCCACAGCACTGTAGGGCGGTTTTCCTCTTCTTCCCTGAGGGGAGAAGACCGAGAAGAGAGGTGGAGCCTTCTTTAATGGTAAAGAAGGACGGGATGATTTTAGAAAAACAGCACTGAGGGCGGTTACATTCTAAAGTTTAATCTTTATTAAATTACGAGCCATTCTGCACCATTTTACGCCATTATGATGTATATTTGCAGTCAGAATGTATAACTTTATAATTACCGGCTTATGGCACAGACAGCAATGACAGTCCGTATGGACAACCAGCAGAAAGCACAGTTTGATAAACTCTGCGAACAATTCGGCATGAGTGCGAATACCGCCATCAACATCTTTGTAAAGGCAGTAATTCGCAGTAAGAGCATTCCTTTCTCTATCCAGGTTAAGGAAGAAGACGAGGTGACTGCAAAAGCAAAGGCAGCGTTCAAAGAACTTAGAGCTAAAGCCGATAGAGGCGAAACGCCAGTACTCACCCTCGATGAGATCAATGAAGAAATCAGAGAAGTCAGACGATTAAGAAAAGAACGCAATGATATAAGCAGTCATTGATACAAACATAATTGATTCTTCCCGTTTTCCCTATGATGGCGAAATGCCAGATGAGGATGACCGAGTCTTCTATGAAGTCTGCCTAAGCAAGGAAGATTCCTTCTTAGTTACCGGCAACCTCAAACATTTTCCAAAAGAACCGCAGGTAATTACAGCAGCAGAAATGATGGAAATCCTAGACAACGAACTATAAAAGCCTTAAAGGCTCTCAATCCATTTCTTCCCGCTTTTCGTAAAAGCAGACCAAAGGTAAAGGCAGCATGCAACGATTCCTACGCCACCTAAAACAATATACATTCCTTCCATAATTATTTCTTTTTTAATTTATATGGAGTACGTTCATGGAGATGCCGGAAACTTTCGATACGTTCTTCATTAAATGTTCCTTCATTCCACATTCTATCTAATTCTGCATCAGCCATCTGAATAAAGCAATCAGAAACAACAACCTCCTGTTCGTGACAAGAGAGAGAACTCCATCCCATAGCCTCCATGACAGATTTTTCTACTTGTTCTTGGGTCAAGCAACGACCAGCACGATGTTCTTTAACAGCATACTCCGCCAACTCTTTCATGAGTTCAGGAGACAAAGAAAGAACTGAATTTGCTGTATTACCAGTTGTATACATAATTCTAGCCTCCTATTTATTCTAGTTCAACATTCTACCGCCAAAATTACGCCTTTTTCTTTAAACCACCAAGAAAAAAGCAAGAAATCTGCAAGTTATCAGCCAATTACCACGAAATCAACCGTATACTATAAATTATTAACTGTAAACTGCTATTCCCCCAGGCGGTCCCATCCCGCAAAATATGGCGAAGACCGCTTTGGTCCGCCAACCTTAGAGCGCAGCGGTTCCGAGCACCGGAGGGCGGTTACATCCTTCCCTTTTCGAGAAGGGTTTCTGTCCCCTGTGAGGGGAACCGAAAGGGTCGCAAAGCCTATTGTGGCTTGGTTAGGATGTGGAGCTCTCCTTGCAGGAGAGACGGAGAGGTAGAAAAACGCCCATACTATTTCACACTACACTATTTAGGAAAATTATGTGTTCAGTTATTTTTATTCCAATCAGTAAGTCAATCAACTCACGGATTGTGATTATTCTTTAGGTGAGCCAGATATACTTTGCAGTATCTTCATTTGTCAGAAAGTTGAGAATTTCCTCGTATTCATTCAGTATGGAAGTTGTAACACACAAGAGATTAGTACCATCAAAGAAACTGTCCCAAATTTTACGATAAGGACTCCTTGACGATATACACTGTATGAGACTATTAGTATCAAGTACTATTTTTTCCATACCCATTATTTTTTCAACATAGCATGCAAATCCTGATGACGTAACTCATCCAATTTTGCTTGATTTAATACTCCAGAATCCCAAAGAGAATCTAAGCATTCATCTGCCTTTTTACGAAAATAGTTAGCTAACACTGTCTTCACCTCCAAAAGCCTTGCTTCTGAACCATCAAAGGCAAACATCTTCAACAAATGCTGCTGTACTGGATTAAATAATGCTGTCTGTTCCATAATCTACTTCCTTTTAAACGTTTAATTCTGCCGCCAAAGTTACGCTTTTTTCTTGAAACCACCAAGAAAACCACAAGAAATCTGCAAGTTATCAGCAAATTACCACGAAATCAACTGTAAACTATAAACTATTAACAGTAAACTGCTTTCCCCATGCGGTCCCATCCCGCAAAACATGGCGAGGGCTTTGATGCCCCGCCAACCTTATAGCGTAGCGGTTCTGAGCACCGGAGGGCGGTTACATCCCTTGCCCTTTTGGAAAGGGCGAGGGCTTGGGAGTGGGTTAAGGACCCTCCCCCAGGGGAGGGACAGGTGGGGCATCCACAGCACTGTAGGGCGGTTTTCCTCTTCTTCCCTGAGGGGAGAAGACCGAGAAGAGAGGTGGAGCCTTCCTTAAGGGTAAGGAAGGACGGGTAGGTTTTCGAAAAAGCCTTCTTTAATGGTAAAGAAGGACGGGATGATTTTAGAGGGCAAGTACTCATTATTCACCAATCTCTTGTACTCATAAGTATGATGTTTAATCTGCTTGTCAAGATCAGCGAGATAAGCATCAGCATCCGCCAATCGGATGTATTCATCAGCCACGAAGCGCAGGTAGTCCAGCCCACTTCTCACGGCATTCTCATAGTCCTTGGCATCCAGCAATGCCTTGAATTGTTTGTATTTTGGATAGAATTGTATCATTGTTTTACTTAAATAAGTTAATTCATACCAAGAAGACTTACAACGGTTTCACCTCAAAGATTCTTGTTGAAGCCCAGCATCACCTTTTCGAAGTATTCCTTTATTTCCATCATTCTGACATAGAAAAAATCGGCAGCAAATGCAAACACCTATGTGTTAGAAACTTACGATGTAATTGTGATAGTTCTAATATTTACGTTTTTTGTTTACTCTGCCAAGATAACTATCTTTAGCTTTGTTTTTACGCAAAGAACTGATTGTTTTGTCTTTCTTTTCTGCCTCAATTTTCAGCTGTTCATTTTCTTTTTCCAAAGACTTAATATATAAACGATTAGCCAATTCACCAGTATAGCTCTCTATGCCAATTTCCTTGGCATCTCTCACTATTTGATTCATATTTTCCAAATCATCACGTTTGACTATCCATCTTTTGAGAGACTTGTCTAACTTTCTTTTTAACTGATATACATTTGCACCTTTCAGATTTAAACCAAATTCAATAGCATTATGCACATCGTCCCAAGTTTCCTTTGCTGCATTGACAAGAAATGGATTATCAAACAATTGCAGGGGCTTCGAGTCATCAAATTGACCAATTGTACTAAGAATGCTAATTAAGACATTAGGATTCGTACAAACATCATGTTGAATCTCATATTTTTTTGCGCACTTATCTGCACGATTAGATGTTGTCACGAAATACATATCATTCGTTAGAAAATCTTTGTTTTTCTCAGGTGAAACTTTTTTCCCATTCAATAATTCAGCAATACCCAGATAGATATAAGCATCCGTTTCTGCTATAGCACGATTGTCTGCTTCTGTTCTTCTTGCTCCTTTTGTAGTATATTTTGTTTCAAACAGAATATCTTCAACATACTTAGCTATTGTGTCATTATCCGCTATCGTATAATTATCTTTTTTATCAACTTCTTTACATTCAAATTTTATATTTTTGAACTTGTCTAAAAGAAGTTGTTTTATCAACTCTTCAGGATTTTCCTCATCATAAAAATTATCATAGTAAACTTCAAATGAAGCATATTGCTTCCTCGAGTTATAATAATCCTCAACAAATACATTTGCAATAGTCGAAAGCAAAATGTTTTCAGAAACAATATCCATTGACGACTTAAAATAGAAATAGCTATTCTTAGATGTTTTAACATGCCTAACAACTTCCTTCAATATAACAGGAGGAACATATACAGAGCATTGACATTTAAGCAATGTTTCCACAAGTTGTTTATATTCCTTACAAAATCTTGTATTGTCAACCAAACAATGCAGAACAACTTCTGTATCCAAAACAAATGATTTCTTTTTAAACTGAGTAAGCTCAAAAGAATTCAACGTCGGGTCTAGTTGGGCTATTTGTGTAAACACATAAGCTTTTGCCCATTTTTTCAAAATACCATTTTTGTTATGAACTTGTTCGTCTATCGTCTCGCTCAAGGCAAGAATCAAAGCATCAGCTTCATTGATATCCAAATCCTCACGCATTTTTTTAATGAAGGAATCCTTTTCTGGATTATTATCATCGCTTCCAAGTATATCAAGTCCGAACAGTCTAAAGAAATATGTCAAAGCATCTTTTATTTTGCTTTTCAGTTTAGCTTTATCAGAGACCAACTTACCTTGATTCAACAACTTTGTTTTCTCTACGATATCATTAATCAAATCACTAGTCTGCTTCAATAAATCTGAATACTCTGTATTAATTGTTGTTATTGCAGTAGAATTGATTTCAAACTTACCCGAATCACGATTCTTCTTTAGGAATTTCTTCTTGTTTGTAAGCTTGTCTAAATGACTATTGACAGTATCCTTAGATATTACCTTGCTAAAACGGATTTTAAACTGTCTGCAAATATCATCAGCACTCATAGGTCCCTCGGCCATTATCAAGGAAGATATAATCTGGCTTAAAAATTGAGACCTGCTTCCCTGTAACTCTTGATTGATACCAAAAGCCAAAGAACTTCTTAACAGGGCTGTCTCTAGCCCATTATCGGAGGAAAATAAATCTGCATTCATAACAAATAGGATTTTGCTTTATCTATTATCATTTTATAATCAATCTTTTTTTGTGGATACACACCTCGCTTCAAAGTAATGTCTAGTTGTTCATTCTGATTTTTATGAATAAAAACAACCATATTATCATCACTAATTTTCTGTGAAAAAGAAGTAGAAACAGTGCCTTCTTTAAAACCAAATAAAAGCATATGATCTAAATCCTTTAATGTTGCAAGATTACCGTTTTCAAAGAGGCGTAAAACACAATCATTATACTGTGAACAGAGCAATCCCAAACGATTAAATATCACAAAAACTTTTATCATTGGAACATTTTTCGCAAGCATAAAAGAATGGTCAGGAAATTCAATTCTCTCATTCTTGATGTCACGTTCTACATCCAAAACTACATATTCCAACTGGCGAATATTTAAGTCATGTATTTTTTCTACTATAGAATTATTACTTGCCAAAGTCCTTTTAAGGACATCATCATCAAAATGCACCAAGCTCTCAATACTATCTATTAGCTTATCAGAAACTTTCTTTCGAAAAGAATAAAAGAAAGGATTACTTGAAGTAAATTTGGAGATATAACCATCAAAGTTAGCCTCCTTACCATAAAAGTGAAAAAACAATGCTTGCAATTTATTATAATCACAGACAACAACTGTTTTATCAAAACCAAACTTATTCTTTCTAATACTAAACTTTTCTTGTTCTTCAAAAGAAATAAACTGTCTATCAACATGCGCTGTCAAAATATTGAGAATTCTAAAGATATGCGCAGGATCCAATCTATCCAAATCTTCCACACAAAGAACAATATTTCTATCTGGATATTTGGCTTTATAATTTTTGATGAAACTAGAAATCAGAAAAGAGGTAATGTCAAATTCATAGATTACCCCCTTCCCAGCTTCAAAAGCAGCAAGATATTTCTCTATCTTATTTTCAGTCTTGTTTTCTTCAAACTTTTGCTTGTAACAATCAAATCCTTTCTTAACTTTCTTCAATACATTCCAAATAGATGTTGCAGTCAAGAACTTATTAACGACCGATTGATCTAGATTCAAGACATCCGTTAAAGGCATAAGGTCTTCAATTTCAAGATTTAAATTACTAGAATGCAATAAATAGTAATAAGCATAGATACCATCAGGAATAACTATATCTTCACTCACAAATATGCCATTTGCAATCAATTGCACTAAGATATCTCTTTTTATGAGTTCAAAGACATCATAGTTATCAACAACTTGATAGTTTACGGGATATAGAGTAATGAATATATAATCATCAGTATAGTCTTTTTGGAATTGATTCAAGAAATAACTCTTACCATCACCAAAAGGTGCAGAAAAGATTACTCGTTCATTCTTTTTTAGATGATTATCAAAAGCTTGAAGTTCTTTATCAATAGGAATATTCATAAATCAATATTTTTATCGATATTTATATCGTTCTTTTTTAATTTCTCGGATTTCTCTTCAACGAACTCATTGATTTCTCTTTCGAATCTCTCTTCAGAGATTCTTTCAGTCCATAGACGACAATCAGCAGGAGCAAATAGCAGAGAACTCACTTCTGCGGCTTTTTCTCTGAAAGCTAAATCCTCGTCACCTGTCAGCACTGGGATACCACTAATTACTAATGACATAATCCTTAATATTAAACGTTCAACATCCGGATGAACTATGGAAAATACTTAATGAATCAAAAACTTACACGATACCAGGAAGTTCAAGCTATTTAATTAAGATAATTATTTCCTTGATTCCGCAATAACAATTCCACGAAATCTTTTATATTTACAACAAAAATCCGAGGAAATTCAACATCATTGAGAATTTTAAAGTGAGCATCATTACTCACTATACAACTTGCACCAGCAGTAAAAGCACAATCAACGAATTTGTTGTCATCCTCATCAGCTTGAATGAGATGCAACTTATAATAAGGTGTTATGAATTCCACATTCTTTTGACTTAGAATCACTGACACAACATTACTAGCAATATTTGCATTAGTCTTCTGCTCTATGATTTCTAAATACTCCTCAATAATTTCATTTGTGACACACAACGTCAATTTACCTTTCAAGAAATCATCCCAAATCTTACGATAAGGGCTTATCCTTGGAAGGCTCATCAACAAGCAATTAGTATCAAGAACAATCTTTCTCATTTGCCAGAAGTACGTAAATGCTCATTTCCCCAGCTCTCGATGGTATCAAGAGTTATACTTCCATTATCGCACAACTCATCAATCCCCTCATCAACCTTCTTTGCAAAGTATTGAGAGAGAACATTTTCAAGATTATCCAATTCCTGTGGAGTCTTGATATAAGACATCATCTGAAGAATCTTCATCTGAGCAGGGTTAAAAACTGTCTGTTCCATCCTATTTTCAATTAAAAGTTCAACTTTGCCGCAAAAGTACACTTTTTCCTCGAAACCACCAAGAAAATCACAAGAAATCTGCAAGTGATCTGCAAATTACTAAAAAATCAACTGTAAACTATAAACTATTAACTGTAAACTATAAACTGCTATTCCCCAGGCGGTCCCAGCCCGCACAACCTGGCGAGACCTTTGATGGTCCGCCAACCTTATAGCGAAGCGGTTCCGAGCACCGGAGGGCGGTTTTCTCCCTCGCTCCTGAGGAGAGAGGGCAGGGGTGAGAGGTGGAGCCCTCTTTAAGGGTAAAGAGGGACGGGGTGATTTTCGAAAAACCTCCTTTTGCTAAAGGGAGCCAGAGGGTTTCAAAAGTGCATACCCTCCAATCACCCCATAACATACCAACGGTATGAGAAAGGCAATCGCCATACTCCCCGTAGTATCCGCAATATACCCCATGATTACAGGAGCAACCGCACCACCCACTATCGTCATGATAAGCAACGAAGAAGCAAGCTTGGTCTTTGTACCAGCATCCCTCAATGCCAGCGAGAAGATAGTCGGAAACATGATGCTCTCTCCTAGATACAGGGCGAAGAACGCAATGAGCGATAAGGTTCCGCTACATACCACCACAATCAATGTGGCAACAAAGGTGAGGATGGCACAGACCAACAGCACCAGCCTTGGCTGGACATAATTCATGATGACACCACCAGCCAATCTGCCGATAAAGAACAGACCCATTCCGCCAAAGGCGAGATACAGACTGGCAGCCTGCTTCTCTATATGAATGCTCTCCTCAGCATAGTTGATGAAGAAACTGTTCACACCCGTCTGGGCAGCCACATAAAGAAACAAGGTCAGCATACCGAAACCGAATGCCATCACTCGCATCGGCTTCTCCTCCACCATCTCGTTCGTATCCGCCTCATGCGCTCTCCTTGGGTCCGGCAACTTGATTCTTGACAGGACCAGTGCCACAGAAAGCACGAAGATACCCACCAGGGCATAAGGAATGGCGATGTTGACACCCGAGAACAGAAGTTGTCCGCCAACCAGCGGTCCAACAATCCATCCGATACCATTGAGCGACTGCGACAGGTTGATTCTGCTCTCCGCCTTGTCAGGATGTCCCAGTACCGTAGTATAAGGATTCGCACTCGTTTCCAGACAGGTCAGTCCGCATCCTATCACAAACAGCGACAGAACGAAGAAGTAGAAACTGTTGATTCTGCTTCCTGGTATGAACATCAGAGCACCAATACCGAAGAGAACCAGTCCTGTTATCACTCCCCTCCTGTAGCCCCACTTCCGGATAATCCATCCGGCAGGCAGCGCCATCAGAAAGTAGGCACCATAGACAGCAGCCTGCGTCAGGGCCGACATCGCCTTGCTGATATGGAACGACTCCTGGAAATGCGGATTCAGCACCTCCAGGATGCCATGGGCAAAGCCCCACATAAAGAAGAGACTGCTGATGATGAGGAAAGGCACCAGATAGTTATGCCCTTCGTATCTGAAGATGGATGGCTTCGTCATGATTCTCTGCAAATTTAAGACTGTCCTTTGTGAATGAGGAGTTTCCTCTAAGTTGTTTATTCTTTCTTTCCTTTTTTCCATTAGTAATAGTTTGTGTTGTAAATATGTGATTTTAAATACTACACTACACTCCACAACACTGCTTTTTTGATTTATACGAGGTATAAATACGAATCCGTTTCCGCTTCATTAGAAGAACAGAAAGAAATCGAACTGAGCCTCATTTGAATCCGAAGTGAATCTCACGTAAACCTTAATAGAGCCCCACGTAAACTTTATCTGAGCCCCAAACCAATTCGAAATGAAACTTACTTCAAAAGCAAGTGAAGCCAGTTTCAATCGCAAAAAAGCCTTTTTGCTTTACAGCATAAGCAAAATCGTGAGGGATAAAGCCAAAATCGTGACTGATGCGTGAGGGATAAAGCCCCATTTTAGCCCATCAGTCACGCATACGAATCCTTTAGCAATCAGCATCTTATCAAATTTATATCTGAAAATCGTGATGGGTGATAGATGAGATGCAAAAAAATCTGCGTCATCTGCGAAATCTTTTACCTCAAATTTATTGAGCCAACCTTTGATGAAATGAGTTTTACCACATCCCCATTTACCCCTCAACATAATAGCATACTGAGGATTTGGAGTAGAAGCATAAATATTGAGATAATCAAAAATCTTAGTATTCATAATTTATCCTCAAATATAATATTCTATACATTTTGAATTCATACTAATGCTAGTTCCTGCCTTTCCATCTCATCCCATTTGTCTTCACCAAGCAAACATTTATCCTTTGCAAGTTTCAAGATTTTACTTCTACTATCTTTTTCTGCCATACATCTTTCCCAATTAACCTTATAAACTTGCTTTATCACAAAAACAACGAATGCAGCAGGTGTTAACAACGAGGCACAAGGAATTCTAATATCATTACTAATGCCTATATGCAAATGTGCATATGAATGAATATTAGGCATATATCTTACAGAATCTACATCATACCGAAAATACACTACCTTACTATTTATTCCTTGTTCAGATAACATCTGCTCATAGTCATTTTCAAATGTACATTTCAATTCCATCATATCTGACGAATCTTTAGGAATATCTTCAGCATTCATAAATGTCAATAGAAAATCCTCAAAAGGTACATAATTATAAGGAGCTTGAATATACGCATAACGCAAATCTGAATTTTCAAATTCTTCAAATTGGAAAATAGAACCATCTACTAATATTAAATTATAATCATAATGATTTATAGCAGTATCATACATCTGTTTATAATCATCTTGCTTTGATACTTTGAGGAAATCATCTGAAGGTGTTTGCCAAGTTAGGTTAGCATTCCTAAGAAGTTCGAAATCCTTCAAAATTGCACTAGCATCAGAAACAGAAGCTACAAACTTACCTGATCTTGTATTACTTTGCCTTGACATGATTCATAATATCCTCAAAGGACATTCCCTCATTTTGTAGTTCTTGAATAATACGTTGAATGTCATTAAATTGATTTTGCCGTTTAGTACTACCACCAAAAATTGTCTTAGTACTTTCTTCACTAGGCTGAATAAAATGCAATTTCAATCCTTCGCTTTGAAGTTTTTCCATCTCTTCAGAACAATATTCTATCGATTTTTCACCAGAAAGAACAACCCATCCTTTTGTTCGTGTAATTGCCGTGAAAAGGCGATTTCTTAATATAACGTTATTTCGATCGTTGAAGATTTTATCTACTCCCATAATATAAACCATACCAGCCTCATTACCTTTAGCCTTATTTAAAGTCCCTAAAGTAACATGACCTTCTTGATAAAATGTTGTTGTCGTGTATGCAGCATGAAGCAAATCATATACCCTTATGCCCTTTGACAATAGCAATTGCCCCAAATAGGTATAATATGATTGAATATTTCTGTCGTCCAAACAAATCACACAAATATCCTCTGGATTCAACCCTTCCTCTTGTATATCTTTTGTTATCAAAGAAGATATCTTTTCACATTCTGCAGCTAAAGATTCACACTTTATAATCCCCACAGAGAATCCATATTCTTCATTAAGGTAACTTGGAGAATTTTCTTGTGGTCTTGAAATCACCATTTCACACCCAACAGAGGAGTCTCCTTGCTCCACGACAAAACCTAAGCTCTTCCAATGTTCGTTATCTGTAAGTCTCTGAAGAACCCTTTCATTATAAATTCCCAAACCTAAGCTGAATGCAAAAATTAGAGCTGTGCGTGGGTTTCGATAACAAACATGAAGTATTATATCCCTATAAGGATTTGTCATCTTATTAAAATCCACATAATAATTACCATTCTCATCCTTACCAAAAGTTTCCTTTTCATCTTGAAGATTAACATCAAAAATATTTTGAAAGTCATCATAAGCCCACACTATTTTTTTATTAACAGAAAGCTTATAGCACAAGCGATAAAAAGAATTTGGAAAATCTTGTCCCTCATCAATTAATGTCAAATCATATTTGGGCTTTAAGTTGTTCTTTAACATTTCAGAACAGACAAATTCAAAAGGAGTTACCCCATGTCCAACAGCATTACTATAGGTTAAAGCAGAAATTCCGTTATCTAAACAAGCTTGATAATATACTCCATTGACTCCTGCTCCTCCCCAACCATGCAGAATATGAATCTTATTCCAATTAGGCTCTTTATTATCAGAAAAATCTCGATAATATCTATCTATCAATCCATGTATTAAGCCATACAATGATTTAGTATAATATGTATATAAGATTTCCTCATCTGGGTTTTGTAGATGATACAGGGCAGCCTTCATCGTCAAAACAATAGTCTTACCGGAGCCAGCCAATCCCCTAATTCGCTGCGGTCCCTCAATTGTCACTAATGCCGTTTTCTTTTGTTCAACATCAAAAGTTGCTTCTTGTTCTTGAATATCATTCAATATTTCGGATTTTGTTCTTTTCCCATGGATACCTTTAATTACTTTTCTATTGCGTTTTTGCACAACTTTGCGAGTACCTTCAACACAAGTAATCAAATGCTTAAAAACAGCATCAGGGATAACAGCCTGAGCTACATCTGCAAAAAGTTCATTCAGCTTTGATAAAGAAACATAGAAAAAATCAGGGTCTGAATTATCATACCTAGAAGAACTATCGCATATAACCACAGCAGAGGTTATACCAACATTCAACTCTTTTCTGTTTTTTCTAAACAATGAATCTTTACTTAATCTACTATATATGTTTTCATACAAATCATTGACATAATCCTTTTCTTTATCATTCAACTTACGATAGGAATTTATGCACTTAAAGTATACAATGCCATAATGACAAGACACCATCATGATTTCCACCTGACGTAATTCCTCTTGCAAATCCCCCCTATAAAGAGGAAAATTATAATAGACTATCGTTTCGTCATCAACCAGCTTTCCTAATGCTGAAACCAAAAGATTTGCAGGCTTATTCTGATTAAGCTTTTCAATATCCGCTATAAGTTTCATATTACAAGTTTTATCATAAAAGACCTTCACATAGCTAAAACGTGAAAGTAAAAATTATACTAATATCATTTTAAAGATTTAGCAAGGACTTTCCCTCTGAAAGTCCTTACCAATCTATTTTGCTAAATATATAAAATCTTACTATTCGTATTTTTCAAAGTAAAAGTAAAAGCCAATGCTACTCCGCCAATTTTTCTATTTCCTCCTTCGACAAGCCAGTAGCAGCAATGATGGTTTCAAAAGGAACATGGAGCGAAAGCAAATTCTTCGCTATTATTATTGCCTTTTTTCTTTCACCTTCTAGCACACCATCATCAAAGCTACCCTCCAGCAAGGTTTTCTCGCTGCTCACTACATCCCAAAACTTATCGTAGGCACGCAGTTCTGCATCAGTAAAGGCTGAAATCTTCACCTCCTCTAGAGCCTTATTAATCTCAGGATTTTCTAGAAGCTCAGCAGGAGCCTCCTTGGTTTTATCATTAATCTCTGTCAAGAATCGCAGCCAAAGAATCGTCATGCGCTTTTCCTTCATCGTATGAGGCTCAAACTTTGGCAGCTCAATAAAGGTAAAGCACAAGCCCTCTATTACCTTATTCGTATCCTTGTCATGCACGATGCGATAGTTATGGATACAATCCTCCATACCCCTCTCAAAGATATCGTTTACCAAGTTAAGGGAATATACAGGCTGCAAGTCCTTGTATCTAGTACCCATTTCAGCTTGGCTCACGTATGCCTTGGAAGCATTAAACAGCACACGCTGCTTAAACGCATCCGTCCATGCCATTTGCATTTCCACCACAAACTGTCTGCCCAGAATATCCTTGCATCTCACATCCACGATAGTATCCTTATGGATAGGATCCACAGGTATCATTTCTGTAGGCAGATACTCGATGCTCTCAATCTCCTGATCCTTCTTCAAAGGCAACAAGGCATTGAGAAGACTGATCAGCAAATCAGGATGATTGCCAAAAATCTTCTTAAAAGTCAAGTCCGCCTTCGGATCCAAATATTTAATGTTTGCTGCCATATTCTCACGATTAAACGTTTAACTGGTTGCAAAAATACGTTTTTATTTTGAAATCACCAAATATTTTATAACATATTTCTTTGCAGGAAGCAATATAGCCTCTACCACCTTATCCTCTTAACCACCTGGTGATACCCCACAGCCGCTACATACGATAGGTAAGCATCCAACCCCTATAACAATACAACTCCATCCCCAGTGTTTACTGGGGATACAGAGTATTTTAAGAATTTGAACTTTTTCGATTTTTAAACAGGTTTAACTAAAAGTGCCTCTGTCATCAAGGCATAATCCCTTC
>ERZ1023701.207-NODE-207-length-22118-cov-50.339709_pt1 | contig 22118 bp, 16 predicted proteins | sample MGYA00380350_ERZ1023701 | MGnify/ENA primary metagenome ERZ1023701 (study PRJEB33179, sample SAMN07449025) | human gut metagenome | biome: Human-gut; feature: Human associated habitat; material: Faeces | host: Homo sapiens | place: India:Kasaragod | collected... | reverse complement strand
CAGCAGATTTACAGTCTGCCCCATTTGGCCACTCTGGTAACTACCCGAAAGCTTTTGAATTACGAACAATCTTTATTTGGTAAAAGCTTTGTTCTTAAAAGCGAGTGCAAAGGTAGTGCTTTTTTTTCATTCCACCAAATTTTTCACTAACTTTTTTCACTTTTTCTTCAAAAAACTTCATTTTTCCCTAAAAAAGGGGTGTTTTTGCCCTTTGGGAGCTTAATTTCTAACTTTTATCACATGATGTCTGCGATGTTTCCTCGACAATCTTCAGTGCTTGTAATGCTCAAATTTCTTAAATGCCACGAAAATTGTTATGTGCTGTGCAGTCTTATTCATTTTTGTTGTAAATTTGGGTGCAAAGTTACTCATTTTTCAATAAATATGTATGTGTTTCCCGAAAAAAATGTATCTTTGCAGTCGTTTTGTAATACAACAGACGTAAGTCTGAATAAAAATGGAATAATTATACAGAATGATAGTAACAATCGACTGGATGGAGGAATGGTTCAAGCGTTTCGACCAGGAATATTTCGGTGGCAAACTGCCACTGCCGGAGTTGTCGCTCACCCGAGCCAAGACCCGGTTGGGACAGCTTGCCTTTAAGCGCGCTTCCCGCTGGGGGCGCACCAAGCTTTACGACTTTAAGCTCTCGATGAGCACCTATTATGATATGACCGAGCAGCAGGCCAAGAGTGTACTGCTGCATGAGATGATTCATTACATCATCGGCTATACCGGACTGAAAGATACTTCGCCTCATGGTGTCGTGTTCCGGGGGATGATGGACAATCTGAACCGCAAATACGGTTGGGATATCCGGGTGATGACCTCCACCAAGGGATGGAAGGTGAGTGAGAGGGTAGCGGAGAAGAAGAAGGCGAAGGGACCGCAAACCTATCTGATGCTTGCCATCGAACTGAAGGATGGCAAGTTCTATCTCTCCAGGGTGAACCCCGGCTTTGCCCGCCGCATAGAGAAGCAGCTTCCGATGGTTCGCGAACTTCGTTCCCATCGCTGGTACACCACGCAGGAGTCTTATTTCGAGGATTATCCGCAGGTGCGCAGTCTTCGTGGGCGCCGCATTACGAAGAATGATTTCGAGAAACTTCAGAATGTACTGGTGCCTTTTGAATTGTAGAATTGTAATAGAGAATTGACAGAATATAAATTCGGATAATAAAAAAAAGAATATTTATGAGAAGAATGATTACTTTTGCCTTCATGATGACCATGGTTGTGATGATGGCGCATGCTCAGGGTGGATTGAAAAAAGTGTATAATGAAAGCATCGACCCGATGGGGCAGATTGATGCCGGCTTGCAGAAGGCGAAGACCGAGGGCAAGTTTGTGGTTTGTCAGCTGGGGGGCAACTGGTGTCCTTGGTGCCTGAAGTTTGCCGATTTCGTAGAGAAGGATACGGCTGTGAACCAGATGATGAATGATAACTTTGTTTATCTTCATGTCAACTATAACCCTCGCCAGTCGGCAGGCGGTGATGCCGTGAAGAAGGCTGAGGCATTGATGAAGCGCCTGAATAATCCTAGGCGTTTCGGCTTCCCTGTCTTCGTGATTCTGGATGCAGATGGCAAGGTGCTTCATATTCAGGATTCCAGTTTCCTGGAAGAGGGCAAGGGCTATGATGAGAAAAAGGTGCTCCGCTTCCTGAAGAACTGGACTCCAAAGGCTGTCAATCAATAATAGCTTGAAAGGTAATTTGATAGTAGATTATCATAAACTTGAAAGATAATTCGATTGTAAATCAATATTAACTTAAATGATAATTGGTATGAAGAAAGTATTATTCTTTTTGCTCCTGATGACGGCAGTCATCGGTAGAGCACAGACTTCGCTCGACTTGTTGCCAGTAGGCACAGTGGCTCCTGATTTCACGGTTACCAATAGCAAGACGGGAGAGAAAATCTTCCAACTCTCTGATTGCAAGAACAAGACTTCGAAAGATGGACAGGCTGTAGCTGGAGTTTGGACCGTGCTTGATTTCTGGGCATCGTGGTGTCCTGACTGCAGAAGAGACATGCCGATGGTGAAGGAGATTTTTGATAAGTACAACACCAAGGTTCAGCTGGTGGGTGTTTCTTTCGATACCGATGAGGCGAGAATGAAGAAATACCTGGCAGATAACAATTATACCTGGTTGCAATATTGTGAGTTTAAGAAATGGAAAGAAACAAAGATTTCCAAGGATTACCACATTTCATGGATTCCAACTTCTTATCTCATCGACCCGGATGGCAAGGTTTATTTCTCTACCGTAAAGGCTGAGGAGATGATGCAGAAACTGGATTCGCTTGACAAGGAGGGTAAGTTGACAGTGAATACCATCAAGAAATAGATTGTAATATATATAGGTGTTCCTATCTGGAATTATCTGGAATAAAAAGAGGGTGTGTCATGAACTAATGGCACACCCTCTAATCATATATTATTTCTTCTCTTACAAACCTCTAGCCTTCAACAGTCCTGAAGCATCTGGCTGCTTCATGCCTGTGAAGTCGGTGAACATTTCCATCTGGTCCTTGGTGTTACCACGGCTCAGAACCTTATCACGGAATGCCTGACCCACGGCTGGATCCAAAGCACCATGCTTGGCAAAGTAATCAGCCACGTTCACGGCGAGCACCTCTGTCCAGAGATAGCTGTAGTAACCTGCTGCATAACCGCCGCCCCATACATGGTTGAAATAGGTGGTGCTGTAGCGAGGAGGTATCTGTGAATTGAGCAAACCTACATTGTTGAGGGCTTCCTTCTCGAAGGCGCCTGCCATGTATGGAGAAGGAATCTCATCTGGTGTCAACTCGTGCCAAGCCAGGTCGAGGCAGGTAGCTGCCAGGTTCTCACCCAGCGAATAGGCTGTCTGGAAGTTGATGCTCTTCAGCATGCGCTCCTTCAGGTCGGCTGGCATGGCTGCTCCGGTCTGTGTATGACGGGCATAGTGGTCGAAGATTTCAGGGATGCTGGCGAACGACTCGTTAAACTGAGAAGGCATCTCCACGAAGTCGCGAGCCACAGCTGTGCCCGAAAGGGTATTGTAGCCGCACTTTGACAACATGCCGTGGAGGGCGTGACCGAACTCATGGAAAAGGGTGCAAACCTCATCCCATGTAATCAGGGTAGGCTGACCCTCTGGAGCCTTGGCGTTGTTGCATACATTATATATAATAGGCAACTGTGCCCACTTGTCGCTCTGCTTGGCAAAAGCACTCATCCAGGCACCGCCACGCTTGGTAGGACGGCGGAAGTAGTCGCTATAGAAAAGGGCGATAGGCTTGCCGTTCTTGTCGCTCACCTCGAATACCTTCATATCTGGGTGTAGGTAGGGATATCCTTGCGCTGCTTGAAGTTCAGTCCGTAAACACGATGGGCAGCATAGAACACACCGTTCACCTGCACGCTGTCGATGTTGAAGTATGGCTTAATCTCATCATCAGTGATGTTGAGCATCTCCTTCTTCATCTTGGCAGAATAATAGAAGCGGTCGTATGGCTGCAGCTTGAAGTCCTTGCCCTCGGTCTTCTGAGCGTAAGCTTCGATATCGCGGGTTTCGGCATCAGCTTTAGGCGCATACTCCTTAATGAGCTGCTGCAGGAAATCGTTTACATTCTTGGTATTCTTCGCCATCGTCTTCTCCAGAGAGTACTCGGCGTAGTTGTTGTAACCCATCAGCTGTCCCTTCTCGGCACGCAACTTGGCAATCTCGGTAACGATAGGGAAGGTGTTGAACGCAGGGTTGGTGCCATCCGCACGATGGATGCTGGCCATATACACCTTGCGGCGAAGCTCACGGTTCTGAAGATTGGTGAGGATAGCCTGCTGGGTGGTGTTCACGATGACGATGCAGTAAGGCGCTTTGCCGCCACGGCTCTCAGCATCCTTCTTGCACTGTGCGATGTCGGCGTCGCTCAAACCGGCGAGTTCCTCCTTGCTGTTCACCCAAACCACGGCGTTGTTGGTAGCAGCAGGAAGAAGATTGCCAAACTGCTCCTGGAGATCTGAGATGCGTGAGTTGATCTGCTTCATGCGCTCCATCTTCTCAGGAGAAAGTAAGGCTCCTGAGCGGACGAAACTCTTGTAGATTACTTCGGTGAGTCGCTTGTCCTCGCCCTTGAGTTTCTTGTATTCGTTGTCATAAACATATTTGATGCGCTCGAAGAGTTTCTTGTTGAATGAAATCTCATTGTCCAGGTTGGTGAGCAGCGGCATTACCTTCTTCTGGGTATCAGCAATGCCTGGAGTTTTGTGGGCGCTGGTAAGACCGAAGAACACACTGGAAACACGCTCCAGCAACATACCGCTGTTTTCGTAAGCGAGGATGGTGTTCTGGAAGGTTGGCTTCTTCTTGTTGTTGACTATCTTCTGGATGTTGGCACGCTGCTCCTTGATGGCAGTTTCAATGGCAGGAAGGTAGTCGCTTTCCTGAATCTTGCTGAAGTCAGGAGCACCGAAAGGCAGGCTGCTCTTCACTAGGAGAGGGTTCTGACGGTTGCCGCCCGCATTTTGGGCGAACGATGAGGCTGGCATCTGCAGGAGTGCAGCAGCCAGTCCGAGGGTTAAAAATGTCTTGTTTAAATTCATTATGTTTCTTTGTTTATTTGAAATTTTCCGCAAATATTTTATTTTTTTTGATAGCGGTTGACTTTTTTATATCCTCTTCCATAGCTTCTGCCAGAGAAACCTATCAGGCTTCCATTAAAATAGGAAATTGCTCCTTCCCTATGCATCTTGGTAATCATTGCACGAAAGCTATCCTCATTTGTGGATGGTCTGAGTTCCTGGATATCAGAAAAAAGCTGATCTCTTTCTATAGGGACAGAACACCCTGTGAGGACTATCTCTACGGCTTTTACAATGGACAACTTCGTGGTTGTTCCTATTTCTTCTGTGAAGAGTGCTTGCTTTGGCTTATCAGCTATGCGCTCTTCCTTCTTGGCATGCTGTGAGAAAGAGTCCATATCAACATTGAGCGTGAGTCCAAGAATGTCTGAAATGATGTTTTTCAGAACATAGACAAACAGTTCGCTGTCTTTTCCCTTCAGACAGGTTCCCTGTTTCCAATAGCGACTCTTGAAGGCAAGGTTTGTCAGTTCTTCAATATCCTGTTGTGAAATCTCCTCTTTGCTTGAGAGGCGATTATTGGCAACATTGAGGAATGAGATAAATGCGAATGTTGAAAACTGGCTTGGAATTAAAAATGTATATATATTGCGGTCTGCACCATCTGGGGAAGGATGCTTCAGGTTGAGTATGCTCATTCCCTTGACAAGTGCAATGAGAAATACCATGCTTGTATAGGAGAGTGAAGTCTGTTCATCCATGCAGATTCCTTTAAAATCAAGATTCTTTTCAGAGATAAAATTCATTGAAAACAAACCGTAGCCCGTCCATTGGGTGGAACGAAGAAGCGACATAAGGGTGGTGTCCTCCGGTAATCCCAGTCCACGGTTCACACTGTCCACATAGCGGCGCATGGCTTCCACCTTGTCCCATGTGGTAGGTGTTTCCTCTGTAGATACGCTATTTCTGATACCAGCGATGATGCCCATTCTAATCACATCAGGAGAGGTTGATTCCTGCAAGAAGGATGTGAGTTTGGCAAATAAATTGGGGCTCCAATTGTAGTTGTCAATTGGAGGATAATACATATCATCCTGATATATGTCATTGTCATTTTGATATATATCGTTATCTAACTGATATATGTCATTGCCTAAATTTTCTTGATACATTATATTTTGTTTTTATTATCTGAATTAACTGAGTCGTAAATTCATGCTTATTTCTTTTGTAGGATGCAAAAGTACAAAAAAAAAGCGAAATCTCCAAATTTTATGATAAGTATTTGGCATTCAAAGCATTAATTTTATATTAAATACAATTTGTTTTGACATTATTGGCACTTTTATAATACTTAAAATGTCTGCATGTCCAACATTCTTTTTTCAATATGTCATAGTATTTAAATCTTTGGTTGTTATATACCATAATTATGGTATAATGTGGTATCAAAAAGTTATATAATATGGTATATTTGAATCAAAAGTTAACTAAATATTTTGTAATATTATGAAAAAGTTATATCTTTGCAGTCGATTTTAGACATAGTGTAATATTGAATTTAAAGATGTTAGTATGGTAAAGAAGATTATTTTCGCATTATCTCTGTTGACTGCTGGCTCTCCTTATGCCGCTGCACAGAGTCAGGGGATAACTATCAATGTTACTTCTGCCGATGATGGCGAGCCAGTAGTTGGTGCAGCCGTCCTTATACAAGACAGCAAGGTGGGAGGTGTAACGGATGTAGATGGTAAACTGACCATTTCAAAGCTTCCTGTGGCAGCTAAAAAACTCACGGTTTCATATCTCGGTATGCAGACACAGACCGTGACTATCAAGGGTAATATCATCAATGTGGTGCTTGCCCCGAATGCAACCGACCTTAACGAGGTGGTGGTAACAGCCATGGGTATTTCCCGACAAAAGAAGGCTCTGGGTTATGCCACACAGGAAGTATCTTCTGCCCAATTGACCACAGGTAAGGATAACAATATTCTTAATTCACTTTCTGGTAAGTTGGCAGGTGTCCGCATTACCAACAGTCAGGGTGATGTGGGCTCCAGCCGTATTGTGATACGTGGTGAGACCTCCATAGCAGGAGAGAATCAGCCTCTTTTCATTGTGGATGGCATCCCAGTAGACAATTCGCAGCTCAATACCAAGGGTGTGGGGCGCGATTTCAAGAATGCCATTGCCGACCTTAATCCTGAGGATATCCTTTCTATGTCTGTATTGAAGGGTCCTAATGCTGCTGCCCTCTATGGTGCCCGTGCGGCACATGGAGCCATCATTATTACCACCAAGACCGGTAAGGGACAGAAGGGACTGGGAGTTACCGGTCATCTTTCGGCACAGGTTTCATCAGCCACCAACTTGCCAGAGTTCCAGAATCTCTTCGGACAGGGTGCAGGTGGTCGCTTCAGTTATGTTGATGGAAAGGGTGCTGGTATCAACGATGGCGTGGATGAGAGTTGGGGACCTAGACTCGATGTGGGCCTTAATATCCCTCAGTTTGACAGTCCGTTGGATGCCAACGGCAACCGTACCGCCACTCCTTGGGTGTCCAATCCTGATAATGTGAAGGACTTCTTCCGCACAGGTACAACCTTGAATTATGGTGTAGCCATAGCCAAGGCGGACGACAAGTATCAGTTCCGCATCAGCTATAACAATGAGCATCAGCGCAGTATCGTACCGGGTGCTTCTACCAACAAGTCGAATTTCACTCTCAATACCGATTATAAGTTAGCTCCTTGGGTATCTGTAGGTGCCACAGCCAACTATATTCTCTATTCAGCGCCCAGCCTTCCTGGTTCAGCCATGGCATCCGGCAGCAATGCCCGAAGCAGCAGCACCATGTTGCAGTTTCTCTGGTTTGGCCGTCAGGTGAACACCCAGTCTTTGAAGGATGATTATTCTCGCAACTGGAACAGCAGCTACTACAGCAATCCTTATTGGAGTGCCTATTACAATACCCAGAGCCAGGATCGTCATCGTCTGATTGGTGATTTCCATCTGGCCTTCCATCTTCTCGATGGGTTGGATTTGCGTCTCCGTACCAGCACCGACTGGTATAATGACAAGCGTAAGTCGAAGGTGAAGTGGGGTACCAGCGGAACCCCTTACGGTACCTATAATGAGGAAAACTATACTGTTCAGGAGAACAACTCCGAGGCAGTGCTCACTTATCAGAAGCAGCTGAGTGATGATTGGAATGTAGATGCCCTGGTGGGTTTCAATGTGCGCAACAAAAAATATGAGTATAATTATCAGGCTGCCCCTCGTCTGGCTGTGCCTGATCTCTATACCCTTACCAATTCCCGTGACCAGCTCACCTCATCCAATGATTTCTATCGCCTCCGTCAGTATGGTGTGTATGGTTCTGTCACCGTCAACTACAAGAACTGGGCTTATCTCAGTCTCACCGGTCGCAACGACTGGTCTTCTACGTTGCCGGTGGATAACAATTCCTACTTTTATCCATCCGTTACGGCGAGTGTACTGCTTAACGAAGCACTGGGCTTTACCAGCCGGCAGGTGAATTATCTGAAACTTAGAGGCGGATGGTCTCAGGTAGGTGCTGATGCCAATCCATATTTGCTTGCCAATGTGTACAACATTCAGACAGCCTTCAATGGCAACCCTATGTTGACAGCCTCTACTGAGGGTAAGAATCCAAACTTGAAGCCAGAGCAGACCAACTCTACCGAGGTGGGCTTGGAAGGTGCATTCTTCGACAGTAGAGTACGTCTTGATTTCTCTTACTATCAGACCGATAGTAAGAATCAGATATTGAGTCTTGCCACTTCTGCAGCCAGCCGATACACCTCTCAGGTAGTGAATGCCGGTCATATCCGCAACCGTGGTTATGAGATTCAATTGGGGCTGGTACCAGTTCGCATCAAGGATTTTGAGTGGAGTACTGATATCAACTACAGCAGCAACAGAAGCAAGGTGGTAAAGTTGGATGATGCCGGCCAGATAACCAGTTACCAGCTCTATTCATCCGGCATCCAGATTCTGGCAAAGGTAGGTGATGCGTATGGTACACTCTTCGGAAGTGCCTACACCCGTGATGATCAAGGTCGCATCGTGGTGGATGACAACGGATTGCCAAAGATTTCTTCCACATCCAAGACGCTGGGTCACTTTACACCCAACTGGCAGGGTGGTATCACGAATACCTTCCGCTACAAGAACCTCACCTTCTCGTTCCTGATTGATGCCAGCTTTGGTGGAAAGATTTTCTCAAATACCAACAAGACGGGTCTCTATACCGGTGTGCTGGCAGCCACCTTGCCTGGTCGTGATGCCGATCATGGAGGATTGTGGTATTATAAGAATGGTGATGTGAATCAGCAGATTGATGCTCCACAATACACCATGAGCAGCGATGGCTTGTATTATGCCACCATCAATGGTGAGCAGACCAGAGTTTACCAGGATGGTATCATTGTGGATGGCGTTACTGCCAGTGGTGAGAAAAATACTAAGGTGGTTTCTGCTGAAAACTATTATCACCGTTTGTACAGCATTGCCGAGGCGAACGTTTTTGATGCAGACTATGTGAAGTTGCGTGAGGTATCATTGACCTATCAGTTGCCAGTGAAGTTTGTCCGCAAGTTCCATCTGCAGGATGCCAGCGTGGCGCTTACAGCCCGCAACCTCTGGACCATCTACAAGGATGCAAAGGATATAGATCCAGAGGCAGCCATCTCTTCGGGCAATGCACAGGGCGTGGAGGCATATACCTTGCCAACTACCCGCCAGATTGGTATCAACTTGAATGTGAAATTTTAATTGAGGGAGATTACGACATGAAAAGAAACAAGATCATATTGATAGGAACATTGGCGCTTGGGCTTGCAGCAAGTTTCACTTCTTGCGATGATACCTTGAGCGATATCAACCGCAATCCAAATGCCACAGAGGTTCCAGACCCGGCATATTTGCTCACTTCCACCGAGTATCAGAGTGCCCAGGCCTACTGGGGTAGTACAGCCAATTACAACAGCACGCTTCTCTGGGTTCAGCATTGGGCAAAGATTCAATACACTGAGCCAGATTGCTATGATGTAGACAATGCGGATTTCACCAGCACCTGGAACACCTTCTATTCTACCATCATCTCTAATCTTCAGGCTATTGATGAGCAGTCGTCAAGTTCTCAGAACGAGAAGGCGGTGGCAAAGATCTGGCGTTCATGGGCCTATCTGCAGCTTACCAACTTCTATGGAGCCATTCCTTATAAAGAGTATGGCAAGAGTACCACACCTGCCTACGACTCTCAGGAAACAGTGCTCCGTGGTTTGCTCACCGATTTGGCTGATGCCGATGCAGCCTTGTCTGCAGGTGGTGGTAGCCTTGAAGGAGACCTGATTTATGATAACGATATCAATAAGTGGAAAAAGCTTGCCAAGAGTCTTCGTCTGCGCATCGCCCTAGAGATAGCTGACCGTGACGAGACCACCGCCAAGGGAATCATCTCTTCGCTCTATGCTGATCGCGGCAACCTGATCAGCAGCAATGCCGACAATGCCAAGTTCGTCTTTGCAGCATCACCACAGTGGAACCCGTGGGCATCGGCATTTTCCAGCCGTGATGACCAGCGAGTATCCAAGACGCTCATCGACAAGTTGAAGTCCTTGAACGACCCTCGTCTTGCCATCTATGCCCAGAAACCGCAGGATGAGACAGTCACAACCTACGAAGGTGCTGCCAACGGACTTTCTGCCGACCTTGCCAACAACCAGGGTTTCTATAAGGTATCCCGTCCGGGCACTGCATTCTTGCAGGATGAATCACCGGCAGTGTTTGTAACCTATGCCGAGGTACTCTTCATCTATGCCGAGGCAGCAGCTAGAGGATGGATATCAGCAGATGCAGAATCACTCTACCAGCAGGCAGTCACTGCTTCCCTTCAGCAGCAGGGTGTAACAGATGCTTCCGCTATCTCTGCTTATCTTGCTCAGGATGGTGTGAAGTATGATGCAGCCCGATGGTACGAGAGCATAGGATGGCAAAAATGGATAGCTTTCTACGGACAGGGTCCTGATGCCTTTACCGATTGGCGTCGCTTGGGTTATCCTGATTTGAAACCAGGTCCTAAGTCTGTATTGTCTCATGGCGACCATCCGCATCGTTTCTTCTATCCATCCACAGAACAGTCTTTGAACGGTGAGAGTTTCAAGCAGGCAGTAAGTGAACAGGGTGAAGATGAAATCACCACCCGTTTGTGGTTTGATGTGGCTGATAAGAAGAGATAGAAAAATTGGTTAAACTGCAAAAAAGGCAGCTGCAAGCATTTCTTCTTGCAAAGTTGATAGTTCAAGAAAGTTTTTATTATCTTTACAAGTTAGGTGCTTTGAAAAAAAATCCTTAAGGAGAAATTTTCATATCCTTAAGGAAAAATATATTTTCCCCTAAGGTTATTTATTTTTAGCCTTAAGGGAAAATATTGAAACTCTTCTTCCCCCATTTTAAGGGTATTTGAGAAGTGTTATATTTAAATAGAATAATATTTACATAGCTTCTTTGCTATAACAGAAAGTAGTTGGAAAGTATAAGGAATGTTGTGCGGTAAATTTGCTTTCATTTCTTTTTTTTTTTGCTTTTTCCTTTTCTGTTTCAAAATTTTGCAGTACTTATAATTTCTCTGTTGCGGGAGACGAGGATCATCTTCAGGTGAAGAGAAACAAATGGCGAGTAAGAATGTTTTTCGGATTCAGGTTCTAGGAACATACTTTTCTTCTTCCTATGTCAGTTTTTGACGCATCCTGATTGTACTTTTGCGGCAGAAATTACAATAACTCTATATATAATAAGGTATGAATGCAGAAAGAAGAAGGGTTAGGAGTCCCTGAAAAGTGAAATATAAGAGGAATCCATAAGATTTCTTGTTAAAAGTTTAGTGGTTCATCAGATTTTTATTAAATTTGCCATTGGATTAGTGACAGGGCAGGTGAAAGTCCTCGCTTGAAGTCGCTATGATGCAGAGAAACAAGATAATCTTGTGGACACGAGCAAACTATTCAGTTCTGTAGGTTGAAATCTGGTAAATTGAAACGTAGAAAGAACGAGAATTTGTTTGAGCGAGTCTACACCGTCATATGGTGTGGATTCCTCTTTCGCATTTTCTTTTCTACGGGTTTTACCAGAGCCTAACTTACAAGAAAGTGAAGAAAGTAGGGGTTCGCACCATCTTTTTTCATTTATGAACCATTATGAACTTGTTTAGTTCGCAGATTTTTCCTAACTTTGCAGAAGATTAGCTGCACTCGGCAATTTGAAAGCAAGCTTTCATTGCGCTCGTTTGCATAATCTTTGCCCCTTGAAAGTAAATGATTCGCTGTTTCGGCTGAAAAGCAGGGGCTGCATATACAATAACTTAAAAACGGAATGCTTATGAGTAAGGTGTTTCAAATAAAGCCTAAGCGCCTCAAACGCTCGAACGGTAACGTCCTCACTCCTGATATGGTAGTGACAGTAACAACCATGCAGCACACCGCCACCCCTTTTTATAATGGAGCCAAAGAGGTGCAAGAAGCCTACATGCGCATCTATGCTTTCGACTACAAGAAAGCATGCTGCAATCTGAATGATTTTGAATTTATAAAGTTGGACTAAAAAATATTACGAGTATGAAACGAATCTTAACTCTATGTATGCTATGCCTGATGTGCTTAGGTGTGTCTTGGGCAGCAAAGGTCGATTTCAAGGTGACGGGTGTACAATCGGGCGATAAGGCTACGGTGTCTATCGGTTCGGATGCTTATCTGGCTACCCTAGAAGTTGCGGCCGATGGCAGTTATGCCTTCGACAATGTGCCTGCGGGCAAAATGTTCCTAAAGATTGAGGCTTCGGGCTATAACTTACCCCAAGCCCTTACCGTCATCGTGAATGCTGACGGCAGTTTGACTCCAGATGTGCCACAGACTTTGGCTATTACCAAAATGGAAACTGATCCAGACTCTTGGACTCATTCTTGGCAGGAGGATGGCAGTCTCTCTGGTTATACCACCACAGCTTATATCAATAAGCGCCCTGAGGTGGAGTTTCTTGGCAAGAAGATAGTGCCAGCTGATGTGCCTAGCGTGGGTATGCTGTATAGCAATTACCACATCATTCTCTCTGACGAGGGTAAGAAGTGGACGCAGGAGTATGCCTATCGTCTGTACGAGACGTTGAAGACGATACCTTATAATATAGGTGAAGGCTATGCTAAGTTTATCTTGACGGAAGACAAGATAGATGATGACATCAAAATAGAGACTTCGGGCAATGATCGTATTGTGACCATCGGTGAGGACGCCTTCTATTATGCCAATCCATTCTTGGTAAATCTGGATGGTGTGCGTGGTCGTTTCTTCTCCAAGAGATTACACCATGCGCTCATCAACTATGCCACCAACTATGGTGAGGACGAGGGGCAGGTGAACCAAATCCTGACCCAGCGATATGGTTGTACGATGGAGGTGCCTGATTATGAGGCTTTGACTGCTGGAACCACTAATGAGGATGCTGCTTGCTTCCAGAAATTCTTCCCTACGGAACGTGTCAGCATCATCAATATGTTGGAAGAGTTGCCTGATGGGTTCCACAAGACTCCTCATCTCAACTATCTTGTTCGCCGACTCAATGGGCATAAGCATCCTCTGTATCCGGAGTCTGCTGCCGTATCATGGTGTCAAGACAATGGTTATATAGAGTTTATGGAGAGTTCGTTTGGTGGCAACAACCAAAGCTTTACCACTCTTCGCCTCATCTTGCATGAGAAGACTCATTTCCTCTGGGCTTTTACCTTCTCTGATGAAATCAAGAACGATTGGATCAAGGTGGGTGGATGGTATCAAGACCCAAATAAGGCGGGGGATGATGCCGACAAATGGTCTACCACCAAGGATGTGGAATTTGTGACGCAATATGCCCATGGTAAGAATCCAAATGAGGATATGGCTGAGTCGGTGGCTTACTATATCAAAGACCCAGACAAGCTGCGCTCTCGTGCTTTGGAGAAGTATGAGTTTATCCGTGACCGTATCATGAGTGGTACTCGTTATATCTCCAAGATACCAGACCATCTCACTTTCGAGGTACTCAATCTAAACCCAGATTATGATTATCCTGGTAAGATTAAACGATTGGATGTCAAGGTGACGGGAAAACCTGAGGAAGACAAGGTGGTTAGTGTGGAAATAGAATTGAACCATATTGATGGGATGGATGACGGTGCATCAAGTGCATTTACTCGTATCTCTTCTCCTCATTTTAAGGATACAGAGGGCCATGATCAAAGCCAATATTATGATCTTTGGCTTTCGCCCGTTGATGGCAATAATCATATTTTGAGGGGAGAGATAACTTTCAGTAAGTATAGCAAGATGGGTTATTGGACTGCTGGAGACATCACCATCAATGACCTTCAAGGCAACCAGCGATTTGAGGGTCGCAACGACTGTGTATGGAATATGTATCTAGGCAATCCTTTGGAAGACCTGGAAACTCCAACTTATGAGAGTGGCAGCTTGAATTATCTGGTTACTGACACCATCATAGAGGGACATCATGTTCAGAAACTCAATGTGCGTTTCAAGGTTAAGGACAACGTGGGTGTCGAGACTGGTGTGCTTCGCTTGGCAAAGGGAGACGATACTTATTCCTTTGGCGATAAGTGGGGTGATTATGATAAGAAAACTCAGACACTTTCCATCGACTATCTCATCACGGAATATTTTCCTACTGCCGATTATTATGTGGAATCCTTTGACGTAGCTGATTCTGCTGGTAATTTTAGAAGTGTTTGGTTCTCTGATTCTCCAACTCAGGAAAAGCGAAAGAGCATCCATATCGTGACGGAAAACCCTGACACGGAGGCTCCGACATTGGATTTGAACCGAATCTCTGTCTATGCAGAGCCTACCCATCCCGAGGCACCTGATGGTGAGACGAAGGTAACCATCAATTACTATGCACGTGATGACAAGGCGGGTTACGACATCGGATATTATACCCTGCTTGACCCTCAAGGCATAGGACATAGTGAGTATCATTACATTCCTGGCAGAGGAAGTATGTTCTTTGATGGTGACCCAACCGTATGGACACGTTATACCATCAATTGTATCTTGCCAAAAGGTTCAGCTCCTGGTATTTGGGGATTGGCATCACTCGACTTGAAAGATAAGGCTTTGAATCATCGTACCTACAATTTCGTGGAAACCTTGATATTCGAGCCTGATGATAACATGGACGGCTACATTCTTTTCTCTGATATCAAGGACAATGAGTTGACCCTCAAGATGACCAAGACCGAAGGCAATGGTTATAGCTATGGCTATCGTATCATCAACGAGGACACTGGTGAGGAAATCTCAGGTAAGATGGATGAGCAGACCACTGGCAAGGCAAGAATGAGCAGAGCGTCTTCTGATGCTTCAGTCATGGAGGCAGACTATTCTGCAGTAATCGATGTCAGCAGTCTTTCCGATGGTAGTTGCATCGCCATCGTTCAGGTCAAGGATGCCGAAGACAAGGCTGTGGCTGTAAGAAATGTTCGCTTCTTAAAGGGTTCTGCTACAAGCATCAACCACGTAGAGTCTGGCGAATATAACCGCCTTTCTCCTATCTTCGACCTCCAGGGCCGAAAGGTATCAACCCCAGCAAAGGGTGTTTATCTCCAGAACGGTAGAAAGTTTGTTGTAAAGTAAACCAAAATAGTACAGTCAAAAGGCCGAGGATTCTCCTTTTCGAGGGATGAATCTTCGGCCTTATTTCATTATATGCGCTAATAAAATTATTCGAATTTCTTATGGAATACCCAGAGACAGATAGCGCCAGCCAATGCCATCGGCACTCCGATAAGGGCAGGATAGTTATAGCCCAATCCCATAGCTACAGGTATTCCACCTAAGAAAGCACCCACGGCATTGCCCAGGTTGAAGGCGCCCTGAATGCAGCATCCACCCAGCATTTCGCCACCTTTGGCATGCTTCACGATGAGGAACTGCTCAGGCGAACCGATGCCGAAAAGACATACGCAGCAGATGAACATCAAAGCTACTGATATCCAGCCGAAAGGAGCGAGGAAGAAGGTGAGCAATAATGCTGCTGCCGCCAGGAACTGGAGATAACAGGTAAAGCGGCCGGGCTTGAAGCGGTCGGCAAGCAGGGCACTCACCTGATTGCCTACTACCATTCCGCCGCCTGCAAGAATCATCAGCAGAGAGATGCTGGCTGCGCTGAATCCGCCCTCCATCTGAAGCAGCGGCGAGATATAACTGAACCAGCAGAGGATGCCGCCATTGCCCAGGAAGGTGGCGGCGATGATGAGCCAAGGAGCCTTGTTGCGGAGGAAGCGGAACTGTGCCTTCATTCCCTTATTCGGCAACGCAGCCACGTCTGGAACCCATCTGTGAATCATATACATCGTCATGATACCGAGCAATATGCAACTGACAAAAGGTACTCGCCAGCTGAACGCATGACTCAGGAAGGTGCCGATAGGTACGCCCACCAGATTGGCTACCGGCATACCTGCGCACATCATAGCCACCGCCTTGGTTCCCTTTCCCTCCTTTGCCATCTTCATTGCCACGATGGTAGCCGTTCCGAAGTAGGCACCATGAGGCAAACCCTGAATGAATCGGGCGCAGAGCAACAGCCAGTAAGTTGGGGCTACGGATGCGATGATGGCTCCGATGGTGATGATGGAAGCCAGGAACATCAATATCTTCTTGGGGCGATACTTGTGCATGAGTATCAGCGAGAAGGCACCGGCGCATACGCCCAGTGCATAGATGGAGATGAGGTGGCCTGCCTCAGGAATGGATACGTTCATCGCAAGTGTTTCAACAATGATATGCAGTATCTGGTAATGTGTAGTGAGAATATCGTGAGGGATAACCCCAAATCGTGATGGATAGCGTGATGGATATTTCCGTTTTTGAAGTATCCATCACACTGTTTAAACGCCTGTATGTTAGCATATTAAGAGGCTTAGAAATACAAATTGTGATGGATGATAGATGATTACATAAAACTTATTCACGAATACGGCTGCATCGGGTTACAAATATGGCTGCGTCGGGTTACGAATATGGCTGCATCGGGTTACGAATATGACTGCGTAGGCTAACGGAGACGTATCTGTAAGCTTATCGAGACGTCTGCATCAGCTAACAGAGACGTCTGAACTCGCTGACTGAACTACTTGAGTTGCTTGATTGAACCACTTGAGTTAGCTGACTGAACCACTTGAGTATTCTTCTTCATGTGCTTGCATGCAACCATAAAACTTTTTCAGCAACTTTTCCCGGAAGTATGGAAGAAGGCAGAGTTGAAGGCAAACATGAGACCAACACAGAAACTGCACAACGTTTGCTGGCGATGGGACTTTCTGCCGAATGTATTTCATCTGCAATTTAATCTTCCCTCTTCATCTTTTCTTCTCCCTATGTCAGTTTTTGTCGCAACCGGATTGTAGTTTTGCAGCAGAATTGCAATAACTCTATATAATAAGGTATGAATGCAGAAAGAAGAGGGGTTAGGAGTCCCTGAAAATAAAATATAAGAGGAATCCATAAGATTTCTTGTTAAAAGTTTGGTGGTTCATCAGATTTTTATTAAATTTGCCATTGGATTAGTGACAGGGCAGGTGAAAGTCCTCGCTTGAAGTCGCTATGATGCAGAGAAACAAGATAATCTTGTGGACACGAGCAAACTATTCAGTTCTGTAGGTTGAAATCTGGTAAATTGAAACGTAGAAAGAACGAGAATTTGTTTGAGCGAGTCTACACCGTCATATGGTGTGGATTCCTCTTTCGCATTTTCTTTTCTACGGGTTTTACCAGAGCCTAACTTACAAGAAAGTGAAGAAAGTAGGGGTTCGCACCATCTTTTTTCATTTATGAACCATTATGGACTTGTTTGGTTCGCAGATTTTTCTTATTTTTGCCCCTTGAAAGTAAACAACTAGCAGTTTCGGCAGAAAAGTCGGGGCAGCATATACAATAACTTAAAAACAGAATGCTTATGAGCAAGGTATTTCAAGTAAAGCCTAAGCGCCTCAAGCGCTCTAATGACACAGTCCTCACTCCCGATATGGTAGTGACAGTAACAACCATGCAGCACACCGCCACCCCTTTTTATAATGGAGCCAAGGAGGTGCAAGAAGCCTACATGCGCATCTATGCTTTCGATTATAAGAAAGCATGCTGCAATCCGAATGATTTCGAATTTAAAAAGTTGGACTAAATATATATAGTGTTTTTCTGAACAATAAAACAAGTGTCATGGAAGATAATCACATATATACAGAATTCATGTCAAACAAACAGTTATTTAAACCGTTTGTTTCATGGCCCGATTGTGTACATTTGGGATTGAACAATGTAGATGCTATTTCAAATAAACTTCTTAATGAAATTACATTGAGAAGAGGTGAACATCTACTATGGGTATCGCGTCATAAAGCTAATTGGAAGGCGAAAGACGATGATGAGAAAACTCCTTCTGGTTGTATCATCACAGATCAACGCATTTGCTATTTCAATTTGAATGATAAGAAAAAAAGTTTTAGCGTAGAGTGGGGGGAGGTCGCAGCTATAAAGCACATGATGAATAGTTTCTATATTCAAAAGTCTTTAGCTGCTACATCCTATGACTTGAAAATTTGCGACTACGCATTGTTCGACAAAAAAGTTGAAAACTCGAGCTCGGTTGTTGCGTTCTTAACTGGTATAGCTGGTAATACATCTAATGGAAATTACGCAACTAAAAAAGAGACTTCTTCAAATGTAGAATTATCTACTATGGAGAAACAAGTAGCCAAAGAACGATTAATTTCTGAATATGAAGAACAACTTAAGCAATTATCCAACAGAGATGAACGAGTCGTTCAGAATAATGAGGAACCCAAAGAGAATAAAGTAGTTAGAAGATCTTTTTTATAATATAAAAATGGAACATATTGAATTTTTAAAAGAAGTGGCTCAGGAACTTGGCCAGCAAAATATCTTGAATAGTTTAAATGCTATTCAGGAACGAGCATCTCAGCAAAATGCAAATTTGTTGATACCATTGGTAGGTGAGTTCAGTTCTGGTAAGACAACGTTATTGAACGCTCTTACAGATAGCAAGAAACTTGAAACTGCAACAAAACCGACAACTGCCACAATTTATGAAATCCATTTTGGATGTAATAAGTGTGAGGCAAATGTTGTCCTGTCGGATGGACAAGTTGCTCATTTTGATGATTTGGGAGGATTTAAAAATGACCAGCTCTCAGATGCACAAATTGTGACAGTATTCGATACATCAACGAAAGTTCCATCATCAACCATTTTGGTTGATACTCCGGGATTGTCTTCTCCTGTTATAAAACATCGTCAGGTATTGGTTGACTTTTTGCCATCTGCTGACGCCATCTTGTTGGTCGTTGATATTAATCAGCAGGTAACTCGTTTGTTGACAGACTTCATAGATATGATAAAGCTGTCAAAGCGTCCTGTTTATATTGTATTGACAAAGTCTGATACAAAATCTGTATCTGAGATAGAGGCTGCAAAGCAGTATATTGCAGATAACTGTAAGTTGCCTGTACAACAAGTGGTTGTTGTCAGTGCTGCCAAAGACAATATGTCGGAATTGTATGCTCTTTTAGAGACAATACAAAAGTCTAAGAATGAGATTTTAGCAAAAGTTGACGGTCAGCGTATCAAGGATTTAGCTCAAATACTTGTAAATCGCGTAGATGAGATGTTAACGGCATCTTCTTCGGACGAGAATCTTGACATGGAGATTAGACGTCAGCAACTTGATTTGGATAAAATCAAGAGAAATATCAATAGATTGATAGATTCTATGGCAAGTGATATTAGTGAGGATGGATCTAAGATATCACGCAGGTTTGAAGATTCTATGTATGAAAAGTTAGGTGCTCTTGTTGCTGGTGGTAGTGCAAATATGGACAATGATGCTCTTTCTGTTATAAATAATACCGCTTCATTGCTGTTGTCGGAATATAAGAATAACATTATGGGCATTTTGAAGTCAAAGGTACAAAGCGCACAAGGATCTGACAGCGAAATCCCCGTTGAGTCATTGATGTCTATAGATCTGTCTGGAGTCCAAATTTCAGGGCTGAATTATAATCTTGATTTGAATTCAATGGGACATGAGTATGACGGCATGATTAAAACAGGTGTCATTGCAGTTGCTGCAGTTGCTGCTGTTGCTGCAACTGTTGCTACAGCAGGAGCAGCGGGTGCAGCAGGAGCAGCGGGTGCAGCAGGAGCAGCAGGAACAGCGGGTACGGCAGGTGCAGCGGGTACGGCAGGAGCAGCGAGTGCTGCAGGTACTGTTGCAACAACTGTTGCCGCATCTAAGGCTGTAGATATTGTAGATACTGCAACCGATGTTGGTAGTATCATATATACACGCAAGATGATGAAACGTATTGCCAAGACAGAGGAGTTTGCAGGTAAAGCTGTTGATAAGTACAATAAGATAGAGAAGGCAGATAAGAAAGGTATTCTTTCTTCTATGGTTGGCTTTGCCACGGAGAGATTGCTTTCTAAGCCACAACGTGTAAGAGCTGTCAGAAATTATGTTGACGGTACTTTGGTACCTGAATTCAAGTCTCAAATGGAGAACTTGAGCCAGAGTGTAGTAAACATGATTAGAGGTGGTTTGCAGAATGATGCATCCGAAATGATAGCACAGAAGACTGCCATGTTGAATGAACTTAAAGAGCAATGTTCGGAGCATAAGGCTGAGTTTGCCCGTAGAAAAGAAACTCTGAAGCAATACAAAGAAAAATTATCAACAATTTAATAATATGGATATGATAGAAATTTTAGGTGCGTTGGTTGTCGGTGGTGTTACTGGCGCTATTGCAAAAGACAAACTTATAGGTAATCCACAGTTGCAAGCTAAGATTCGTGAGCTTGAGGGTATTTACAAAGAAAACAATAACCTACGTGAAGACAAGAAGAAACTCTCACGACAGGTCGAAGACTTACTCTCTGAACTGAAAAAGTTACGTCAGGCCTCACAAGATAATGAGGACGACAAGGACAATATGGAAGACGACTTGATGAAGGCTCGCATGGAACTTAAAAAGTTGAAGAGAGAGAATGAAGAGTTGTCGCGTTCTCTTAAGGAGCATAAGCAAGCTTGTGATTCGTATGAGATTGAAATCAAAAACTTGAAAGAAAAATTAGGTTGATTATGACAGAGTGGATAGTCTTATTGGTCGGCTTCATTATAGCTCTCGCTATTGGTTTCTTTTTGGGACGACAGAAAGGAACTGCTGCCACTGTGGAGGATGACACCAAAAATCTTGAAGAGGAGAACAAACAGCTGAAAGGTAAATATTCAGCTGTTTGCTCTAAGTTGAAGGATGCGGAAGCTGGTCTTGAAAATGTTCAAAAGGCTAAGGAAATAGAGTCAAAGTACAAGGAACTTTTGAGCGAAGCAAAAGCAGAATGTAAGAAACTGGATGAGCAACTTAAGAAAGCAATAAGTGGTGATTGCGATGAAACTGTTAAAGCTCAACTTGATGATGTCGTAAAACTAAAGAAACGTATTACAGACCTTGAGGATGAGATTGAAGACAATGAGGATGATATTGACAACTACAAGAAAAAGTTGAAGAAGAAGGATTCTGAATTGTCTGAATTGCAGGAAAACTATGACAAGGAATGCAAGGCTTCAAAGCAGATGAGCGAGGAACTTGGACTGGTCAAGAGAGAATTGGATGAGAAAACCGAAGAACTTAAATTAAAGATGGGGTCTTTGGAATTTATTCAAGAGATTCTTTCGGCTCAACAGACAAAGGCGGATAATTCTGTACAACTGTATAAGAATATAAACTTCTTAGAATCAGTTATACGTGGTCAGGTTCTTGATTGCTATGAGATGGCATGGGAGGAAAAAGGTATACATGTTGGATCTTCCGATTACAATGAAAAGAAAGAGGTTTTAATGTCAAGTTTCTTCCATTGGGCTGCTATGAAGAAGAAACATTGGCTTGATGGTAAAACAACGATTGCCTTTGTTGGTGAGTTTTCTGCTGGTAAAACTTCTATCGTGAATAGAATTCTTTCGCAAGATGACAAGACTATTCCGCTGTTGCCTGTTAGTACAAAAGCAACAACTGCTATTCCTACATATATTGCAGGCGGTGTATCAACAGCTTATCGCTTTGTTACCCCTGATAATGTTGAGAAGAATTTGTCTGAATCCACATTTAAGAAAGTGTCAAAGGAGGTTCTTGATCAAGTTAAGGGAGTATCTTCGCTGATAAAGTACTTTGTGATGACTTATAAGAATCCTAACCTTGATGGCTTGAGCATATTGGATACTCCAGGCTTTAATTCTAACGATAGTGAGGATAAGGAGCGTACCATTGAGGTTATTAATGAATGTGATGCTTTGTTCTGGGTTTTCGATGTTAATGCAGGAACTGTGAATCGCAGCTCTATATCACTAATCTTTTACCTTTGCACCTGGAAACAAGTTTAAACGAATTGGTTAACGGGTGTTAA
>ERZ1023701.200-NODE-200-length-22673-cov-11.191485_pt1 | contig 22673 bp, 17 predicted proteins | sample MGYA00380350_ERZ1023701 | MGnify/ENA primary metagenome ERZ1023701 (study PRJEB33179, sample SAMN07449025) | human gut metagenome | biome: Human-gut; feature: Human associated habitat; material: Faeces | host: Homo sapiens | place: India:Kasaragod | collected... | reverse complement strand
AATTTTACAAACCAAAATCCAATTACATTTATAATGATATTTTCATCACTTATATTATTAAAATTGAAAAAATTTTCCACATCTTTTAGATAACTATCAACATGTTTTAAAGTGTTTTCCAAATACTCAGATATCCAATTAAGAATATATCTATCATCCGCATCCCCAATCTCATGTTTTAAAATTTTTCTTGCAACTTCTTTATCTCCATGTCCAAAAATAGGTGTTGTATTACTTTCACCATGTGGATAAATAATATTATCATCATCAATATTATACATTTTTTGTAAAGTATGTGTATAATTAAAAACTATAAAAAGTGAATTTTTATTGTGTATTGGATATAACGGATGGGGTGAATGCTTTGGAGCACTTGGGCACTTAGTTTTTTCTATAGAATTGACCCATGAAATAAATGTCTCTTGTAACGGTTTATATAGTTCATATAAATCCATATTTTCAATATAAATATCCTTTTTCCATTCTAGATCAGGATCAAAAATTCCTTCAAATTCTGAATCTGTTTTATCCAATGCCATACTTCGTTCTACAAATTTAGCTTCAATAAAACCATAATCAATTTTTCCCAATGTATTCTCAAAATCACTCCATAGTTGTCTAATCGCCTCATTATCATCTTCATACTCTGCATCACCGTCATGATCATAGCCTACGATTTTCCTAAGTCCATATAAATCTGCAAATTTATTATAATACTTTTCATTATTCTTTTTAAAATATTCTTTAAAATCCAAATAACTTGTATTTAAATTATGCGAAAGATCAAATCCATTACCTATATAATAAATATTCATAGAATGCTCCTTTGTGATATGTCTAATTTTGTATATGATTCCTTCTCTTGTCCATTACCTGACCACTTTACTTTCCAGCCATAGACCATTATACTGTTCTTTCCAACTCAATCCTTATCATAGAAGATTATTATTTACAGACATTTCTTCATAGTCTCGCAGGCATTTTCGCAAAATATGAGTCATCCATAAAGTTAGAAAGTGGTGTACTTATTTATAAACATTATAATATTCGAGTATATCATGTTTAAATTTCCCCAATGCGCAGGTCTTGTAATCCTCAGCCTCCATCTCTTTTCCATAAATTAAATTCTGCAAATAATGTCTATCTATCTCTCCACCTTTCCGTCTTTTATCTGTCCATTTATTAATACACTCTGCAATTTCATCCAAATTAGACGCAACATATGTCTCTTTTTTCTCTAAAATTTTTTTAACTTCCGAAATATGTATTTGATACGCGTCTTCTAATTTTAACGTATCAATATTCTTTTTTATTTTAGATTGATTATTTCTTTTTAACTCAATATAATCTTTTGATTTAATATAACTAAACTTAATTTCATTATCGAACTCAAATCTGTCATCAAATGGTGATACTAATCCCACATTTTCTCGCTTTATATTATTACACACACTACATGATGGCACCAAATTATAAAGTGATACTGAAAGGAATGGATATTTACTTCGACAAAAGAAATGATCCAATTGGCATCCGGAATTATCATCTGACCTACCATTTATATAATCTCTATTACAATATGGGCAAACCGTCAGGTTTAAATCCTCCGTTAAAGCAATGCTTATCTTCTTATTATTGTACTTGTAATCTCTGACCTTATCATAACAATCATGATATTTCTTAAATATTGTCTTCATTTTGCCTTTACTAAATATTATAGCATCATATTTTTCTTTTGTTACATCATTTGTTATGCAATTATATATTTGTTCAATTTTACAATATGGTAGCAAAATTAATTGTCTCAAAAATTCGTTTGTATCATCAACATCTATAATCTCTTTTGGAATAAACTTTTTACACTCAAAGACAAACTCTTTAACATCTTCAATTTTCCCAACTTTGTTTAACACAATATTACAGAATTCATTCTCAAATTTCTTGCTATGCTTTCCAATATAAATCATATAATCACTTACTCTCTTGTAAAAATCTTAAGCGCTCCTCAATTTCTGCCTTTTGTTTCATCAAAATATCAAATTCATTTTGTTGAGGAAGAGATTCTTCCAGCAGATGCTCTAATTCTATTTTATAAATTTCTTCACCAATATTATTAACAAATGATTTTAAAATGTTATACAATTCTGTTTTACTTAGATTATCATCTCTTTTATTATACAAAACTTCCATGATGCTTTCCGGCAACGCTTTATTTTCTAAAGTGCTATCCCCTTCATAGCTTAAAGCTTTCATAACACCACTTATCTTACTATAAGCAACACATCCAATAGTTGATTTCATAAAAAATGGACTTTTCAGTAGAGTATGTATATTTTGTCCAAATGTTTCCACTATATTAAATTCTTCATCATCTGTCATAATATATAAAACATCCTGATGAAAAAAATCAGATAATATATATGGGGAATTTGATGTTATGATCAGCTGAAGTGAACATTCTTCTTTCCTCAACTTTACTATATCAAGAATAGATTTCATAAATTGTCTTTGCCACTCCGGATGATAATATAAATCCCCCTCATCTATATAGATAATAGCTGAATCATCTTCACTTATACATCTACTCAAATCAATTTGTTCACTATTCTTTTCCAAAATATCGCTATAATATTCCCCAAATCTCTTTCCTCCTATCAAAGCCCAATAAAGCTTCGCCTCAAATGTAAATTTAGCTTCCTGCCCAGATGACATCTTAAACCATGAAACATTTATGTCATAAAATAGTGTATAATCCTGAGGGCTATTAAAATTTTTGCTTATAGCAGCTTCTATTTCTTCATATTTTTTCTTATCAATCAAAGCTTCATACAAATTCACATGTTCCCACTCTAACTGTTTTAACTCTGTTATATCTTTACTATTTTCGAATAAAAACTTTATATACATAAATTGGTATATCAATAACATATTTAATGACTGATTTTTATCGGTTTTACTTACTGAATGTAAATACTGTGCTTCACGTACATCATTAATTCTTGTATACTCAATTTGCGCTATGACATCGTACGCTTTTGTATCTCTATAATTACTTTTTTCTTTATTATCCTCATTATACTCATTATTCTCATCTGGTAAATTATGCATAACAGGAAATATTTCCATTAATTCTAATTTATTTGACCAAAAATATACTTTATTTTTTTGTCCATTTTGTAATAAAAGGCTTCTTTTATATTCTTTAGTTTTTTTAGAAGAATCATATATGTTTTCTATATTAGATACCCTATAATACTTACTACCATATTGGAAAATAACTAAAAACTCTATACCTTTATCCAACTTTAAATTTTCGACAATTTGTGCATAGTCTATTTCTTTATAATTATCGTATAATGATAAAATTTTAGAAAAAGTCTTACCTAAAAACTCTATTATACTTGTCTTTCCAGCTCCATTTTTTCCAACAATACACGATACACTCTTTATCTTTCTGTCATAAAATCCTTCCGTATCGAAATACTCATTATTATCCTCATAAATCTCACACTTATCTGAATCATAAATAAATTTATGATCAAACGAAAAATGGCACGACCTTATTCCCCTATATCCATTTAGATATAAATATGAGAACATTAGATTTTCTCTATTATCAAACTTTTTCTCCAACAGAGCTTCCTTGATTTCATTTCTAAATTTCTTATTATCTATAAAGTCATTCAGTCTCCATTCAAATTCCTGTACTTCAAATGGAATTTGCTTTTCTTCCTCAATTTCACCATTTGATACACCTATTAATAATTTCTTATTGCTACTATCAATCTTTATTTTATAAACCCGCTCTGTTTTTGTACGTATCTCCCAATCATTTTCATGTTGTATAAGAATCTCATGTCCAGTTTTACTACTATTATAGCTGCCAATGCGATCAAGAGTCCATGAATTATAATACAAATCACATCCCTCAGCAGTAAGTATAGTTAATATAATGTTTAATACCACAGCACTATACAAAATATTATCTATCAACTTTTTCTTGAGGGTCTCTTCATCAATGCAATATATCATCGTCAATATCTGATGCCGATATTGACTAAAACGCGCAATATCATCACCTTTATAACGTAAAATTATATTCTCAAGCAATTTATCATCAAGACACTTCATATTGGTTCGCATAGCGTTAATTCCCTGATAACAATACCCATAGTCCCCTTTATCGCCACAATATATTACATTATCAAAAAAAGCTTTCTCTATTTTATTTTTTTCTTCATCTTCCATATCTTGATAATTTCCAGGATAGTTTTTACAAAGCATATCTATAGCCATCCTGTAATCATCAAAATCACTGTTGCAGGCGCTCCAAAATTCAGCTAAAGCAATATATAAATTAATATTATTTTCCTTTTTATTTTCATTTTTAATTTCATTCTTAAGTTTATTGTTAAGTTTTCCATTTTCTTCATATATACAATAAGCCCAATATTTACTTTGCGTAATAGTATTAGATAGCTCGGTTAACTCTGTTCTATTACCTGCATAATTACAGTTTTTTTGAATGAGTTCATAGCATTTTTCAATTTTTGACAAATACTGTTCTAAGATTGTTACCCAAACAACATCTTTAGGTATATGTGGTCTTCGATCTTTTGCTATAGTATCAATATATGAATCTATCTCACTAATTTTCTTTATTGCTTCTTTCCATGTTGCTAAAGATTTCTTGTCTTTCATGAAATCTATAACCTGATCAATATCCTCTACATTTTTAATATCAAAGCTATTAATATATTCATCATCTTTAATATTCATATAATCCCCCTTCTTATGTTTAATGAAATTTTAGTACCAAATCAATAATACTATTTCAATTCCATGTTCTATATCAATTTTCCAAATAATTTATCTGCATAATATGTATTGATTTCATTAAGGTAATTACTTGCATTATATCTATAATCCGCACACCCCTCCAATATACTATACGCTATTTTCTGTATTTTAATATTATCAGAATTTCTAATCACATTATAAGCTATACTTGCAAACAAGTCATAATTTTCAAAATGTCCATATCCTGTTGCCTCTGAGTACGTCCTATCTATTTCACTTAACAGTGATATTTGATCTATCTCACTGAATTGTATTAATACTTTCCAAAATATAAACAATTGATTTCTTACAATGTACTCAGAAAGTTTTTCCTTTTTCATTAGTTCCATTACATATTTTTCTACATCTCTAGAAATCTTACCTTGTTTCAAGTTTTTTGCAATATTCTTAGTTTTCTCTTCATATGATATTTCTTTTACAGCACTATCTACATCATTAATCATTTCATCTACTGACGTATATCTTTTATTTCTATCACGTTCCGTCGCTTTACTGATAACAAAAGACAGCTTTTTATTCAAGTCACTTTCGTCTGTTATAAAATCAATTATTTTTCCAATTGAATATATGTCACTCAACTTATCTAATGCAGTAAAATCATGTAATCCAATAGGGTCAATGAAGAAATGTGAGTTCTTAGGAGTCGATGTCGATTTTAAACTATGATTCAACATTGTATCTTTACTTAACCCAAAATCTGATAATACAACATGTCCGTCTTTAATCAAAATATTCCCAAGATGCAAATCCCTGTGTATTATTCCAGCTTCATGAACATCTTTCATTCCTAATAAAAGTTCTTTAACTACTTGCAATATTAATTTATCATCTTTGAACGGATTATTCTCCAAGTAATCATTAATATTGTAATCACATTTTTCCATTAAGTAAAAATCATTATTCTCATCATAATTAAATACCTTTAAAACATATGGAGAATTAGCTAATTTTAACATATTTTCATACTCGTATTTAAATCTCTTCTTCCAATTAACATCAGAGCGATATACTTGCTTAAGCTGCTTTCTATATATTTGTTCATTATACCTAAAAACTTCACAATAGCTCCCTTCAAATAATTTATAATCATTTTTTACAATTATAATCCCATCTTTTTCTTCCAATTCCAACCCAAAACGTCCCAAAAAAGAGCTTGATTTTTTTATAATAGTCTCCTTCATTTCTTCTCTATATGTTGAAGACCTAACTACTGTCAAAATTGCCCCTATCACTTTTTGCTTAATTTCTATACTTTGATTTGAATATTGGTTAAAAAGACTATTTGTTTCATTATATTTTACATTTGCATTTGTTTCGAAATAATCTTCAATTGATAAATAATCAATATCTAACACCGAATTTTCCAAATAAATATCTAAGTTTAAACCATCATAATGCATTCCCATACGTCCATTTTGTTCAATTTCAACCTTTTCCTCAAAAAATATGCTATCATAATACTCAAATAATTTATTTATTCCCGATTCCATATATTCATCTCCTCTTTAAATCTTATCGCCACTTTAATTCACAATCATATTTCTTACCATCAATAATCTGATTAATACGATTCAAATCAACTGGCTCTGATTCCACTGTATCTGTTGCATAATTATTCTTAAATATTCCCTTATTATATATGTAAACTCCTTCTTTCTCTGAATATGAAATATCCCACGCATTGCCTGTACTATCATTAAAAGTTCCATCTACGAATTGTCCGTTATATAATGTTTTTACTGTTCCGTCACTATAATATATGACTTCATATGCGTTTCCCGATGTATCATTATATACTTCTTTCGCTGTGGTACCTGAATAATATTTAAGCATTTTAAAATCATTTTTTTCAATATAATCATCAGGTAATATAAAATCATTTGTTCTAACATTAGTTTCTGTAAAATTCTTCACATCAGATGTACTATAAGTAAAGCATTTAGTAATTCCACTATTACCATCTGTTCCTATATTTCTATTTGTATACGTCCATTCATTATTATCTTCTCTATATAATGAAATATAATCCATCCTTTTTCCATCATCAAAGTTAGATTCACATAAACCAAACAAAGTTCCATCCTTATAGTATACATTTGTTATACAATATCCATCCCAATGATAATTATCATTGAATTTTCCCATAAAAAAAACATCCTTATCATCTTCTGTATAAACAAGAATTACCATTTTACCTATTAACTCATCAGCTAAATGTGCATTTCCATTAGCATCAGTTCCTATAACTGTTGTTCTGGAAATTGATGAATGAACATTTGAATTAAAATGCTCTACATTTCCTAATTCTCCTACAAAATTCTCATCAGCTTGATATGGTTCAATACCCAATATATCCCATATGTCTCTTAATTGTGTATTCACTCCTTTATCTTCATGTATATCTTTATAAATTTCTTTGCTTTCTGTATCAATCCTTGATAAATTATCGTTTAGTTTTTCCTGTTTTTCTTGTAACCTTGCTATATTAACATTAATATCCTCAATTTTCTGTGTAATTTGCCAATATGCTCCTAATATAATGGCTGCTATGCTCAAAGCTACCGAAATTTGTCCTATTAGAATTCCGTTATTTTTTCCTTTTTTCTGGGAATTTTCTTTTTTTGTTTTGTTACTTTTATTTGACATTGTCTTCCTCTTTTGTAAATTTGAAAAGTTCATCTATATAGTACCATTTTCACACTTATATTTCAATAGTAGCAATTGTAACATAATAAAGGGTAATCAAACTTTGTGAGGGGCAGTCTTTGTGAGGGTGTAACTTGAGGGTTTGACTTATGATGAATTAAATAAAAAACAGGGTTAGTCATTATTACAATGATTAATCCTGTTTCTTTTTTATCCTTCTTTTCGTATGATATTTTTGCGGAAATCTCAAACAGAAAGGAGGATACATGAATAGTATCATAGATTTACTAGACCTTGAAGACTCTGAAATAATTATTAAAGATATTCAAATTCATGGCCAAACAAAAACACTTTTTCTTGAAACGCCACCTATTGTGCATTTTTGTCCTATTTGCGGATACAGAATGCATTCACGCAGTGTTAAAAGCAGGAAAATTAAACATCCTATTCTTCAGGATAATTACTCTCTTATCCTAATTCTCAAACAACGTCGATGGCGTTGTTCCAACCCGGAATGCAGGTATGACACAAGCGAATCATTCAAGTTTGTCAACAGGCAACGCAGAACTACCAATGCTACGGATATGTTAATAGTTAATGCTTATCGAAATCTATTAGAAACCTCTGCATCAATCGCTAAACGTTTTAATGTATCTGATACATATGCCCACGAGGTATTCAATCGCTATGTAAAGCTTGATAGATTACCGCTTACTGATGCCATCTCCATTGATGAGGTATACCTGGATATGGATGATAACTGCAAGTATGCACTAGTCATTCAGGATTTTCATACCGGTGACCCAATTGATTTGTTACGCAGTCGACGAGTTAGTGTAACTGAACCTTACTTTACCTCTATTCCACCCGAAGAACGTAATGGTGTTAAATATCTTATTTCCGATATGTACAACCAATACATAGATTATGTTGATAAATATTTTCCCAATGCTGTTCCGGTTGTGGATTCATTTCATGTAATTCAATGGATCATAAGAATGATTGATAACCACATCCGGCAGCTTCTAAAGTATTATCGCCAACGAGATCGTGAACGACAGGAACAGTTATCTTTAGAAGAAGGCCGCCCCATTTCACTCCCCATCTCAGATGAAGTATATCTGTTAAAAAAATATCGCTGGTTAATTTTGGCTAACCAGGATAATATCCACTATCATTCTGAACCACGCGTAGATCAACATTTTCATGTCCTAATGAACACTTACGATTATGAAGATGCCATTTTCCATATCGACAATAAACTTAAGGATTATCGTGAATTAAAAGAAATGTATGTGCGATTTAATTCCATAAATGCCGGAACCCCTACGGCTGCAAGAGAGGAATTAATTGCATTCTACGCCAACTCTGAACATTCTATGTTCCGTGCCTTTGAGCATTTCAGGAACAGATTCCTTTATGCAGCCAGAACAACCCCCATTCTTAATGGAGTAACTGACTATAACCCTGTAACTTATTTTGAAGATGAATAATTTTAAGGAGAATCACATGGAAAACTATCGTGCTTTTAGCAAAAATCATAAATGTATACTTTGGACTGATTATGAGATTACTCGTGAGGAATTATCTGAATGTCACACTTTGTGTCACGGAAACTGGATTGAAATCGAGCGTAAATACAAATATATCCAAGAATTAAAAAAGATACTTTCAGATCATGAAATCCCATACCCTGAAGAATACGAAATAGAATAACTACAAAAAGGGTCTGGTATAACATCAGACCCTCATAAATTCCCCTCACGACTGACCCTCAAACCAGACCCTCAAATCAAACCCTCAAAAACTGGCAGTCTAAAAGGGCCAGTCCCTCACGACTGACCCTCATAAACTTTGGCAAACCCTCAAAAAGTTTGATTACCCATTTAATTACTATAGCTAAAAGCCATTCTGTTATACTAAATATGTAAAAGTTCATCATCCAACAAAAGCTTAATTTCTTCCGGAATGCTATCCAGTACACTTTTTCCCGCAATTATTAACCCGCCTGAGCGCAGTACAGCTTTCACGTGCCGCCACACAAAATCTTTTGATTCACTTATATTATATGCTGAATTCCATCTTTTCTGTATATATGTCATAAGATTAAACTCTCATATACATTACCTGTTTTTCCATTCGCTTATCTTATAACCAACTCGCTCAAACAAATTATGATACAGTTTCCGTTCATTTTGTCCATATTGCTTTTCCGCATATTCAAATATTGTCTGAAAAATCTTCTCAATATACTCCTTGTCTTCAGCGGAGATTTCTTCCTTTTCTTTTATCTGAACACTATATCCAGAATAACACAAATCTATTTCAGATATTTTCCGTTCAACCCATGGCGGCACACGTTTTCTGTTCTCAAGTAACAATTCTACAATTTTATCCTGCGCTTCCAAAGGTAAATCAACAAAAAAGAATGCGTTTGCATGATGAGCATTCAGGTAAAGACTAATGAACGGTTTATAAAATGTTTCATCAATATCCTTCAGTCCCTGTCTGCGGTCATCCAGTCGGCTCGTATATCTTCCTATAAAAAACGTTATAACCGCAGTTACAATAGTTGTAAATATGGTTATGAACAAATCTGTTTGCGCAAAAATATTATTCATCTTCTCCATCGAGATTTCCTCTACATCCAACGGCCAAGAGATATCTAATTCTTGTTCTCGTTTTAAGATCTTTGCCACGGTATTTCTTGAACACAGAACGCTCAATGCTATGTTCCGATTACTAAATCCTAAGCTGGATAATCTTAGGGTTTCTCGATATTTGGTCATAATGGTGACCTCCTGTATAATAGATTTACACAATAATTGTGCATAATTCTATTATAAAACAAGTGGCTCATTGTGACCGGAATAGTGGCTCACAGCAAAGGTTCTTCCGCACAAGTATATTCAACGTATTTTGAATGTTATCTCGTACTTGCGTTTCTCTGCTAATTTTAAGGTGTTTTAACCTCTCATTTTAGCAGGTGATTAACACAGCACTTATAAAATGGGAAATGTTATGGTGTCAAGATAGTACTATGCTCTATCTGTATAGGGTAATATTGTAATTTTTCCTTAATCCTTAACTGTTCTTTGAAAAAGACCTCTCCATTTATGTGTTCCATAATCGCCATTTGCCCAAAATGCTGTAATGGAGTATGTCGGAATGTTAGTAGAAAAAACAACCAATTGTTGAGCATTATTATACCCCAATGCTGCTTCCTGTATTCGCTCCTCATTCCAACGCGGTTTATATTCTCCATCAATTTTTCTCTTTGAAGATAATAAAACTGTATAACCTATTTTAGCCAACCATTTTTCAACCAACTCTTTCTGTTCATTATTTAAGAAAACGGAACTATCAGTGTCAAAAATCTTTTCAGACAAATCTTTTACAAAAAGTATTGTAATATTTTCAATTCCAAGCCTTTTTAATTCATCTTTTATGTAATGTTCTGATTGTTTATTAAAACATAAATATGCCAAAACTATATTTATCTTTTTTATTTTTTCCTTATATTCCTGTGTCAGTTCATCTACATGATGCTCGTTAGTAGTTCTTTCGTCAATTGGAACTCCCATTAATTCTTGAAATATAGAAATTACCTGTTTTCCAGAATAGGCACCATCATCAAAAAAGCATAAACAATCATTTTCAGCAGTATTCTTCAATGCACTTTCCAATGAACCATCAAAAATTACATTTGTTCCTCCCTTAATGTCATTAAAATAGTACATTAAATGCTTTGCACTGTCAAATAATCCGCCTAGTGTTACGATATGCTTGTCATTATATTGCAAAATTGAAAGTTCTTCTATTAATTTCCCCACTTCAGTAGCAAAAGACTCTCTATCAAGATAATAAGCACTTTCAAGCAATTTAAGAATACCATCTAATAGCGATACTAAATCCTCTTTATCCATATCAAGCCACAAAAATTGACGAAGAAATTTATTTAAACTTTCTTCGGTAATTTGACAGGAATCGACTCCCAAAAAGCTTCGATATTTATTTATAACTACTTTAAAAGTCTTTGTATCCAATAAACGAGTAAAATTCTCATCTTGCAACAAATAAAGTGCGTCATTATAATATCCTAGCTCTAAAAGTCGCATACGAGTTTTATTCATTTCCTCATAAGGAACTTTTGAACAAATAGCTGAGTCTCTTGCCAACTGTTCTATACCGAATTTTGTAAGAACTTTTTCTAATGCTAAATATACAATTTTTCGGTCTTTACAGTTTGTTAAAAGATAGAACTGCTCTTGCTGAGATTTTTTGCCCGCTTCCATAGTTTCCTGCTTCATCAATGAAGAGGACCAAACACAAAAACCATCACCACTTTCTATTGGCATAGATGACATTGCATCATACTTTGAAAATACAAACATAAACTCAAATGGTTGTTGTGTGTTATCTTGAATGTTTAATAGATTACAAATTTTTTCGTATTCTTCGTTCATTAAACTGCAAAAGTATCTATATTTTTCGGACAAAGAATCTTGTATCACTTGGTTAAAAAAGGTCTTAATAGATGACAAAGACCCTTTAAAACTATTTCTGGAAAATGATGCTACTCGCTTATATAAATTTCTCTCTCTTATATTTTTTATTAATTCTGAAACTTTCCCTACTCCTTTAGCTTCCCTCATTTCCGGCTTAAGTAAAATCAAATCCCAATATTCGTTGAACATATCATCTGTTAATTTCATAATCTTTGTAAAACTCAGATTCGTTTCATCTTTTATTTCATAAAGATTCCTTAACATTTTACGAAACATAGATTCTGCCGTTAATATTTTATGATGATAGTATACACTTTCATACATATTTGACCTTGCATTCGAAAGTTGCCAGAAAACTTTTTTGGCAGAACTTTTTATTGCCATTATTTTTAAAGGTACTGCCTCTGAAGTAGTATCATTCCAAATAACTGGATAATCAATTTCTTTTATATTAACTACATCTAATTTTTGTATTATCCTCGCTATATCAACTGCTATTGGAACTTTCGTGCAGGCAGAATCTCTTGATAAATAATCCAGTTTATCTGAATCTATAGAACTGTTTATTATTGCTGAATACGGGAGGATAAATTTATCAACAGGTATTCCAATAATTAAACATGAAATGTATTCTGCAAGCTGCTCATAATGCTCCTTTTGTACCAACCTAGATTTTTTCATATGCGGAGCAATAAGCTTAAACAATCGCAAAGTTTCCTCTGAATTAACTATCATAACACTAAATAATTCATGAAGAGAAACGCTTGATGATGTATTTTCGCAAAAATATGATTTGGCCGAAAGAACTTCCTCATAACGTGGAAACGACTTATCGTATGAAAAATACAATTCACTCACATGGCTAAAAAACATATGACCTGTATCATGAAAAATCGCTGCCAAACGTACTATTTCACCAATATCATATCTATTTTCTTGAGCTTCTCCCATGGTCATATTTAATCTCTTTTTTAACACTTTAGCCATTCTATCAGACACTTCAGTTACTCCTATTGTATGGCTAAAACGAGAACTATCCGCATTACAATAAACACTACTGGCTAAACCTAATTGATGAATTCTTCTCAATCTTTGCAATAGCGGTGAATCTAATACACATATTTCTGTCCCACTAAAATTGACGGTTCCCCAAACAAAATCAAAAATATCCTTATCTGGAAAACAAAACCCCTCACGTTTACTATCACGCTCAATGGCATTGTTATACTCAAATAAGGATTGTTTGACAAATTCTTGAATCTCAGAAAAAATTTTTTTACACTTAGGTGCATTCAAAATATCAATTATCCGCATAGTATTCTACTTCCTATCCTACTGCCTTCATCTGAATATTAGCCCCAAGACAAAATGCTTTGGCAAAATCATACAAATAGTTTAATGGAATATTTAAATCTTGTTCATTTAATATATTATCAGCATCAGTATTATTAATTTTAATAATACCTATAGTGTATTCTGGATTCTCAAATGACATATACCACCCGTTCTGTTCAGATATTGCATCTCTAAAACGAGCAAAATTTCTCTCAAACGGATTTTTAATAAATAATAAAGAAATTTCATCAGAAATCTCTCCCATATTTTCTCTATTATTTTGAAAATACTGCCTCATCTGCTCAATACCATTATAAAAGGCATTATTATCAAATGGAATTTCCGTAACACTTAATTTTTTTAAGCAAGCAATAAACTTATCAATAAAAGATTCTTCTGAATTATAAAACATATTATCTTCCCTTCCCTCGGTAGGGTGTTATGAGCATACCTCACCTACTGTCTAAGGTACTCTGTCATCTACTATTATTCTATGCTGGATTCAACAAAAAATACATGATAATATTATAGAGCAGAAAAGCTCTAAAATCAATACATTAATACGAATTTGTATTAAAAATTATATGTAAAGCGTTGACGGCAACCCTTGATTTCCCTGATATTTCAAAACAGGCTCTGTCAAAGGCTCGCCAATTTATTAACCCTGCCTTATTTAAAGAGCTCTACTATTTATCAGTTGATTTATTCTATAAGCAGCTCCCATCTCGTAAACTTTGGAATGGATATCATTCATTTGCCATTGATGGTTCTAAAATAGAATTGCCTAATTCGAAATCGAATTTCGAGTTCTTTGGTGAAATGTTTGGATATCCTGATTCAAGCCGCCGTTTTACTATGGGACTTGGTTCCATTGTTTATGATGTTCTTGATGATTATATTGTCCATGCTTCTTTTCAACGATATCTTGCATCTGAACGTTCCGCTGCTTTAGAGCATTTGCATAATTTAGAAGATTTAAATATCTATCAAAACAGCGTTGTAATCTTTGATCGTGGCTATTATTCTGAAGATATGTTTCGTTACTGTGTCGAGCATCAGCACCTTTGTCTTATGCGCTTAAAACAGAATTATAACATTGCTAAGAAATGCTCTGGAGACATAATCACGGGTCTTCCCGGCAACGAAAAAGACGGGTCTGAGGATATTTACTTCTATCGCTGGCCAGTCGAAATAAAATATAAGGAAATCCTGTGTAATCTTTTCGATTTATCTGCACTTGATATACTATATAAGGAATCTCTCCGATGCAGATCTCAGATTATGCCTGGAAGAACATTCCGACGAAAAAAGAATAAAGCAATAAGCAGAACACTTTTTAACAATAAAAAAGTTGCATTCTAATATCAATAGCTGTTAATAGGGCTTTTTCTGTGAAGCTCTATTAAGGTGCGTCTTCTTTTCAAATCTACCTTCCTCTTTTTTCAATTTCACACCGTTAGTCATTAACCTGAGCAGGCACTTGTCTTAAGTTGACATTAGGTTGACCACATTGGTGCCTGACCCTTTCTACTTTCCTTAAAAATATATCCTCTGTAATCTTTCCAAAATCATATTATTGTGTCTCTTTGCATATATTAATCTCAATATCATTGCCAAATACTTGATTTATTTTGGAACAATCTGCTATAATGAAAGGGAAAATCTATATGAGGAGAAAACCTATGAAAGTATTTATTAGTTGGTCAGGTAATGTCAGTTGGAAAGTTGCAGTTACTTTTAGGGATTGGCTTCCATCTGTTATACAATCACTGGAGCCATATGTTTCATCTGAAGATATTGACAAAGGTGCTAGATGGAGCACTGATATAGCAAAAGAACTTGAAGATTCAACATTTGGAATATTATGTGTAACAAAGGAAAATTTAGAGGCTCCATGGCTATCTTTTGAAGCAGGTGCACTTTCTAAGACAATGGAAAAATCCTTTGTCACACCGTTCCTATTTGATATAAAGCGTTCAGAGGTACAGGGACCAATTTTACAATTTCAGTCAACTATTTTTCAAAAAGATGACATAAAGAAAATGGTTCAGACGTTAAATAAAGCTTGTGGGGATACAGGTATATCTGAGCAACGCCTTGATAAATCATTTGATGTTTGGTATCCGACTCTTGAAAAAGAATTAATCGAATTGATGGATGAAAGTTCAAACAAAAATGATGATGTTTCACCAGAAGATGTCAATCATTCATCTGAAATATTAGAAGAAATCCTAGAACTTTCCAGAGACAATCAAAAATTGTTACGGAATCCCGACGCAAAGCTGTACAATGATATGGAAAAAATTAAAGATTCCTTGGAACGCATTTCTATGAGAAATGAAATGGCATTTGAACGAAAAAGAATGTCAAGAAAATATAGTTCTATGTTTTTTGATGAAATTATGCATATGAGCGGCAAACATAGTTCTTATGCATTTTTGATGACGCTCAGTCTATTAAAAGAAGATTTTCCTTGGATTTATGATATGGGGAAAGAACTAATCGACATACTGAAAAGTGAAAATAATCCTGATGAAAAGTCAATTGCCATTAGAGAATTTAGAGACATGGTTGATTTTACTTTTAGCCATCCTATGATGAGAGATATATTTGGTCGTACTAAAGATAGTATAATGTTTATGAAAGAGCTTCCATATTCTTTAATGAGGTATTTGGATGAAATATCAGAGCAATACAATTGATATTCCAGCGTTTGTTGCTATATCTGCATCCGGTCAGGGTACATGATTTCCAGCTCACCACGAACTTTTCCCCAGTTTCGGATTGGCATTGTCCACTTTTTGGCAATCTCGAAAGTCCCCAGATATAGAGCTTTCATTAGTGCCTGAGAGCTTGGAAATACGCTGCGTTGCTTGTTCAATCTACGATAGCAGGAATTCAATGATTCTATGGCATTTGTAGTGTAAAATGCGTTACGAACTTCCTTGGAAAACTTGAAAATCGGAGATATTGCATCCCAGTTTTCATGCCAGCGATTCATCGCACTTGGATACTGACCAGACCATTTTTCCGTTACAGACTCTAACTGCTTCCAAGATTTGTCCGCACCCCCTTATGCCCCTTTCTTTCCGGTGCCTGACCCTTTCTATGCCACATTGGGGTCTGACCCCAATATGGTCAACTCAATCAACACACTTTATCCATTGAGAAATCAGCACTTCTTCTACAAACTATATGTAAAGTGTTTTTATTCTTAAGCTTATGTGGACTTAATTTATAAGAAGATACCATCAAATCAACAAGTTCCTGCTTTGGTATTGACTGACTAATTCCATTTTCAAACCTTGCCACACCTGAACCTAGAACAGGAATATAGACATCCTTGTTATTGTAGTTATTATCAATTTCTTCCCATAATAGACTTAAGCATTTCAAGTACTCTTCTACTGTAAATTTCATGCTTTTACCATTTGACTCTAACCTTGTAAAAGCCATTAGCAAATCATCACCATTTGCCACAATAGTACCTGGTTCATAGCAAGTTGAGTTATTGTATTTCGATTTTCTTCTGCATGGTTTTACACCACTTGCGGCAATAAGTGCTTGAACATTTAAATTGGGATTCTGAATCAAATATTGTCCGCAAACTGTATCTTTTTTTATATCAGCAGTCCTAATACCTACTGTGCTTGTGAAACACTCATCAAAATTGATAAGTTTCTGACCTTTTTTCTTCTTTAGTAAATTGCCATACTCAACTAAAATCGAATAATTGTTTCCCTCTATCCTTTCTTTTCTTATAAGAGAATACCCACACGAAATCAGAATAGCCCCCACCATTAAAGCAGCGAATACCAGAAATTTCATGACTGTAATATTAAATGCATCAACATCAAGCCATGAGAAGTACTTGTTACTCTCGATAATTTCTTTATTTACAATACTGCAATTTGAAAAGATTGATTCTGAAAGGAACGTCATTAATACAGAAAATACTGCAAATGACCAAACCAATCCTCGCTTAACAATCTTCTTCAAAATCCCAGCGCCTCTTTTATGTATGAATAATTTCCAACCTTATTTCCGTTAGCATCTTGCGTCCAAAACGGAACTGCATTATCTTCATAGTCATCCATGTAAGATGGCAACCACGAAGATTCATACCGAGTTGAATTGTACACAATAATGATTGATTTTCCCTTTTTCTTGGCCTGTTCAAATTCATGTCTAAGATAAGAATATGAGTTTATATTTCCAACATCCCCATTTGTTGCTGATGTGGTTGAACTCCACTTACACACTTTCTGACCATTTGCATTCTGCTTATATGGTGTACAATAGCACTCATACCAATCTTTATTATTTCTATCGCAACCACTACCAGCTATTCGATATTTTGTCATATCACCAACAACAAAGATTACAGCAGATGATGCATTTATTTGAGAGTTGAATTCTTTCTTCAAATCACAGATGCGGCAGTCATCACCATCTGAAACGCTGCCACTTGATGGGTTGGACATTTCCACAAAACTAACCTTGTGTTTATCATCCTTGCCCCATTTAACTAGTTCTTCTACAACGGCCTGATCACCATTAGAAGAATCGTAATCAGCGCTGACGTATACTTGTTTACTCATATGAATACCTCCGTGAGTTTTATATTTCCCAATCAATAATAGAGAGTTTTGACAGGGATGATAAAGTGCATTTTATACAAAGATTATAGAAAATCCATTATTATCATTAATCTATAAGGTTCCCTGCCTGTTTCCACACTGTCAACCATCGGTCAGCTACTTAAAGCCGTCTATCACCCGCCACGCAGAGGCTGTTGACTTGGATGACTACCGCACAGGTAGTGCGGCGTATTTATAAAACTTTTAGATATCCTTAACTGTCAAACATATATGTATTCGTTATAGTACTTTTTTCCATACAAAATTTTAATATTATATAACCTGGCCGTTTACTATACTGTAAGTTTTTCCTGTGGAATCCTTATACTTTCCGCTATAGCCAAAATCCACTTTTCCGCATTTACAATACCAGCTTCCATTTGCATTTGAGGCAATTCCATTATAATTAAAATCAACTTTGCCATTGCGGATTACCCACCAGCCATTTGAGTTTGGTGCTACAGTGTTCTTATTAAAATCAACCTTACCATCTGTCCCGATATACCACCAGCCATTACTGTTCTGCTGCACGGTCTCCTGACCCTTCTGTACCTTTCCACCTCTGAAATAATACCAGCCCTGTGGTGTATTTAATACGTCATAAGCATTAAAGTTTACCTTGCCATTCTGACAGTACCAGTCTCCATTTGCATTTGAGGCAATTCCATTATAATTAAAATCAACTTTGCCATTGCGGATTACCCACCAGCCATAACTATTTTCAAGAACATCATTGCATTTAGTATCTATCTCTCCATCCTTGAAATAGTACCATGCACCATCTGTTCCATATAATACACCTGTTTTTTCTTTTCCAATTGGGGATATCTTGTCCGGGGTGTTCGGTACATCTGGCGTATCCGGAATATCTGGAGTGTCAGGCACATCCGGTGTATCAATCACATCCGTACAGTTTGTTGTAAATGCCTTGATACATAAATTTCCATCATCACCATTCGGATATGTAATATTATAGAATTTTGTTCCATATTTATAAAAACTTCTGGAATTCTCCCTGTTTACCTCACAGTCCCATATTACGGTATCACCTCTCGCCTCCTTATATGCTGATTCATGATCCAAAGCTGCCTTATCGAGTGTGACAACCACTGAAAATGAGCTGCCCGGCTTTAAATTGACGGTCTCATTGAGTGGTATGGTATAGAAACCTGCAAATGTACTCGTTCCTTCTGTTGTAGCAGACTCCTGCAAGGTACCGCTTGTTGGATCCTTTAAGTTCGTCAAATCTGTATATACCTGTATTTTATAACCAACATTAGATTCCCTTGTCATAGAAAGCGAAACAGCCTTAAGCTTTTCATACGTCACGCCTTCCTTTTCTCCTACTGTAAATACATTGGCCATTGTCGTGTAATTAGAGACTTTATAAGTATTTATACCGCCGTCCAGCTGATAATTATTATCATAGTTGTCAGAGCCTGTCACATCAAAGACCCACGCTGTATCAGCAAGAGACACTGTATCGTATGACATCCAGAAATAATCCTTATAGTCTCCCCAGCTATTTCTCACAAGCCATGCACCATTGTTTGCCGGTCTGTTTGTCTCCCTGAAATTATCTTTGGAGAAGTTATCATCCCAACCAACTATCATGACAGCATGTCCACCGCCAACTCTGTCAGCATCATAATAAGTATATGCGTCATCTCCATAAAAACCCCATCCGGCATCCCTGTCGTAGTACATAGCCCCGACTGCGCCATGCTCCCTTATCATCTCTTTCACCTGCTGTGGCTGTTGTTTTATATTTATCTCATAAGCATTCTGCAGATGTGCGCGGTCATACCCATATGCATATTTACTATCTATTGAAGCATTTGTATCATTCTTGAAAATCGAATACGGCACATTTGATTCGTTCACCAGACCTATCCACTGGCTATAGCGACGCAATGCATACTCAAAATTACCACCTCTGTTCTGATATATGGTAGAAGCAAGATTATTATTATACTTTGCCTTGTCCCCTTCTGTTCCACCCAGGGGATCTGTAACAAAATTGTATGCAAAGTACGCCAGCTGTGCCTCACTGAAATCAACAGTATCCTTGTCTGCCAAACCATCATTAATCATATCAAACTCAGCAAGTCCTGTTGATGAAAATGCCCAGCACGTACCATATGGATTTTGATCGCGATTTGCTGGATAGTCTGCCCTTATATCAGCTATCCCATTCTCCGGATATGCTGTAGGTACTGACATATACAGACTCTCATCAGGCTCATATAGCGGGGTATTATTGTCCAGCTCGCTCTCAATATATCCATTAGCAACTTCCGATGTGGTAGTGTTGTCCGCCCATACTGTTTCTATTCTTGATGCTGTAACCACTGTCACTGCAGCTATCAGTACAATTAATCTCTTTCTATTCATCTGATATTCCTTTCATAAACACTCTTAACGTACTTCATTTATCAATAGTAATAATTTACTATTATTATATCATTAAAAAAATCGCATGTAAACCGAAAAAATACGATTTACATGCGATTCTATTTATTTTCCCTTGATAAGCTATTTCACCTGTCCATTTACTATATTGTATGTCTTTCTGGTAGAATCTTTATACTTTCCGCTATAACCGAAATCTACCTTTCCTCCATTACAATACCATCTACCATTAGCATTTGAGGCAAGTAATAAATATCACTAGCATATTCATACCGGTCACCAAATGTATTTCCTTATTGCGCAGGATATAGATTGTTATTGCAACAACCATAAGTGCTGTAAGAACCGCCGATGAATAAACAAAATAACCTCCCTGAAGTATACTAGCCCTCTATTTTGACCACATTAGTGCCTGACCCTTTCTGAAGGAAAACGTGAAATACCATGCCATACAAGCAGAGATTGAGGGCTTATATGAGAAATATCCAAAGGTGTTCAGCGTGTTTGATACGGAGAAATCTGCGGTGCTGAGCGCGGAAGAATGTGTAGCTCTCATAGAAGTGTTGGAGCTGAAGAACAAGCTCACGGATTTGGAAATGCAGTCCGTCTATTTCCGTGGCTGTTATGACAGCGTAGGGTAACTGGAAAAGGCAGTGATTTTATAACGGACTGACCGAAGAAAAGGCGGCGTTGGCGTGAAGCTGATGCCGTCTTTTACATAGCCGAGAGGTGGAAAAACAAATGTAAATGTGTTATAATATTTAATGTTAAGGAGTGATGACATGGAAAATTTAGAATTATATTTAACAATATTTGGAATAGTGCTTGTCATAATCGTTGTTTTATGGATAGCATTACGAAAAAAGAAAAATGTTAATGTAACAGGAGCAAGTATAGGTCCATTAAATTTAGAATTTTCAGAGAAAAGTGTTGAGGTTATTAGCATAATATCTTCACCTTTAGCAGCATGTAGAAATGAATTATTAACACCACCTTTGAAAGTTAAATTAATGGATGAAGAACACCATATTTTAAAAAATCGAAAGGTTAGGTTAGAAATATATGGAGAAAATGGAATAGTTAGTGCCAGGAAAATATCTGGAATATTAACAAAAAATTCTGATAATGATGGTATAGCAATATTTGATAATTTAATAATAAATGCAACAGGCGTTTTTAAAATATTTATTATATGTGAAAAACAACAAGTTTCAACAGATGACATTGATATTCTGCCTCCTGGTTTGCCGATTGATTTTTGGAATTATCAGATAGGATCGTCAGAATATGAAGAAAGATTAGATAGAATATTAAGATTTAAAACAAATCAGGGAGGGGCATAAAATGAATTCTATGCAAAGGAGAATAGACCATTTTATTGACGATGAGGATTTAAATTTGTCAAGTGAGTTAGCAATAATTGATTCAGAATTCAGGAAAGTGGTTTTAACACATATTATTGCAAATTATAATCCGACATTAAAGATGCCGATGTTTTTAGCAATTTATGGGAAACCAGGAGAGGGAAAAACTTTTCAAACTTTGCGAATTTGTAGAGAACATGGCATAAAGATTTGCTACTTTTCGGGTTCAGAATTATCGGGTAATTATGAAAGAGATTCTATATTAGATATTGATGACAATTACAAACGTGCATGTAATTATTATTATAGTGATGAAAAAATGCCATGTGTTATTGTAATTGATGATTTTCATTTAAGTCCAGCGTCAACAAAAGCTGGAGTTGGAACAACTGTTAATTCACAGATATTAACAGGATTTCTTATGAATTTATGTGATAGGGCGAGAAATACTCCTGATTATAGAATTCCTATAATTCTTTTGGGAAATACTTTTGAAAATGTTTATGACCCACTAAAAAGGGACGGACGCATGGATTTTTATCATTGGAAAGCACCTAGGGAATTGAAAGAAAAAATAATTTTAAATCTATTTTTTGATTGCCTAAAAAAACGTGATTTGAAGCAATTGCAAAATTTTATTGATACATATATTGATAAACCAGTATCATTTTTTTCGGAGATAAAGAATGATATTGAGAAAAAAGCAATAAAAAGTCATATAGATGCTATGGGGCGACAAGATATTCATATGTATTTGAAAGCTTGCTTAAATAATCAAAAAAGAGAAATTGGAATAGAAGATATTTACCTAATTGCAGATGAAAGGATAAAGGCATCTGAAAATGGAACAAGTAAAGTCCAGCTAATAAATGTCAATAGTTAAATGAGAAAAAATCTATTTTATTTTC
>ERZ1023701.197-NODE-197-length-23048-cov-12.877615_pt1 | contig 23048 bp, 18 predicted proteins | sample MGYA00380350_ERZ1023701 | MGnify/ENA primary metagenome ERZ1023701 (study PRJEB33179, sample SAMN07449025) | human gut metagenome | biome: Human-gut; feature: Human associated habitat; material: Faeces | host: Homo sapiens | place: India:Kasaragod | collected... | reverse complement strand
ATATTAATACTGATATATATATATAAATAATTTAGATCACTTACTTATCTTTTGTATTTTATTAACGTATATATTACAACCAATATACATTTCAATTACTATTAATAAACGAAAGCATCACATTGCCTCTTTAAAAAAATGAACAATATCAATTCAAAAAAAAAAACAAAATGTCAATGTTGTGGTTTGGTATTTACACCGAACGAGTTTTATTGTAACTATTGTATAGACTGCGAAAAGAAGTGGTCTTATGAGAATCCTTAACGGATGATGTTTCACAATTCTCATTGGTTCTTTTTGTGTCAACTAATTCCAAAGTGTATTCATTATTGCTGTGTATTCTTACAAAGGTACACTCTTTATTGCAGATAAGAAATGAGAAGTTGGAGAGATTTAAGAAAGAAACAGCCTTTGTCTTGCGATGGGACGCAAGACAAAGGCTGAAAAGGGTTATACCTACCACTTTATTATTTGCAGTACCTCATGTATTTTAATCTCCAGTTTGTATTACTCCAAATGTCCTTTTGAGTTATTTTTTATGTGACTCTTTCTTTAATATTTTCAAATCGGCATACGCTTTTTTTACTTTTGCCTTCATTGTTGGACTTTTATATTTTTTTGCTTCTTTCAGATACAATTCTGCCTTATCCAAATCACGAACTGCTTTCGCAAACATATAAACTGTAGCTAAAGAATAAGCTGCATTACTTCTGTAATGTTGGAATTTACATTGTGCAGCTATGCTACCACTTTCAAGAATTAAATCTAAAATTTCACGTTCTCTGTATCCATCATTATAAATATCTATCAAAGCATTAGCAAGTTGAAGTTGAGCCATTCCATCTTCTTTAGCATTTGCATCCTTTATCCTTCTAAACACTTGCAAAGCCGCCTCTTTGTTTGGTTCAAATGATTTACATCCATACCACAATATGTTGCCTAAATCTAAAGACGAACTTAAACTAATGAAAGAGATAACACCATTGGTTCCTCCACTATACATACAATCAAAAGGATCTTTTGGGTCATGTTCTTCGCTAATTCTTATCTGTTTTGGTAGATTACCATTCAAGATATTTTCAGAAGACGTATTCATTGCTGCTGCTATTAAATCTAAAGCTTCTAATGTGTCTTTTTTGGCAACTTGTATCAACACATCAGCTTTGGCTAAATTAGCAAACATATTGTTATAGATAGGCCTTATTGAATCATTAGCTCGTTCATAAGCTTGTTGAAAATATCTATCTGCTTCTTCTAAGTTTATTTCAACTCCAAATCCACGTCCCCACATAAATCCAATTTCTGCATCATGCTCATAACAGCGTTTTAAATAAGGTATATAATTGTGATTGTTTTCTATGAGACAATTTATAGTAACTCTATTATTTGCAGGAATGTCTTCATAAGTATTAGCTGCCCATGTATTTTGGGCACCCCAGAATGAAATTTTACCATATGTGTCCAATGCATCAGGATCTCCATTGTTTGCACGAGAAATTAACATTTCAGACAATGATGGAAAACTCATAAGGTTTCCTATAGCTTGCGTTGCTAAACCTGCCAATCCATCAGCAAGCTTACTCTTAAAACTACCACCGCTTGACGAACTTGAATAGTTCCTATTAGAATAAGTATTGTTGCTATAGTTGCTATTGGAAGAATTAATACGTTGCTTGTGTATTTTTGTTGTTGCCATAATTTTTATATACACAATTTTTCTACCATCTTTTATAGTTTGCCCCCTATCATATTTAGTTATACGGTCACCATCGCAATCTGTTGCATACCATGACATATTTCCTTGAACATTAACAGTCAAGCAAGTTCCATCATTAGGTTTAGGATATTCGCAAGTTTTTGTCAATTTATAAATATGTCCATTCACTGTCACGGTAATAGGAAGTGCAGAACGCGATATTGTGTGGAACACATATGTAGTTTGAGCACAAATATTCATTGTCAGTCCTAATAATAGAACGACTAAACAAGCTAATCGTAGTTTTAATGTTTTCATACCCTTAATTCCGCAACTCTTTAGTTTAACGTTATTTATAACATCCTGAGCAACAATAAGTTGCTCAGGATGTTGCCATGTCAGAAATTTCACCTATCTTAGTGTTGCAATACCAAAGACGGTAAAAAGTCAACAAGACATGGCAAAAATACTAATAAAATCCGAGAAACTCACTCCTTTTGGAGGAATATTTTCTATCATGGAGCAATTTGACTCCACATTGTCATCTGTAATCGACTCAACCATCGGTCTAAGGTGTGGATCGTTCAGTTATCGGTACAGTGAAATCATCCGTTCTCTCATGAGTATCTACTTCTGTGGTGGCTCATGAATTGAGGATGTCACTACTCATTTGATGAGCCATCTCTCGCTTCATCCGACACTTCGCACTTGTAGCTCTGACACTATCCTAAGAGCGATAAAGGAACTGACGCAAGAAAACATTTCATACACATCATATACGGGTAAGAACTACGATTTCAACACGGCTGACACTCTCAATACTTTACTGCTCAACTGTATGTTTGCATCCGGCCAACTGAAAGAGGGTGAGATGTATGATGTCGATTTTGACCATCAGTTCATAGAGACTGAGAAGTATGATGCAAAGCCTACATACAAGAAGTTTTCCGGTTATCGCCCTGGTGTAGCGGTTATTGGCTACTTGATTGTTGTCATTGAGAATAGCGATGGCAACACAAATGTTCCACTTCGTGGCACGTTTTCTCGCCCTGGCTGAGTTCAAGCAAGCTTGACTCTGCTCATTTGGCTTAACGAAAACCTTCGTTTCCATCAGAAGGACACGCTGAAGAGGTTCTTTGAGAGATTTGAACAGAACGGGCTCACTGTCAATCGTTTCAGAGCTGATTGCGGATCATGTTCCGAGGAAATCGTGAAGGAAATAGAGAAACACTGCAAGTCCTTCTATATCCGCGCTAACCGCTGCAGTTCGCTCTACAATGACATCTTTGCTCTCAGAGGCTGGAAAACCGAGGAAATCAATGGCATTGAGTTTGAATTGAACTCTATCCTTGTTGAGAAGTGGAAGGATAAAGCATACCGACTTGTGATTCAAAGACAGAAACGGATGGATGGAATGCAGGATCTTTTGGAAGGAGAATACACATACAGTTGAATCCTGACCAACGACTATGAATCTTCCGCAAGAGAAATTGTCGAGTTCTATAACTTTCGTGGAGGAAAGGAACGTTTTCGTTAAGCCAGATGAGCAGAACCGAGCTTGCTCGAGTTATGCCATGGCGAGAAAAGGTGCGCGAAGCGAACGTATCTTCGATGATATGAACAATGGTTTCGGGTGGAACAGATTGCCAAAATCCTTCATAGCAGAGAGCACAGTATTCCTTCTTCTTACAGCACTTATCCGTAACTTCTACAAGGCCATTATCCAAAGACTTGACGTAAAGAGGTTCGGCCTCAATACAACAAGTCGCATAAAAGCGTTTGTCATCAGGTTTATCTCTGTGCCAGCCAAATGGATCAGGACATCAAGGCGGAATGTGCTGAATATCTATACCTACAACAATGCTTACGCAGAAGTATTCCAGACAGATTTTGGATAACGACTGCAACTTATGGGTATGATACTGCGTATTGCCTCAAGTCGCATTGTGGGGTAAGGGGATATTGTAGGCAGAAGTGGGTGTTTCTGCCTCAATTAATCTGCTAATTCAGTAATGAGAGAACGTGTACACGCAATAAGCACGTTGAAGGGCTTAGTTGCGGATTTGAGGTATAGTGCTACTCAAAGTATTTATCGATGAAGTTTATCTGTTCATTATTGAGAACAGAATACTGAACATATCTGCTGATACCTATCGATTCCAGTTCATTATATCCAAGTTCTTCGCCTTCATATATGGCTGCAACAGGAGTGAACTCAAAGCAATCATTATCAGGAACAAATGGAGCCAACCAACATTTTTCGTCTTGTCTTGGCACGCTTGTGTTGGTTACTTCTAATTTGTATCTGATTTGATAATGTCCTTTACCTGACATAAAAAGATACACGATGTCACCAACATTAAGTTTCTTGTTAGACTTGCGCCAATAGAGCTTGCCGTATAAAGCAATACTCTTTGTATGATCAAGGAAACTTTCTTTTCCTTTGAGTAATACATGCTTAATTGTATTCATATCAATCTTTTGAACCTTTGTGTTTAATATCTTTGAAAAACTTAGCCATGACTATCAATCCTGGATATGCTCTATCATTGTCATAATAAGCCATATCTTTATCCATCTCCCATACAGACATAAAATCTGGAGATACAACTGTCTTTAGGTCTTTGTAAAGTCGGTCAAGCATCACTCTTTCTTGTGAGATGTAAGTCTCACGTATGTTGTCAGAAGGATTTGTACTGCTGTGAGACGTAACGAAATGCAAACCGAGACGAATTACACCTTTTGTTTTTTCCTCAAAGTGTTTTATCTCATCTTTCACATTTCCAAGTTGAACGATATTCATGGTTCTCCATCTTTGCAGTAAGCGCCCATCGTTTGTGCATGGTGTTTCGAAATTGTCGTAACTATGCTTCACTTCAATAACAACGCTGTAGTCTTTATAAATGCACCAATAGTCAATACGTCCTTGAGAGTTCTCAATTTCTAATCCCTTCTTTTTGCTGTTTCGAGTCATTGGATATTCAGCAAACGCAAGTCCTTTGCAGAGTGAAGCCAATACCGGCATAATCAGTGTATCTAATTGGCGTTCTCTAAAGACAAATGGTGGCTCATAAATATCATACTTGGTAGAGTTGAAAGCCAATGCATGTTTAGCCATACCTATGAAAAGTTTCTTTGTCAATTCATAGGCAACATCATAATATGCTTCATCAGATTCCTTTGCCGAGAAAAGAAAGCTTTGGGAGTTTCTTATTGAGTGACGAAATTTCATACCAACTTGAAAATTAGGTTATTCTACTTCTATTAGTTTTTTGAGCATACTATATTCAGGATCATCTAACCCTTAATTCCGCAACTCTTTAGTTTAACGTTATTTATAACATCCTGAACAACAATAAGTTGCCCAGAATTTTGCCATGTCAGAAATTTCACCTATCTTAGTGTTGCAAATCCAAAGACGACAAAAAGTCAACAAGACATGACAAAAATACAAATTAAATCTGAGAAACTTACATCTTTTGGTGGACTATTTCCAATCATGGAGCAATTCGACTCCACATTGTCATCTGTAATCGATTCAACCCTCGGTCCAAGATGTAGAACATCCGGTTATCAGTACAGCGAAATCATCCGCTCTCTCATGAGTATCTACTTCTGTGGTGGCTCATGTGCCCCAGGATGTCACTACTCATTTTATGAACCATCTCTCGCTTCATCCGACACTTCGTACTTGTAGCTCTGATACTATCCTCAGAGCGATAAAGGAACTGACGCAAGAAAACATCTCATATACATCAGATACTGGTAAGAGCTACGATTTCTATACGGCGGACACTCTCAATACTTAAATGCTCAATTGTCTGTTTGCATCTGGCCAACTGAAAGAGGGTGAGATGTATGATGTCGATTTTGACCATCAGTTCATAGAGACTGAGAAGTATGATGCAAAGCCTACATACAAGAAGTTTTCCGGTTATCGCCCTGGTGTGGCGGTTATTAGCGACTTGATTGTCGGCATTGAGAATAGCGATGGCAACACAAATGTTCGTTTCCATCAGAAGGACACGCTGAAGAGGTTCTTTGAGAGATATGAACAGAACATGCTCACTATCAATCGTTTCAGAGCTGATTGTGGTTCATGTTCTGAGGAAATCGTGGAGGAAATAGAGAAACACTGCAAGTTCTTCTATATCCGCGCTAACCGCTGCAGTTCGCTCTACAATGACATCTTTGCTCTCAGAGGCTGGAAAACCGAGGAAATCAATGGCATTGAGTTTGAATTGAACTCTATCCTTGTTGAGAAGGGGAAGGGTAAAGCATACCGACTTGTGATTCAAAGACAGAAACGGATGGATGGTATGCAGGATCTTTGGGAAGGAGAATACACATACCGTTGTATCCTGACCAACGACTATGAATCTTCCGCAAGAGAAATTGTCGAGTTCTATAACCTTCGTGGAGGAAAGGAACGTATCTTCGATGATATGAACAATGGTTTCGGGTGGAACAGATTGCCCAAATCCTTCATGGCAGAGAATACTGTGTTCCTTCTTCTTACAGCACTTATCCGTAACTTCTACAAGGCCATTATCCAAAGACTTGACGTAAAGAAGTTCGGCCTCAATACAACAAGTCGCATAAAAGCGTTTGTCTTCAGGTTTATCTCTGTGCCAGCCAAGTGGATCAGGACATCAAGGCGGTATGTGCTGAATATCTATACCTGTAACAATGCTTACGCAGATGTATTCCAGACTGATTTTGGGTAACGCCTACAACTTATGGATATGATACAGCGTATTGTCTCAAGTCGCATTGTGGGGTAAAGGGATATTGTAGGCAAAAATGGGTGTTTCTGCCTCAATTTATCTGCTAATTCAGTAATGAGAGGACATGTGCACGCAATAAGGACGTTGAAGGGCTTAGTTGCGGATTTGAGGCCTACTTCATTTTTTCGCAAGCCCAAGGAAACTCCACCAACCATTACGAATAGCTATGGGACTTTGATTTGTTTTGCAATCTTATTCATGGTCAAATGACTTATATGAAGTTTCTGTTCGTTAGGTCAGATGTTTGCCGCCTGCTTCCTTCAGATTTCACCTTACGGTGAACACCCTTGCTCTTGGGTATGTAATTCCCGCTATTAGGGCTTACTCGGGACTTGCACCCGTTAGGCAATGCTCATGCCGAGCGTACAAAAAGATGGCAAAAAACGCACCCTGAGGGGGAAAGCATCTTTTGCCATCTCGCTGATACCATGCACACGACGTGTCGCATGCTGGACTTAATATCTATAAATGATTATATGTCTAAGTGTTTGTACACCTCCTGGTCCATCCGACACGATGCGACGCTTTGTTTTGAGAGGGAGCGACGCATGGTCTGTTAGTTGTTGAACAATAGCTAAAAGGAATATATATTATTCCTCGTTAGCGCGGAGCTGCTGAACATAGATAGCGTGCTCCATCTTGAGTCTCTTCAAAACAGAAGGCTTGTTGTACTGCTGGCGTGCGCGCAACTCCTTAACAACACCTGTCTTTTCGAATTTTCTCTTGAACTTCTTGAGAGCTCTTTCGATGTTCTCACCATCTTTAACTGGTACAATAATCATTTTGTTTTCTTTTTATTTATTTGGTTATACAATATTTCGTAAAAACGGCACCATGCCGTAATTGTGGGTGCAAAGTTACTGATTATTTGTGAATTAGCAAAGTTTTTCGCCATGTTTTACGCTTTTAACCCGCGAAATGGATAAAGAAAAGGCATCAGAAAGGAGCTCACGCTTCTCGTCTGATGCCAGATTCTAATACAAATGGTAAAATTGTTATTGCACGAACCATATCGGCGCTAGGCCTCAAGAGGTTACGAGTAGCGCAGGATTTGACCTGGACGCAGACGCATTGTCTTTGTGATATGGTTGAGCTTGCAAATCTTCTCGATAGACACACCGCGCTTTTTGGATATAGCCTCAAGCGTTTCGCCCTTGGCAACCTTGTGATACTGCACCTGGTCGGTAAGACCTGATGTCATGCGCTTGTTTGTGGCAAAGTCGTTGTCGGAATTCTCACGAGCCATAGTAGAACCGTCTTGCTTGCCACGCAAACGTGTGGCTGTAGCCGATTCGGCATCGTATGTGGAACGACTGAATGCATAATAATCGCCCGTTACATCCTGCTCGCGGAAGTCGAACATAAGAGCTGGGTTAAGAGCTACGCCACAAAGACGTGTCTCGAAATGTAGGTGAGAACCTGTGCTTCGTCCAGTGTTGCCACCAAGACCTATAACATCGCCAGCGCGAACCTCTTGGTTCTCCCGAACCAACTGCTTGGATAGATGGCCGTATATGGTTTCAAGACCATTGTTGTGACGGATGACAATGTATTTGCCATAACCTCCACCCTCGTAACGCACAATACGAACCTTGCCTGAGAATGCAGCGCGGATAGTGTCGCCGATATATACCTTGATGTCAAGACCTTTGTGCTGACGTCCCCAGCGCGAACCAAAATTACTAGTTATTACACGGCTCGTGGTGGGCATGCAGAAATGACGTAGGTCTATGCGGTAATTCTCGGGCAGCTCGGTAGCGCGATGAGCGTAACGGTTGTCCCAATTGGCATAAAGCTCGGATGCTGGTGATTCTGATTCTTCTCTCACAGATATGCTACGAAGCATAATAGTGTCGACGGCTGCCATCTTGCGGTCAACTGGTGCTTGTCTTGCAAGAAGGTCTTGCCCGTGTGCAGGCACTGCAGCAACAGCCAACATGAGAGATATTGCAAATGTTTTAATAGTTTTCTTCAAATTCATTTTGTTAGACTTCTTTTTTTAATTGGAACAAGTATATCATTCCTTCAAAAGGTGGTCGTTGAACAAGAATAAAAGTTCAACATCATTTGTAATGCCAGGATAGCATTTTTGTAATTGCGTTGCAAAATTACAGAAAATATTGCACATTATTGCAAAAACAATGGCACGTTAACAGTTTTTGTAACAGATTTAACAATTAAACGAGTTCATTCTTAATGAATTAGCGTTTTTAACGTTAGGATATGGCAGCCCAATTTATGTTGGTGTCGCGCAGTTGGCGCAGGCGTCGCCACAGCATGGCATACTCGTTTGAGGTGCATGTTGGGTCGGCATCTATTATCTTTTGTGCTTCCTGGCGTGCAAGTGCCACGAGCTGGCCGTCGCGTGCTATATCGGCTATCTTAAGGTCGAAGGCAATACCGCTCTGCTGTGTACCTTCAAGATCGCCCGGACCTCGCAGCTTGAGGTCGGCCTCGGCTATGCGGAACCCGTCATTGGTATCGCACATTATGTCGATGCGCTTGCGCGTTATATCGGACAATTTATATGTTGTAACAAGTATGCAATAGCTTTGCTCGGCTCCACGGCCTACACGTCCACGCAGCTGATGTAGCTGGGAGAGGCCGAAGCGCTGGGCATCGAGTATAACCATTACAGAAGCGTTGGGCACATTTACGCCTACCTCGATGACGGTGGTTGCTACAAGTATCTGTGTTTCGCCGCTTACAAACTTCTGCATCTCGGCATCTTTCTCGGCAGACTTCATCTTGCCGTGCACCTTACTGATATGAAACTCGGGAAATATATCGCACAGGGCGGCATAACCTTCCTCAAGATTCTTCAGATCGCTCTTCTCGCTCTCGGTTATAAGCGGATAAACCACGTATACCTGTCGGCCAAGACGTATCTGCTGACGAATACCGTTGTATAGAGTTGTCATCTGGTTGTCGTATCGGTGTATGGTTTGCACGGGCTTGCGTCCTGGCGGCAACTCGTCTATCACACTAACGTCGAGATCGCCATATATGGTCATGGCAAGAGTGCGCGGTATAGGCGTAGCCGTCATCACGAGTATGTGCGGAGGATTCTCGCTTTTAGCCCACAGGCGTGCACGTTGGGCAACACCAAAACGGTGCTGCTCGTCGATAACAGCTACGCCAAGGCGCTGAAAACGCACTGTATCCTCGAGTATGGCATGCGTGCCTACAAGTATCTTGACATCGCCTGAGAGTAATCCCTCAAGCACCTCGCGACGTCTTTTGCCCTTTACTACACCTGTGAGCAACTCAACACGTATGTCCATGCCCTTAAGAAAGGCCTGTATGGTGTCGAGATGTTGCTCGGCGAGAATTTCGGTAGGTGCCATGATGCAGGCTTGAAAACCATTGCCCAAGGCTATAAGCATAGTCATTAGAGCAACGAGTGTCTTGCCCGATCCTACATCGCCCTGCAACAGGCGATTCATCTGACGGCCCGAACACATGTCGTTGCGTATCTCGTGCATAACACGTTTCTGGGCTCCGGTAAGCTCGAACTTGAGGTTGTCGGAATAAAAACGGTTGAAGTCGGCACCTACCCTATTGAATATGTAGCCACGATACTTGCGGCGGTGGTCGCTGGCATAGCGCAGAATGTTGAGTTGTACGTAGAAGAGTTCTTCAAACTTGAGACGCTCGCGCGCCTGCTTCATCTCTATGGCATTCTTGGGATAATGAACACAACGCATGGCTGCATCGCGCGACATAAGATGAAGGCGACGTGTGATGAAATCGGGTAGAGTCTCGGCAAGAGGTGTGGTTATCTTCTGAAGCATAGCCTTGACTACCTTCTCGAGCGAGCGTGATGTGAGTCCGCGCTTCTTCATAAGCTCGGTTGTGGTATAATATGGCTGCATGCCCATCTCGGAAAGCTTAAGGTCGGAGGCACGATCTATCTCGGGATGAGAGAACTGGAAACGTCCGCCATACACCGTAGGACGTCCGAAGACTATATAATCCTCGTTGACCTTATACGTCTTGTAGACATACTGCGCTCCGGAGAACCACACAAGGTCTACCACACCACGACCATCTGTAAAATGGGCAACAACACGCTTCTTGCGTGCCGACATCTCAAACTCCTCAAACGACAGTATCTTACCACGTATCTGTACAAACGGCATATCGCTTGTAAGTTCGTGTATGGCATAAATGCGACTTCTATCCACATATTTATATGGATAGTACTCGAGCAAATCGGCCCATGTGCGCACGTTGAGCTCGCGGTTGAATATCTCCTTACGTTGCGGTCCGACGCCAGGCAGAAACATTATGTCTTGAGAGAGAATGTCCAAGTTTGGGAGTTTTGAATTTTGAATGTTGAGTTTTGAATTGTGAGTTATTGCCTTTGGTAATTTTGAATTGTGAGTTTTGAGTTTTGAATTGTGCGCTTTGCGCATTTTGAATTATTGAGTTTTGAATTATGAATTGTTGAGTTGCGAATTCTTAATTCCTAATTGAATAATTCCTAATCGGCGTAGCCGACAATTCCTAATTCCTAATTCGTAATTCCTAATTCTTCTTGCTGATTATATCAGCAAGAAGCAAGTCGAACGGAGTTGTAAGCTTGATATTCTCGCGATTGCCATCCACCATTGTAACCTTATGTCCCATTGCCTCTACTACAGATGCGTCGTCGGTAAAGGCATCGCTATAAGGCTGGCGAAAGGCTTGCTTAAGCAACTGTATATCGAAAGCCTGTGGAGTCTGCACGGTGCGGAAGTTGTTGCGCTGAACATTATAGCCTCCGTCATCGGTTACACGTCGAAGAGTATCTGTAACAGGCAATACGGGAAGAGCAGCTCCGTGCTTGCGGGCAGCCTCGAAGCAACGGGCAATAGTTTCTTCGGACACAAACGGACGAACACCATCGTGTATGCCAACAACACCATTGGCATCATCGGGCAATGCTGATACTCCATTCTGCGAAGAATGAAAGCGTGTGGCTCCTCCATCAACTACCTTATGATTGATTGAAAAATGGTACTTGACACATAGTTGGCGCCAATAGTCTTGCTGCTCGCGTGGCAGAACAAGGATGATACCCAACTCGGGATTGTAATGGTAGAAACGCTCTATGGTGTGCATAAGCACTGGTTTGCCTGCAATAGGCAAGAACTGCTTGGGAAGGTCGCCGCCCATACGCAAGCCCTTGCCACCAGCTACTATTATTATATAATCCACCTTACTAAGAATTTTGTCGTTAATAATACATCATACCCTTCTTCATCTCCTCCACTACACGCTCGCCCTTGAACTGGCCAAGCAATGCGTAGGCATAGGCAAGTGTGGCACCAGGGCCCTTGCCCGTAATGATGTTGCCGTCAATAGTGAATGGAGCTGCAGTATATACGGCACCGTCGAGTTGATCCTCGAAACCAGGATAGCATGTGGCTTTCTTGCCACGCAACAACCCTAAATGACCCAACACCATAGGACCTGCACAAATGGCACCTATCAACTTTTCATTAGCAGCATGTGCCACCAATGCACGACGCACACCCTCGTGCTCGTCGATGTTCTTAGCTCCTGGCATACCGCCAGGAATAAGCAGAAGGTCGGCATCATCAAAGTTAACATCCTCAAACAGCACATCAGCCTTGACCTGTACACCGTGGGCCGACGATACCATCAAATCGCCACTGACGCTAACAGTCTTAACATCCAATCCTCCGCGACGCAATACGTCTACTGGGCCCAACGCCTCGATATCCTCGAAGCCGTTGGCAAGAAATTCGTATACCTTTGCCATATCGTGTTTTTTAATTGTTGGTTTCTCCTTTTCTTTTACCTTGGGACGAAGAACGTTGAACGGATCGGCTATCTTGTCATTGTCCTCGTCTTTCTTCTTCAAAGAATAGAATCGTGCCATAAGTTTGCAATTTTATTGTTTTAACTATTGCAAACTTACTCATTTTTTTTCAAATATGCTATAAATTCTGTACTTTTGTAATTAGATAACAAACAATAGACATATCTGTAATGACAAATAAGCATCTGACATTCGCCATATTCGGCAATTCGTTCCAGCCACGCAAGTCGCAATCGCTGATGCGTGTGCTCGACTTCCTTCGCAGCAAGGGAGCAAGCATTATATTCGACCGCACATTCTACGACTTCCTTACTGCTGAACAGAATCAGGAACTTGGCGAGGTAGGCACATTCGAAGGCGATGACTTCAATGCCGACTACGTGATATCAATGGGAGGCGATGGAACCTTTCTTAAAGCGGCAGTGAGGGTTGGCATTAAGTCGATTCCACTTATAGGCATAAATATGGGACGTCTCGGATTTCTTGCCGATGTGTTGCCGGGAGAAGTGGAGACGGCATTGCAGGCTGTACTTGAAGGCAACTATAACATAGAGGAGCACACAGCCATACAGATATCTACAAATGGAGGCGACTTTGACGGATGCCACTATGCATTGAACGACATTGCTGTGCTGAAAAGAGACATCGCATCGATGATTGGCATACATACAAGTATTGACGGCAGTTTCCTTGTAAATTATCAGGCCGACGGACTGATTGTATCAACACCTACAGGGTCGACAGCCTATTCGCTGTCTAACGGAGGTCCTATCATCGTACCGCAAACCCGTACTTTGTGTCTTACACCTGTGGCGCCGCATAGCCTGAACATTAGACCTATCGTGATAAGCGACTCGTCGACGGTGACTCTTGAGGTAGAGTCAAGATCGCACAACTATCTTGTTGCGGTGGACGGCAGAAGCTACACTATGCACGAGGGATCGACTGTAACAATAAGCAAGGCTCCATTTGTGACAAGAATTGTAAAACCAAACGGTAGACGCTACTTCTCATCACTTAGAGACAAGATGATGTGGGGGGCCGACAAGAGATAAAGCGACATCTCGTCTTTTAGTATTCTGCCACTAAACCTAAAACTGACCCATATTATGATAAAACTAAACACGCTACTTAGAATACCAAAAACCAAATATCCCACACGCACTATACTTGTTTGGCTGTGGGAGGCTTGGCGAGGCAATCGGTTGCAAGCTGTGCTCAACGCTCTTATCGGTGTGACCGATGTGGTGTTGAGTCTGGCTCAGGTGTGGGCGGTAAAGCATGCCATTGATGTGGCGTCGGGTGCCGACACAGGCTCTATATACTGGGCAGTGGGTATTATGGCTGCTCTTATTCTGGGCAATTTTGCTATTAATATTTCTGGTGTTTGGGTGAGAAACATTCTTGGCATACGCGCGCAAAACCGTATGCAACAACAAATGCTAAACCGTATCATGCAGTCGGAATGGCATAGCAAGGCTCACCATCACTCGGGAGATATACTTAACCGACTTGAGATTGACGTGTCGAACGTTGTGACATTCCTGACAGAGACTATACCTAACACTCTCTCGGTACTGATGATGTTCATCGGCGCCTTTTTCTGTCTGTTCGCAATGGATAAGACACTGGCTGTGATTCTCGTGGCTATAATTCCATTGTTTCTTGCAGTAAGCAAGATATATATGCAACAGATGCGACGCCTTACACGCGAGGTACGAGACTCGGACAGTAGAGTTCAGGCTGTGATGCAAGAGACTATACAACACCGTATGGTTATAAAGACACTTGAGGCTTGCAACGATATGGTGCAACGGCTTGAGAACACTCAGGCAAAACTTAGAGAGAATGTGGTGAGACGCACATCGTTCTCTATCTTCTCCAACTTTATTATCAACTTCGGTTTTGCATTGGGATATCTCATTGCTTTCCTTTGGGCTGCAATAAGAATGTCGGCTGGCACACTTACATTTGGTGGAATGACTGCTTTTCTGCAATTGGTAAACAAGATACAGAGTCCGGCAAGAAATCTTACTAAACTTGCTCCTGCTTTCGTGAGCGTATTCACTGCAGCTGAACGTCTTATGGAATTGGCAGCTGAACCTCTTGAGGAGCAAGGCGAACCCATAACGGTTGGTGCTCCTTGCGGCATACGCCTGGAAAACGTAACATATAAATACGAAGACGGAACAAAGAATGTTATATCCAATTTGTCGTTCGACTTCCGACCTGGTTCGTGTACGGCAATACTTGGAGAAACGGGTGCTGGCAAGACTACGCTTGTGCGTATGCTATTGGCTCTGATGAAACCTAAAGAGGGCAGAATAGTATTATATAATGACATGGAAGAACATACGCTGTCGCCACGAATGCGCTGCAACTTTGTATATGTGCCTCAAGGCAATACACTTATGAGCGGAACAATACGAGAAAATCTTAGGCTGGGTAAACCTTCGGCTACAGATGAGGAAATGAAGGAGGCATTGCTGATGAGTTGTGCCGACTTTGTATTCTCACTACCTGATGGTCTGTCTACTAAATGCGGAGAACAAGGCGGCGGATTGTCGGAAGGACAAGCTCAACGCATTGCCATTGCAAGGGCATTGCTACGAGACAAACATATTATGGTATTCGACGAGGCGACATCGGCTCTTGACGGTGATACGGAATGTAGGCTGCTTGGAAACATACTTGACAATAACAGTCGCACTGTGATATTCATCACTCACAGACCTGCAGTTCTGCAATACTGCAACGAACAACTACATCTGTAAATTCAGAAGAATAATAAACAAACAAAACCTATATACTTATGAACAAATCAATTTTAAGTCTTGCCACAATGATGGCTGTGGCATCTAACGTAGATGCTGCTAACGGCACTGGCCAACAAAACTCAACACAACAGAACAAACGACCTAACATCATCTTCTTTCTTGTGGATGATATGGGTTGGCAGGATACTTCGCTGCCTTTCTGGACACAAAAAACTCACTATAATGAGGTGTACGAAACGCCAAACATGGAGCGACTTGCAAAGAGGGGCATGATGTTCACTCAGGCCTATGCGGCAAGTGTTAGTTCGCCATCACGTTGCAGCTTAATTACTGGCGCCAATAATGCTCGACACAGAGTTACCAACTGGACTTTGGAAAGAGACAAGTCGGTTGACTTTCCAAGTGATGTAGTGAATTGTCCCGACTGGAATATAAATGGTGTGTCGCAGGTTGAAGGCACTCCTAATACTTATGTGGCTACATCTTTCGTCGACTTGTTAAGACAGAATGGGTATCATACAATACATTGCGGAAAGGCTCACTTTGGTGCAATGGACACTCCAGGAGAAAATCCAACACACTGGGGATTTGAGGTTAATATCGCTGGACATGCAGCTGGAGGTCTTGCTACATATCTTAGCGAACTTAACTACGGCCATAAGAAGGACGGAACACCTACCTCTTTGATGTCTATCCCAGGACTGGAGAAGTATTGGGGTACCGGAACTTTCGTAACTGAGGCTCTTACAAAAGAGGCTATCGGGGCTCTTAACAAGGCTAAGAAATACAACCAACCGTTCTTCCTATATATGTCACACTACGCAATACATATCCCTGTAGATCGCGACGAACGCTTCTTCTCTAAATATGTACGCAAGGGATTATCGGACAAGGAGGCTGCATACGCTTCGCTTATCGAAGGCATGGACAAGAGTTTGGGCGACTTAATGGACTGGGTTGATAAAAGTGGAGAGGCTGATAATACTATAATTATTTTTATGAGTGACAACGGCGGATTGGCAACCAACCCTAAATGGCGCGATGGGGAATTGTATCATCAGAACTATCCTTTGAATAGTGGCAAATGCTCACTGTACGAGGGAGGTATTCGTGAACCGATGATTGTAGATTGGCCTGGTGTTACTGAACCTTCATCTAAATGCGATAAGTACACTATGATTGAGGATTTCTATCCCACTATCCTTGAGATGGCTGGTATAAGAAAGTATAAAACAGTTAATCCTATCGATGGTATTTCTATGGTTCCAATGCTTAGACAGACTGGGGATACATCTAAGGGTAGAGCATTGATATGGAACTTCCCTAACATCTGGGGTAATAATGGTCCTGGTATCAATTTAAACTGTGCCATCCGAAAGGACGAATGGAAACTTGTATACAACTACGATACTGGCAAGAAGGAACTATATAACATACCTAACGACATAAGCGAGGAACACAATGTGGCAAGCTCACATCCTGATATAGTTAAACGCCTGTCAAAAGAGTTGGGCGATTATTTAAGAAAAGTTGACGCTCAGCGTCCATCATTTAAGAAAACTGGTAAGCCTTGTCCTTGGCCTGACGAAATAATCTAAGGACATTAGCTGAATATCTAAAGTTTGTATAAAATACATTTTTTATTTGGTCATGATGTAAGAAATATTCATTATTACTTACAGACAATATAATAAGCGTCCCTTCATTCGAACTTATCGAACGAAGGGACGCTTATTAATATTATATTTTTTAGGAATGCCAAGAACCTTGTAGTTTAACTTTAAGAAATGTTAGCCACAGAGCGAACGGCATTTGTAAATATTCCCTTGCTGGCTTGTGGCGATTGCGGAGTATGGGCTTGTGGCATAACCGGTCGCTGCGGTTGCATCGGTCGTTGTGGCATAATCGGTACTTGAGGACGCACGGGCTGGGGCTACCATCGGTTGCTTAGGAGCCTGAGATTGCAAGTCGACTGGTTGTCCGCACTTTGTACAAAACTTCATTCCTGATTGTAGCATTGCGCCACACTTTTTGCAATATACCATAAAATGAAACAGACTACTTTAACGCCAAATTATAAAAATAAAGACTAATTTATTACCCCAGTTCGGGATAAAAACTCGTCTATAATACAAAATAATTATGTAACTTTGTAATCTGTAGTCATATCAAATATATTTGTAACTTGTTGTAAATCACCTATAAAGGTACAAAATATTTGTGAGACTACCAACTTTTTTATGAACTATTCTTATCCCGAACTGGGGTAGACAAGGTCAAAATGGACTTTGCCTTCTTTGCCATTGCCTTTAATATTAAGAAAATGGTGGCAAAAATGACCAAGAGAGGACTTTTCTCTTATTTGAGGGCTTATTTGACCCATATAACGCCATATAAATTGTTTACAAGGCTCTTTTTCGTAAAAAACAAAAACTCGTTGTATATCCACATAAGAATGTACAACGAGTTTTTAGTTATTTATATTGGGAGTTTTGACACGCCCTCGTTGGATAGAGTTATATCAGAAAGAGAGTTTACAATGTCGACTTGATTGCCTGTGTGTTGCTTCCCTGTGTCAGTTTGAATACATACACGCCATGGGGCAGGCTTGACAAGCTGATGGTTTCACCGTTGCTGTGGATAGGTGCAGAATATACCAACTGGCCAGTGAGGTTGTAGACTGCTACACGAGCCTGCCCCTTGTCGCTGCCAATGTAGAAAGTGGCGGTTCGAGTCTGGCGGTCAGTTATGATGCGATACATAGACTCAGTGGTCTTGGCATCATCGATGCCTGTTGTGCCGAGCAATTGCTTCAGGCCCTTGATAGCATTGATGCGGCCATAGCCCCATGTATTGTTGGGAAAAGTTTGTACTGCAGCCATATAATTATCATTCTGGACAGCAGTGTTGCCAATGACTTCGAGCACCTGTTTAGGTGTCAGGTTGGGGTTGGCCTGCAGCCAGAGAGCTACGCAGCCTGCCACGTAAGGCGAAGCCATAGAAGTACCTACGTCGTTGGTATAGAGATCGTTGCCAGTGCGGGCAATGACATTGGTGTCGTCGCTCCATCCTGAGCAATATCTTGAACCTGCCGACACGATGATGCAGCCAGGAGCTGTTACGTCGGGCTTGACGCGACCATCGGCGGTAGGACCATAGCTAGAGAAGGCAGAGTGCTCCAGAAACTTGCCCGTGAGTTCCTCGTTGAGGCCGTAAGCATTTTGTGTGCCCTGCAAATTGATGGGCTGGTACTGTACCTTCGAGTTGAATGAGCCAACAGAGATGACATCAGGACTCTCGCCGCCCAGCTCGCCTACTGTGCAGTTGGTGTCGCCGTCGGTCCAGCCACGCTTGTTGAGGTTGGTGAACTCGCCAGAGGAGGCATTGTTCCACATGTGTACGGTCTTGCCAGCCTCGCCAGTCACCACAACACCGATGGCAAAGCCTGTGTTAATGGAAGTGGCACGGCTCATGAGCAGCACGTTGGTGCGACCGTTGACAGGGTTTTCCTGGAGCGACAAACCTACCTGAACCACTACTCCACTGCCGTCGGGGGCAACCCAGTTCACTTCTTTCGTACCATCGTTGGAAACCTCGTCAGAAGATGCGATAATCTTACCGTTGAGTGTATTTACAACAACAGCCTTGACAGAGATTTTAGAGTTCTTCTCGCCCCAGATGTCGACGTAAGCCTGCTTGTAGGAACTGTTGTCCTGTTCGCTGCCGTAGGCAAACATGGTTTTCATTTGATTGTTGGTGGCGGTAAAAGTCTTGCTGGCGTGCAGTTTGTCAAGACCTTCGTTGCCAGCAGCACCAACGATGATGCGGCCCGGACCAATCAGGTTGGCAAACGAGAGGTCGGTGTCGGAGCTGCCGTCGTGAGGACCCATATGCGAGCCGAGGCTGATGTTGACAACAGCAGGCTTTCCTACGCTCTTGGCATAGTCGAACACATACTTGATGCCGTCTACAATCTGTGCATTGGTGCTCTTGAAGCTCACGAACACGAGGTCGGCATCGGGAGCCACTCCGTAGTAAGGTGTGCTCTTGTCGCTGCCCGAGGCAATGCCCGATACGTGGGTGGCATGGAAGCCACTAGTCAGGTCATATTTGGCAGCTCTTATCTCGGCTGTGGTTTTGTATTCAGCTCCATAGCCGAAACCTTCGGGAGCATTGCCAGTGCCGTGCTGATCCCATACGCGCTTGATGCGAGTGTCGCTCTTGTCGGCATTGAGAAAGTCTACATGGTCGTACTGGAATCCGTTGTCCACGATACCGATGACTACGCCTTTGCCTGTGAAGGGACCGTTGTTCTCTGTCATTTGGTGACATTCGTCTACGCCCAATAGTTTCCGGGCGTTGTCCATCAGCAGTTTGGCTTCAGTACCTACCGAAACCGAAACAACCTCATCGAGATTGGAAATAGGTTCGATGGCAGACAAGGGCATGTCGGCAGTGACGAGAGTCTCGCTGATGCGTGAGTTCACCTTGGCTCCCAGAGCTTCTATTTTGGCAATGGCATCCTGCGACTTGACGGTGATGAATGCGCTGACAGTCTGTGGGGTAGCATTTGCAGCCTTGGCTTTCTTCTGTGCTGTTTTTGCTTCGTGAAGCATCATGCTTGTGCTTGGCGACAGCTTCTGCGCAAAGCTGAAACTGCCGACAAGCAGGAATGATGCCATAAGAATGGCTTTCTTATTCATTTCTTAATTCTTACTTTTCTTTTTAAATCTGTTTATTAGTATGCCCCTACTTCTCCGCTGTAATTAAATACCAAACGCTCCTTGTTACCAGCACCATTTGGTGTATTGGCGTTGGTATAAGTGTTGACAACATCCAGTGAGATTTCATAGTTGCCGGCAGCGTCTTTTTTGATGGAGAATGTACCGTTGTCTGGAGTGTTGTTAAATCCACCATATTTGGCATCGGGAGAATACAACTGCACGTCTGAGTATTTCACCTGGAAGTTGTCGCCGTCTTTCAGTTCAGCCAAATTGATGGTTCCGGCATTGATGAAACTCTCATCTACCTGCAGTGTTACCTTTTCGCTGCTGTATTTGCTTGAGAACTCGCCGCCATAAAGGTAGAATGTGTAGATGTTGTTCTTTTGCTTAAAAAGCACTTTGCAGATGTCCTGGTTTATAAGGATGCTTCCGTCAGGGTTGTACAACTTGTAGCTGTTGCTTACCACTGCAGGAGTCATTCCTTCGAGGCTCTCTACGACAGTGGTTGCACCGTAATACTCCAACTCGATGGTACGGTTGTCGTCGAAGGTGGCGTTGATCTTGATGTAGAGCTTGCCGTCCTTGTCCTTTGCGGTGGTGATAGTGCCTGCCTTAACCTTCTCGTAGGTGACGCGTGTGGCGTAGTCGATGTACTTCAGGGTGTAGCTGTCAGCATCGGCAGCCAGGTCGATGGTTCCATTGTAGAGCTTGGAAGCTGATATACTTACAGCAACGCCAATCTTGCCTGTAAGCAAACCGTCGGCTGTGGTAGCCTTGACATCACCGAAGGCGAAGGTTGTTGCCGCACCTGTAGTGGTAGGGTTGAGCACGAGAGCAGAAGCAACATCATAGGTATTCACGTCGTTCACATTGGTGGTCTTGATGCTGTTAGTGGCAGAGTAAATCTGGGTGAACGCGCTGTTGGCCCACTTGCAGCGCAGGTCGCTGTAGTCGGCAGTCTCTGCCTCGAGTGTGATGGTGACATTCTTCTTGCTCTTGTCGAAACGAGCCTGGAGTGTACCTGTCAGTTTAGGAGTCTCGCCATTGTAAGCCACCTTAACATCCTGAGCGTCGTCAGAACCAAGAGTAATCTCATGACCCATGAGACTCTGTGGAATGGTCAGCACGAATACAGGCTTGATGTCGCTGCCATAGAGTGCGAACTCGTATGAGCCGTTGGCATTCAGCATGGTTACCTTGCTGAGATCCTTCACGTCGTCGTTGTATGCCCACTGGTTGCTGAGGGTTGCGAGAGCCTCGTCGGTAAAGGTGACGTTCTCTATGCTGTTTACCTTATATACTTTGGTTGTACCGTCCTTCTGGTGAACGGTCATCACGCGTCTTGTCTGTGCGAATGTAGGGAGCACTGCTGCGAGGCAGAGTGCTGCTGTAGCTATATATTTTTTCATTTCTTTACGATTTTAGTGGTTTTGTTGTTTGATTTTACGATATAGATGCCGCTTGGCAGGTTGGCGATGCTGGCAGCCTTGGTGCCGTCGATGGTCTGCATGAGCTGGCCACCAACAGAGTATATTTCGGTCTTGCCGGAAATTTCGGCATTGATGCCTTCTATGCCAGTGATGGAAGATGGTTCGTAATTGTATTCCATCTCCTTGTCGAACTCGCCCGTAATCTGGAAGCCTTTGCCGTCGTAGAGGTTGATGACGAACTTGTAGTGTGTGTCGTCGGTCTTGCTTACGCCCACGGTTCCTGCGTAGACTGTTGCCCACTTGTCAACTACCCATGGCAGACGGGTGGCTACATCGGGGTTCAGGCGGAAGTGCTCGTAGCGTGTGCCTGTGCGCTCGCCGTTGTTGTAGAAGTAGCCGCGGGTCATCATGAATGGAGCGTACATGTTGGTCCACAGATGGCTTTCCTCCATGAGGGTGTAGGTGCCTTCGGGAAGATACTGGCTGCCTTCGGCTGCCTGGAATTCCATGCGCAGCAGATCCTGGTCACCAGTATAGTCTTGATCGTCCTTGCCGCTTGGCGAACCGAGGTCGACAGAGAATACCTGAACACCGTTCTGCACACCGAGCGAGTAGATGCGTGACTTCTGCACGCGGTCGAACTTGAGATGTACATCCTCCTCGAGGTTGGAGTCAACGTCCTTGTCGTCTTTCTCCGACTTATCGTAGTAGATGAACGAGATGCCCTTGGCTGTGCCTGTCACCTTGTGTCCGCGGTCGGTGGTGCAGTCTACGGTAATGTCGTAGGTTCCCTCTTTCTCGCCGTCGGCGATGGTGATGGTTCCATTTGTGATGTAGCAGTAGTCGTAGTCGGTGTCCATTCCTGTCACGGCCTTGCGGCGCTTCACGTAGGTTCCCATTACAACAGTCATACCATTGTAGTCGATTTCCATACCAGGGAAGAAAGTGCCAACCTTGAAGTTGCGTGCTACGGTATAGGTGCCTGGCACAACAGTGGCAGTCTTAGGGTCGCCAAAGAGACGGTTGTAGAGGTTGATGACGAGGTCGTGTCCCTTGCCCGTCATTCCGCCAGTCTCAGTGTCGTATTCTCCATCGTAGAGGTTGAGTACCATGTTGCCAGTCTTAGAGTCCATGAGGTTGCCGTAATAGTATCCAATACCGCCATGGAACGTTGTGTTGATGTCTGTCGAAATCTGAGGATAGACATCAGAGCTTCCCGCTGACATATTGTTGAATACCATTTCGCCGACATATGAATACTGTGTTCCGTTAGCATCGCTGAACGAGAGCGTGTAGGTTACGATTCCGTCGTTCTCTGCCTTACTCACGTTGATGTCGCTTGCTATGTCCACACCGCCATCGCTGTTGCCCTTGTCGTCGAAATTCTCCACGTAAGTAAGATCGGGATTGTAGTACAAGTTGCCCTCAGAGGCAGCGAAGGTTCCTGTAGGCAGGTCGATGCCTGTTCCTTCTGGCGCATAAAGGTCGAGTTCGGCTACAGCTGCGCTTGTGGCTTTGATCTGGCCTTCGTTGGCATCGTAGCTTACATCTTCCTTGTCAGAAAGTACCAAGTAGTAGTTTTCATATCCTTCTACTCCTGAGCCGGCAGCAGGATAGTAAGCCAGCAGCACACTGTTGTTGATATGGGTGACAGCCTGTGCAGCTGCGGCTTTTCTTCTGCCTGCTACGGCAGCGTCAGCGCCACGCTTCTTGAGGAGTTGAAATGTAACGTGCTTCTTGACAGTTTTTTGCTGTGCCAGAACAGGCATGGCTAAGAAGGCAAGAAGGAATGTAAAAACTGTCT
>ERZ1023701.193-NODE-193-length-23349-cov-13.147720_pt1 | contig 23349 bp, 19 predicted proteins | sample MGYA00380350_ERZ1023701 | MGnify/ENA primary metagenome ERZ1023701 (study PRJEB33179, sample SAMN07449025) | human gut metagenome | biome: Human-gut; feature: Human associated habitat; material: Faeces | host: Homo sapiens | place: India:Kasaragod | collected... | reverse complement strand
ATAACAACGAGTACCTGCTCAAGGTAGACCATTTGAAGCAGTATTTCCCTGTTCATGACGGATATAAAAAGATGGAATTAAAGGCAGTCGATGATGTGTCATTTGCCATAAAGCCGGGTGAGACGCTTGGACTTGTTGGCGAGTCAGGCTGTGGAAAGACAACCGTAGGACGTACTCTTTTACGTCTGTATCAGCCTACAGCAGGACGCATTGAGTTCGACGGCAATGTATTGTTTGACAGTGAGAAGAAGATAGATGTGGATATGCATCCTTACCGTAAGCAGATGCAGATGGTATTCCAGGATCCGTATTCATCACTCAACCCTCGTATGACGGTTGAGGATATCATTGGAGAGCCTCTCGATGTGCACAAGCTTTACAGTAGCAAGAAAGAGCGCCATGAGATGATTATGGATCTCATGGAGACAGTTGGATTAAACGCAGACCATGCCACACGCTATGCACATGAGTTTTCGGGTGGACAGAGACAGCGTATCGGAATAGCAAGAGCGCTTGCAGTAGATCCGAAGTTTATCGTATGTGATGAGCCGGTATCGGCACTTGATGTTTCAATTCAGGCCCAGGTAGTCAACATGTTTGAGGATCTGCAGAAGGAGAGAGGGTTATCATACCTGTTTATAGCGCACGATCTGCTTGTAGTGCAGCATATCTCTGATAGAATAGCTGTTATGTACTTAGGTCATATGATGGAGCTTGCAGATGCGGATGAGCTGATGGACAATCCAATCCATCCGTACACACAGTCGTTGCTTTCAGCGGTTCCGATCCCGGATCCTGAGACTGCCAGACACAGCAAGCGAATCGTGCTTGAGGGAGATGTTCCTTCGCCTCTTCGCATGCCTAGCGGCTGTCCATTCCGTTCGCGTTGTAAATATGCGACAGAACAGTGTGCAGCAGCACGTCCGGAGCTTACAGACAGAGGAAACGGACATATGGTTGCATGCTTCAACCGCTAATATAAGGTTTTTACCGGCATATAGCTTAAGCCACATGTGCCGGTTCTAACATAAATTTATTTTTCATATTAATTAATTAGGAGGAAGAAAGATGAAAAAGAGATTAGTAGCACTTACTCTTGTTGCAGCTATGGCACTTGGCATGACTGCTTGTGGAAGCAAGAGCGAGGGCAAAATATCTACTAACGACACATCTGCTAACGGCACTTCTCATACTGCTGTATCAGCAGGCGTAGACTGGACAGGCTATGATGAGTTAGTAGATTCTATCCGTACAGAAGCAGATCTTGCAAAGCGTGCAGAGATGATGCACCAGGCAGAGGATATGCTTATGGATACATGGTGTGTTATTCCACTTTACTACTACAATGACCAGTATATGCTCAAGGATTATGTCACAGGCGTATACTCAACAGTAGAGGGTATGAAATACTTCTACAATGCAAAGAACACAAAGAATGCTGGAAAGTTAAACATCTTCATGGCATCAGAGCCTGATCATATCGATCCTGCATTAAACAGTACTGTTGACGGCGGATGTCTTGCAGTAAACAGCTTTGAGGGTCTTATGCGTTACAACGCTGAGGGCAAGCTTGAGCCTGCATGTGCAGAGAGCTATGAGGTTTCTGAGGATGGCCTTACATACACATTCACAATGCGTGACGGTCTTAAGTGGTCAAATGGTGATGAGCTTACTGCAAAGGATTTCGAGTGGTCTTGGAGGAGAGCTGCAGATCCTAAGACAGCTGCAGATTACAGCTACCTTTGCGCAGTATTCGCAGGATATGATGATACAAAGGGTCTTGCTGCTGATGATGTAGTAGCTTCTGAGGATGGAAAGACTCTTACAGTCAAGCTTAAAGCAGTTACACCATACTTCCTTGACTTATGTGCATTCCCATTCTTCTTCCCTGTAAACCAGAAGTCAGTAGAGGGAAATGATGACTGGGCAAACGATGCAAGTGACAAGTTCGTTACAAACGGTGCATTCACACTCAAGGAGTGGAAGCATGATTCAAGCATGACATATGTTAAGAATCCTAACTACTGGGATGCTGACAATGTAACAGTTGATGAGATGAACGTAATGCTTACATCTGATGATGTTTCAGCTTACACAGCTTACCAGAACGGTGACCTTGATTTCATCGATACAGTTCCTACAGCCGAGATTGAGGCAGCTAAGAAGACAAGCGAGTTCTACACAGTTGACAACCTTGGAACATACTACGTAGGCTTCAACATTAACTCTAAGCTCTACTCAGAACTTGGATTAGATGCTGACCAGGCTAAGGTATTCAGAAAAGCAATCTGTCTTCTTATCGATCGTCAGTACATTATCGATACAATCGCCCAGGGCGGACAGAAGATTGCCACAACATTTATCCCAGAGGGCGTTACAGACGGTAACGGTGGCGAGTTCAAGAACAAGGACTACTACGGCACAGATTACGATAAGAACTTTGAGGAGGCTAAAGAGCTTCTTGCTTCTATCGGATTATTAGATGAGAGCACAGGCCAGGTAAACCAGACTGTCGAGTTCTCATACCTCGTAAACAACTCAGAGGCCAATGTAAAGATTGGTGAGGCTATCCAGGCTGATCTTTCAAAGGTAGGTATCAACTTAAAGGTTGAGCAGCAGGAGTGGAACGTATTCCTTAACAGCCGTAAGGACGGACAGTTTGATTTCGCCCGTGAGGGATGGCTTATGGATTACAACGATCCAATCAACATGCTTGAGATGTTCACAACAAAATCAGGTAACAACGATATGCAGTTCGGTCGTTAATCTGATTTTGCTATCATAACAAAGCCGCTCGTGCCATTTGCACGACGATGCGAATAACATGAAGAGTATATAGGAAGTCATACAGTTATTGTATGGCTTCCTTTTTTTGCGTTTAAAGTGGGCTTTTCAGAGCGAAAAAAGGCTCTTTAAAAAAATATGATAATGGTGTAGAATTGTTATTATATAGTTTTAGAATGATGTTTGAGGGTGTGTGATGATTTTAGGACTAAGTGATACGGAAAAGAAATTTAAGACAGCGATGGATACGGCGGGTGCCGACATGACAGTGGTCAACAGCTGGCTTAAGCTGTATGTCAAAACCAAAAAGAATTCATCAGGTGTTGCAAAGCGCTATTATGGCGTGAAGACAGGCTTAAGCAGCCTGCTTTCAGATTTAAAGGAGCTTGAGCAACAAGTTATCGGGTATTGTGAGCTCACAGGAACAGACCGGAAGCACTTTGGAGAGCTGATAAAGGCTTGCAAAGCGAAAAGCGGCATGTTTGACGATGAATTTTTAATCAGCAAGGTGGACACGGATTTTCACACGACTCTGGACTCTGTTGTAAAGCAGGGGGAGAGATATCTGTCATCCTTTGACAACGGTATCATTTTACAGAGTGAGATAGAGAATCTGATACACCTGACAAATGAGGGGCTTGAAAGGAAAAAGCCTGATTTGTTTGCTCTGTCATATTTCTATCTGGGGCACAGCAACAAAGAGCTTGCAGAGCTAAATTTCACACAAAAGACTAAGAGAGTGCATGAGATATATTACGAGGAGTTCTGGAAGGATATATTAAAGCAGCTTGAGGCATGTGTGAAGCAGGCTGAGGCCATAAACGATAAGTATGAGGGCACGACAGACCGGCGCACGGCAAGGATACTGTCGGAGCTTAATCCGCTGCTTGTGGGTGTTACAAAGCAATGGGAGCCGGAACAGACAGCAGAATACATACTGCGCGATATGTGCAGGATATTCAGGGATTGACATAGAAAATGCAGATTGATAAAGGAGCAGAATATGGATGTTATAATTTGGGCAATTATCTTAGGAGCAATTTTTTACATTAATAAAAAATCAAAGAACGCAGGCAGCAAAAATACGCAGCCAAACAAACCGAGACCGCAGCAGAAGCAGATGCAGCAGATATGGAACAGCATGCAGAATACAGTTCAGTCGGGTATGAATGCATTGAACCAGACATATCAGCAGAAACCACAGCCACAGATGCAGCAGAGACCACAGATGCAGCAGAGAGTACAGCCACAGCAGAGACCACAGCAGAGCAATCCGGATATAGTGCAGAGGGCCGTGAAAAATAACGCACGCTTTGCGGATGATACGACACAAAAAGAGCTTGAGGCTATGCACGGACATAGCGAGGCACAGCAGAGAATGGTTCAGGAGCACTCAAGAAACTGCCAGACACTGCATACCAAAGCGGCAGACGGTGCAAAGATTATAGAGGCTGAGACACAGAGCATGTTTGGCAGTGTTGAGGATCTGATTGCCATGGGATACAGCGGCAATCTGGAGTTTGAGAGAGATTTCCTTGGGGAAGGCTTAGACATGATTAACAACTTTTAAATAATAAGGAAAGAGGCAGAAATGATGGACAGAACACCAAAGCCCGGAGAGCTTTACAGGCACTTTAAGAATAAGCTGTATCAGATAGTTACAGTGGCAACACATTCAGAGACAGGGGAAAAGCTTGTGATTTATCAGGCTTTATATGATGATTTTGGGATATACGCCAGACCACTCGACATGTTTGTAAGCGAGGTGGACCATGAGAAATATCCTGATGTGAAGCAGAAATACAGATTTGAGAAGATCACGCTTAAGGATAAGCCGGAGGATGAGCCGGCGCCGGATGCAGATGAAGGCCAGGCACCGGATCCGCGTTTGCTGGAGTTCCTTGATGCGGATACCTTTGAAGAGAAGTACAATATACTTATTTCAATGAGGGATATCATAACCGACCGCCTTATAGATGACATAGCGGTGGTTATGGATGTTGTAGTTCCTGATGGCCCATTGCAAAAGCGGTATGATGATTTAAAGAATACGATAAAGACCAGGCAGTACTATGAATTTTCCAATCGGCTCAGATAGCTGTTGTGATATTTGCCGGATTCAGTGACATCCTCGCCAAACCAGTCAGGCGCTGTGAATTCATTTGCTGCGTCGACAGAGTCGAATTCAACCTCCACAAGTGTAAGAGGAGCAAGATCACCCTCAAATACATCAAGCTCTGCGGTCAGACCACCGTCAAGAGGTATGAGATAGCGGGTCTTTTCGATTAGGCGGCCGTCAATCTTTTGGACAAGATGTATGTATGCCTCCTTGGTAAGAGGAAGATTGTATTCCTCGCGCACCATAAGGCCGGCACCCTTGTAGGTCATATAATAGCTGTCATTTGAGCGTCTGACCCTGACAACAGGAGAGGTGCACAGATAGCCCTGGGCGATTTTTTTGCTCGCGTAGCTGTCTAAATTGGAAGGAAGCTGTTTAAGTAAGTATTTTCTTTCGATTTCCATGGTATATCCTTTCAGGTTACTGGTAGATTTATAGTTACGGTTTATATTTTTGCGTGAACAGCAATGACTTATGCTTATACGAAATTACATATTTAAACATAAAATTGCCGTGCATAACTGATTATAATGACCGGCATTTAAAAATTCAAGGATGAACCGTAGCTTTTTAGTATTATCAAAGAAAAATAAAGGAGAAAAATATGATTAAAGTAGGAATTTTTATGGCAGACGGCTGTGAGGAGATTGAAGGACTTACAGTAGTCGATATAGTTAGAAGAGCAAAGCTTGAGATTGAAACCATATCAATCACGGAAAAAGCCGAGGTGACAAGCTCTCATCAGGTGACATTTAAGACAGATACCACAAAGGCACAGGCTGATTTTGACAGCTACGATGCAATCGTACTGCCGGGAGGCATGCCGGGTACATTAAACCTTGGCGCGGATGAGACTGTAGTAAAGACAATTAAGAGATTTGCCGCTGAGGGAAAACTTGTTGCAGCGATATGTGCAGCGCCTAGCGTGCTCGGTGAGAATCATATACTGGAGGGCAAAAAAGCTACCTGTCATCCGGGGTTTGAGGAAAAGCTGCTCGGTGCACAGTGGCTTGAGCAGCCTGTAGTTGTGGATGGCAATGTGATTACAAGTCGTGGAATGGGAACAGCTATTGCGTTTGCACTCGAGCTTGTCAGATACTTCACAGACGATGCCACAGTAGAGCATATTCGACAGGGACTGGTATACTAATACAACGTTCAGCAAATAATCAGATTAATCATAAATGAGGGGCAAAATACCTTTTGACCCTCATATCATTAGTATTATAACAAAAGAGGTCACACACCAACCCCATGGTGCGCGGCCTCTTTTTATGCTTGCATTTGAAGCGTACATTTGAAGCCTGCTATTGCAGAGCTTATTTCATCTGCTGCTCCTGCTTCATGATCATCTGCTTGACCATCTCGCCACCGATTGAACCGGCCTGCTTAGAAGTAAGGTCACCGTTGTAGCCCTCTTTTAAAGGAACTCCAAGCTCTGAAGCAACCTCTTCCTTGAAACGGTTCATAGCCTCTTTTGCCTCCGGTACAGAAGCTTTTTTACTACTTGATGCTGCCATAATGCAATACCTCCTTTTAAAACGTTATACACAAGCTGTATGTGTATGGAAATATTATGCCGTAAAATGACAAAAATATGTTTTGGTATTGCTGACAATTTATGGAATTATACACAAAAGCAAATTTAATGTAAAAAACACTGGAAATAGTGGATTTGTTGTGTTATAATCATCCAATGACTGGGCTTAGCAGTTTAAAAAGCATGCCCACATTACATTTGATGTACATACCATTCATATATATTTTTAAGGAGGATAACGATTGACATGAGTGTACAGGTTGAGAATTTAGAGCATAATATGGCGAAGCTTACTATTGAGGTAGCAGCTGAGGAATTAGAGAAAGCATTGGATTCTGCATATCAGAAGCAGAAGAAACAGATTAGTGTACCTGGATTCCGTAAAGGAAAAGTGCCAAGAGCTATGATTGAGAAAATGTATGGAGCAGGTGTGTTCTACGAGGATGCAGCAAACATTCTTATGCAGCAGACATACGCAGGTGCAGTTGACGAGAGCGGTGTTGACATTGTTTCACGCCCAACAGTTCAGGTTACTCAGATTGAGAAGGGACAGCCTTTCATCTACACAGCAGAGGTTGCTGTAAGACCTGAGGTTACTCTTGGTAAGTACATGGGCGTTACAGTTACAAAGATCGACACATCAGTTTCTGATGAAGAGGTTGACGCTGAGCTTGAGAACCAGAGAAACAAAAATGCAAGAACAGTTACAGTTACAGATCGTCCTGTAGCAGAGGGAGATACAGCAGTTATCGACTTTGAGGGATTTGTTGACGGAGTAGCTTTCGAGGGTGGAAAGGGTGAGAATCATCCATTAGAGATCGGTTCACACACATTCATCGATACATTCGAGGATCAGTTAGTAGGAAAGAACACAGGCGATGAGGTTGAGGTCAATGTAACATTCCCTGAGCAGTATCAGGCAGCAGACCTTGCAGGAAAGCCGGCTACATTCAAGGTTAAGATTAACGAGATCAAGGCTAAGGAGCTTCCAGAGCTTGATGATGAGTTTGCACAGGATGCAGCAGGTGTTGATACATTAGCTGAGTACAAAGAGGAAATCAAAAAGAACCTCACAGAGAAGAAAGAGACAGAAGCTAAGAAGACTAAAGAGGATGAGGCTATCCAGAAGATTATCGACAAGTCAAAGATGGATCTTCCTGAGGCAATGATTGAGACACAGTGTGAGACAATGGTTGAGGAGTTCGCTCAGAGAATCGCACAGAGCGGTCTTACAATGGAGCAGTACTTACAGTTCTCAGGCATGACAGTTGACCAGCTTAAGGATCAGGTTCGTCCTGAGGCTACAACACGTATCCAGAGCAGCCTTGTACTTGAGCAGATTGCCAAGGAGGAAAATATCGAGGTTACTGATGCAGATATCGATGCTGAGGTAGAGAAGATGGCTAAGGCATACGGCATGGAGGCTGATAAGCTTAAAGAGTACATGGGAGATGCTGAGAAGGAGTCTATGAAGAAAGACCTTGCTATCACAAAGGCAGTAGATCTTATCATGGACAACGTTAAAGAGCGTGCAAAGGCAAAGAAAAAGGCTGATGCAGAAGAGTCTACAGAAGAATAAGATTTTTTGAATCAAAATTTGATGGACTGGCTCAGAAGCCTATTTTCTGAGCCGGTCTTTTGAGCTTTTATAAAGGAGGTATTTTATATGAGTTTAGTACCATATGTCATTGAACAGACCAGCAGAGGAGAGCGCAACTACGACATTTACTCCAGATTATTAAAAGATCGTATCATTTTCCTTGGAGAGGAAGTAAATGAGACAACAGCCAGCCTTGTTGTTGCCCAGCTTTTATTCCTTGAGTCTGAGGATCCGAATAAGGATATCCACCTTTACATCAATTCACCGGGTGGAATGGTTACAGCAGGACTTGCTATTTACGATACTATGCAGTACATCAAGTGTGATGTTTCAACAATCTGTATCGGTCTTGCAGCCAGCATGGGAGCTTTCCTTCTCGCAGGCGGTGCAAAGGGCAAGAGATATGCTCTTCCAAATGCAGAGATTATGATTCATCAGCCATCGGGCGGTGCAAAGGGTCAGGCTACTGAGATTCAGATTGCTGCAGAAAATATTTTAAAGACAAAGAAGAGATTAAACGAAATTTTAGCAGCCAATACAGGCAAGCCATACGAGACAATTGCAGCTGATACAGAGCGAGATAACTATATGTCAGCACAGGAAGCCGCAGAGTATGGTCTTATAGACAGTGTAATAACAAACAGATAATCAGAATTTAGATGAATTTAAGAGGGTACCCCATATGGGATGCCCTCATGCAATAAAAGGAGTTAATAATGGCAGGAAAAAACGACGGAAAGATTCGCTGCTCATTTTGCGGTAAGACACAGGACCAGGTAAATCGTTTGATTTCCGGACCTAATGGAGCTTTTATCTGCGATGAGTGTATAGATATATGTGCCGAGATTCTTGAGGAAGAAGGCGTAGAGGGTCATGAGGACAAAAGCAGCGCTAAGGATGATATAAATCTTGTTACTCCGGAGGAGCTTAAGGCGTTTCTGGACGATTATGTAATAGGACAGGACCAGGCAAAGAAGGTGCTTTCGGTTGCTGTTTACAATCACTATAAGAGAGTACTGGCAGGTGATACATCAGATGTAGAGCTTCAGAAGAGTAATATTCTCATGCTTGGACCTACAGGCTCAGGAAAGACACTTCTTGCGCAGACACTTGCCAGAGTGATAAATGTTCCATTTGCTATCGCAGACGCTACAACACTTACAGAGGCAGGATACGTAGGTGAGGATGTGGAGAATATCCTATTAAAGCTTATTCAGGCGGCAGATTATGATATCGAGCGTGCAGAGCATGGTATCATTTATATAGATGAGATAGATAAAATTACAAAGAAATCAGAGAATGTCTCAATCACCAGAGATGTGTCAGGCGAGGGTGTACAGCAGGCTCTTTTAAAGATTCTTGAGGGCACAGAGGCATCTGTACCGCCACAGGGCGGCAGAAAGCATCCACAGCAGGAGCTTATACCTATTGATACTACTAATATACTTTTTATCTGCGGTGGAGCATTTGATGGTCTGGAAAAAATTATCGACAGTCGTATGGATACATCATCTATAGGCTTCAATTCAGATGTAAAGTCAAAGACAGAGCTCAATGTAGGAGAGGCGTTTAAGCATGCACTTCCACAGGATTTTGTAAAGTTTGGATTGATTCCTGAGTTTATCGGACGTGTACCTATTACCGTTTCTCTCGAGGCACTCGACAGGGATGCACTTATCCGTATACTTAAGGAGCCTAAGAACTCGCTTATCAAGCAGTACACCAAGCTTTTTGAACTTGACGGAGTAGGTCTTGAGTTCACAGACGATGCAGTAAATGCCATCGCTGACAAGGCACTTGAGAGAAAGACAGGAGCCAGAGGACTTCGTGCCATCATGGAGGCTGTTATGCTTGACCTTATGTATCGTATACCATCAGACAAGAGCATCAGCAAGTGCGTAATCGACAAGGATACAGTTGAGGAAAACTTAAAGCTTGATGGTGATTGCGTGCCTGAGGCATATATCGAGGAAAAAGCGGCATCATAAGTACATGGCGGTATTTTACAAAAGATACAGCATCGGATAATACAAATTGCACAGCGGTTTGTTATGCATGGCTGTGCAATAATACAGGAGATATAAGTGGAAGAACAGATTATGAATATGCCTGCAGTAGCGCTGAGAGGGCTTACTATTCTGCCGGGGATGATTGCCCATTTCGACATCAGCAGAGAGCGCTCCCTTCGTGCTGTCGAGGAGGCTATGGAGCAGGATCAAAAGATTTATCTTGTCACACAAAGGAATGTGGGCAGTGAGGACCCGACTCAGGAAGACCTCTATCAGATGGGTATTGTTGCTGATATAAAGCAGGTTGTCAGATTACAGAATGATGTTGTGAGAATACTTGTAGATGGAATAAGCCGGGCAGCATTGCTTGGCTTTACCGGTAATGAGAAGTACCTTGAGGCAGAAATCTGTTATTGTGATAGTAATGCAGACAGCCTGCCGGAGGATCTCAGGGAAGCCATGCTTCTCGGAGTCCGAGAGGCTTTTCACAGATATGCGGCAGTTGTCGGCAAAATCAGTAAGGAGCTTATCAGACAGATAGATCAGTATGAGAATCTTGAAAAGCTCATTGATTATGTAACCAACAATCTGCCGGTGTCATATGAGCTTAAGCAGCAGGTGCTTGAGGCAGAGGATATCAATGACAGATATCAGGTTATAGTATCATTACTTCTCTCCCAGGTGGAGGTTATTTCCATAAAGAATGAGCTTCAGAAAAAAGTAAAGGTTCGTGTGGACAAGCATCAGAAGGAGTATGTGCTTCGTGAACAGCTTGGTGTGATACGTGAGGAGCTGGGCGAGAATGCTGACTCGGAGGCTGATGAATATGAGAAAAAGCTATCTGAGTTAGATGCGCCTGACTACGTAAAGGAAAAGACGAAAAAAGAGATAAAGCGCTTTAGAAATATGAGCAGCAGCTCATCAGAGAGCACAGTTGAGAGAGGCTATATAGAGACTGTACTTGAGCTTCCGTGGAACAAGATGTCTGTGGACAACAAGGATCTTGACCATGCAGCACAGGTGCTCGATGATGATCACTACGGATTAAAGGATGTTAAGGAGAGAATACTTGAGTTTCTGGCAGTCAGAAATCTGACAAGCAAGGGAGAGAGTCCTATAATTTGTCTTGTAGGTCCTCCGGGAACAGGAAAGACAAGCATAGCCCGTTCAATTGCGTCTGCACTGGAGAAGAAATATGTGCGTATTTCTCTTGGTGGTGTGCGTGATGAGGCAGAAATCCGTGGACACAGAAAGACATATATCGGTGCTATGCCGGGCCGTATAGTAAATGGCTTAAGACAGGCAGGCGTTTCAAATCCTCTCATGCTGTTGGATGAGATAGATAAGGTGTCAAGTGACTACAAGGGTGACACATCAGCCGCTCTTCTCGAGGTGCTTGACAGTGAGCAGAATTGCAGATTCAGGGATCATTACATTGAGATGCCTGTAGATTTGTCGGAGGTGCTTTTTATTGCAACTGCAAATGAGGTTTCAGGCATTCCAAAGCCGCTTCTTGACAGGATGGAGCTTATTGAGGTGTCAAGCTACACTGAAAATGAGAAGTTTCACATAGCAAAGGAGCACCTGGTTGAGAAGCAAAAGAGCAAAAACGGAATTAAAAAGGAACAGCTTACGATAACAGACTCGGCCCTAAAGGATATTATAAGGCTGTACACCAGAGAGGCCGGAGTCAGAAGCCTTGAGAGGACTATCGGCAAGCTGTGCCGCAAGGCTGCCAGGGAAATCTTTAAGGACAGCGAAGCTGCTGTAAAGGTTACAAAGACCAATCTTAAGACATATCTGGGCAATCCGAAGTACAGTCCGGAGAAGAAAAATGATCACGCAGAGGTTGGAATTGTTAGAGGCCTGGCATGGACCAGCGTGGGCGGAGTCACACTTGAGGTTGAGGTGAATGTGCTGCCGGGCAAGGGTGAGCTCGTGCTCACCGGTAAGCTTGGCGACGTGATGAAGGAGTCGGCACAGGCGGCACTTAGCTATGTGCGCTCCATAAGCGAAGGATATGGCATTGATGCAGAGTTTTACACGAAGCATGATATCCATATACATATCCCGGAGGGCGCAGTGCCGAAGGACGGACCATCTGCGGGTATCACTATGGCGACAGCCATGCTCTCAGCCATTACAGACAGAGCTGTCAGGGCAGATGTAGCCATGACAGGCGAGATAACACTGCGCGGCAGGGTGCTTCCGATAGGAGGACTCAAGGAAAAGCTGCTTGCAGCCAAAGTAATCGGAATAAAAACAGTATGTATTCCAAAGGATAATGAAAAGGACCTGGAGGAGATTTCAAAAGAAATAACAGACGGCATGGAAATCGTGCCGGTGGAGAGATTTTCACAGGTGGAGAAGATAGCGTTTGTAAAATAAGAATGAGGAAGAGATTATGGTAATTAAAAGTGTTAATTTAGAGACAGTTTGCGGAATTACAAGCACAATCCCTGACAATGAGTATAATGAAGTGGCATTCGCCGGCAAGTCAAATGTAGGCAAGTCGTCACTGATCAACGCACTCATGAACAGAAAGTCACTTGCCAGGATCTCTTCACAGCCCGGCAAGACACAGACCATCAATTTTTATAACGTCAATGACGCCATGTATCTGGTCGATCTGCCGGGCTATGGCTATGCCAATGCCAATATCGAGATAAAAGCTAAATGGGGACAGATGATAGAAAACTATCTTCACACCTCCAAAAAGCTTCAGGCAGTGTTTCTTTTAATAGATATAAGGCATGAGCCATCGGACAATGATATCATGATGTATGACTGGATGGTAAACCAGGGCTTTGCACCGATTATCATTGCAACCAAATCTGATAAATTGAAAAAAAGCCAGATTGCCGCACACATAAAGACTATCAAGGATGTGCTTCATGTGAAGCCGGGCACGGTAGTTATACCGTTTTCGTCCATGTCAAAGGAAGGCAGGGACGAAATCTGGAATCTCATAGATTCACTCGTGTTTGACGAGGAGACGCTTCTTGCCATGAAACAGGAGGAAGAAGCAAAGCGCGAGGCAAAATCAGCTGCAAAAAGAGCCGCTGCATCCCAGCCACACAAAAAGGAGCGCTGGAAGAAGACCGGAAAGCCGGTTGCCAAAAAGACTAAAGAACGCAGAGATAAGGCCAAGAGCAAAAAAAGCGTTAATAATCATAAAAAGAAATAAAGTCGAAATAGAGTCATAGAAATAAAGCTATAGAAAGAAAGGCGAATATTTAATATATGAAGAATAAATGCAAATTTGTAGGCATTATGTTTTTGTGTATATTGATAGTGTGTACGCTTGCGGTAATGGCATATGAGCACACAGCAGGTATGAAAGGCGCTGCCGGTGGAGCATCAAATGCTTCGGGCAATACAAAAAATACTGACGAAGCTGATGATATGCTTACTGTCGTGACATCCTTCTATCCAATGTACATTGCCACTTTAAACATAGTGGATGGTGTGGAAGGAGTGAGACTTGAAAACTTAAGCGAGCCACAGACCGGTTGTCTGCACGATTTCCAGCTCACACCGGAGGATATGAAGCTTTTATCCACAGCCGATGTTTTTGTAATAAACGGAGGCGGTATAGAGTCGTTTATGTCTGATGTGGCAAAAGCGTATCCGAAGCTTGATGTGGTTGAGGCCTGTGAGGATGTGGCACTTCTTTCTGAGGATGATGCAGACAGTGAACACGACCATGATCACGAAGCAGACACAGAATCGGACAGTGACCACGACCATGACCATGAAACAGACGCAGAATCAGATGGCGCGCATGACCATGACCACGGTGATGAGAATGCCCATGCATGGATGAGCGTGCCGCGTTACCGCACCATGGTTCAGACAATCGCATCCAGGCTTGCCGAAAAGGATGCAAAGCATGCTGATGAATATTATGCAAATGCAAAAGCATATGATGCAAAGCTTGCAGTGCTTGAAGAAAAGATAAATAGCCTAAAGAGTCTTACGAATGGACAGAATATCATCATATTCCATGAGGCCTATGCGTATGTAGCTGATGATTTTTCCATGAATGCATGCTATCTGTTAGACCTTGACGAGGAGCGCTCAGTCAGCGCAGGTGAGATAAAACAGGTAATAGGTGCCATAAAGGATGACGGAGTGTCGGTAATACTAGCTGAGGAGCTCTACGGAAAGAGCATGGGAGATACCGTATCGCGTGAGACAGATGTGCATGTGATTTATATCGATCCTCTCAACAGGGGAGAGTACGACAAGGACAGCTATCTTGATGGTATGGAGCACAATATAGAGCTTATAAAAGAGGCATTTACTAAATAAAATTGGAGAAAATATGCGGAAAATAATACAGCCATGTGGCTTTCATTGCATAAAAATAAATAACCTTGGAGTGAGCTTTGGAGAGCAGACAGTGCTTGAGGATGTAAATATGCACATACATTGCGGCTCCTTCAATGTCATAATAGGCCAAAACGGTGCCGGAAAATCCACACTCATAAAGGCGATACTCGGCGAGATACCTCACACCGGTACGATTGAGTTCAAGGATACTAAGGACGGACATATGGCTAAGCTTAAAATAGGATATGTGCCGCAGTCTGTTAATATCGAGAAAAATACACCGGTCAGCGTGTATGACCTAATAGCAAGCTATCAGTACAATTATCCTGTTTTTCTGCCAAAGAGCAAAAAGATAGAGGCAAAGATAAGGGAGACACTCGAGGTATTTGAGGCTGAGGAGCTCATCGACAAGCAGGTGTGCAACCTCTCGGGAGGACAGCTGCAGAGAGTGCTTCTTTCCATGGCAATCATGGACGAGCCGAACCTGCTGCTGTTGGATGAGCCGGTGTCCGGAATAGACCAAAACGGCATGGAGCTTTTCTATAAGACCATGGATTATTTAAAGACTCACTATGACCTTGCAATCATACTGATATCGCACGATTTGGACTATGTGGCAAAGTACGCAGACCATGTTGTGCTGCTTGATAAGACCGTTGCAAAGCAGGGAACTGTGAAGGAAGTCTTCGAGAGCAAGGAATTTGAGAGAATTTTTTACACAGGAGAGGAATCCTGGGTGAGAGAGGAGGAACACAAATGAATATAACCTCCTGGCTTCAATATGATTTTATGAGAAATGCCCTTATCGCTGTGCTCATCATCACACCGCTTTTTGGCATAATGGGAACCATGATTGTAAACAAAAAGATGGCATACTTTTCAGATGCACTCGGACATTCAGCACTTACAGGAATCGCTGTCGGAGTGGTATGCGGCATGGCAGACACCTCGCTTGCCATGGTGATATTTGCGATAGTGTTTGCACTTCTTTTAAATAAGATAGGCAGTCTGAACACTGCATCGACAGATACCATTATATCGGTATTTTCATCGTGCTCTGTGGCGATAGGTCTTGCGATACTGTCAAAGGGCGGCAATTTCAGCAAATACTCAAGTATACTGGTGGGCGATGTGCTAAGCATCACAAAGACTGAGATAGTTTATCTAATTGTGATTTTTGTGGTCACTATAGTGTTCTGGGTGCTTTGCTTCAATAAGCTCAACGCCATATGTATACACAGGAGCGTGGCAAAAAGCAAGGGTATCCATGTGCGTCTTCTGGATAATCTGTTTGCGGTGCTTGTAGCACTCATAGTTATGCTATCCATCAAGTGGATAGGCATACTTATCATAAATGCTCTGCTTATCTTACCGGCGGCTTCATCAAGGAATATTTCGGAAAATATGCGTGAGTATCATTTCTTTTCAGTGATATTTTCAGTATTTTCCGGTATAGTCGGCCTCGCAGTGTCATACTACACCAATGTGGCAACAGGTCCGATGATAGTGATTATTGCATCGGTAATATATTTTTCGACATTTATATTTGGCAGAAAGCTGAAAAAATAACGGCTAAAGCTATAAGCAACAGACGCAAAACAGCCGATACACAATATAAGAGAAAGACTGTTTAGCTATATCAGACGCTATACAGGTTGATAATAGTATAGCGGGAAAGGATTCCCGCACGCACATTACCAGGGAGGGATGAGAGATGTTAGATGCTATTTCAAGTGTAGTTTCAGCAGTAGCGGCGCAGAGTGTCACAGCAAAGGACGAGGCGCAGACAAAGAATACTAATACCGCTTCAAAGAAGCAGGATGCAAAGACGGATAAGTCGGATGCAAAGACTGCAGGCTTCAGCGAGGAGGCAGCTGTATATGAGAAATCAGACAGCAAGGATGATTCAAAGGATACTGCAAAGAGCACAGTAAACCAGAAGATGAGCAAGGCAGACAGAGATGCACTGGTACAGGCACTTAAGGATGATGCCAACGCCAGACAGCAGCAGCTTATCGAGATCGTCAGAAAGTCCATGACGGGACAGGCTTCAACCTGGGACAAGTCACAGGGCTTAAAGAGTCTGTTTGAGAATCTGACTGTAGATGCAGACACAATAGCGCAGGCCAAAAAGGACATCGCAGAGGATGGATACTGGGGAGTTGAGAAGACCTCAGACCGTATTCTTGACTTTGCAAAGGCACTGTCGGGAGGCGACAAGGACAAGGCTGATGAGCTTTTGAATGCATTCAAGAAGGGCTTTTCACAGGCAACAGGAGCCTGGGGAGACAAGCTGCCATCAATTTGCCAGGATACTTATGATGCCGTAGTCAAGAAGTTTGATGACTGGAAGAATGGCACAGAGGACACACAGGTACAGGGCTAGAAGCCGGATGTGTATGTAAAAGTGTCGTGATGGAACGAATATTATATAAGAAATGTGATTTATGAATTATGAAAAGGGGGCTGCACGCAGCGTGCAGTCACCTTTTTAGTGCTTGTATAATTTTTTGAGAGGTGTATAATAGAAGAATAGTATATAAGTATCATTATTCATGTGGAGGAAATATCATGAAATTAGACATGTCAAAGTGGAAAGCACTTAGCATCAAAAATCGTTTAAAGAAAGGCTTCAGACTGACTACATTTGTAGCATCGGCATCGGGGGTTATCGCGGGTATTCTTATGATTCTTGTATCAATGAGATATTCCAGCGCACTAACCTTTTACGGATTTTCACAGGGAGATATAGGAAAGGTTATGGTAACCTTCTCAGAGACACGAAGCGCTACACGAGCTCTTATCGGTTATACAGCTTCTGACACATTAAGTAAGATGTCTGATACACATGATTCTAAAAAGGAATCATTTCAAAAATACTGGAAAGAGCTGCAAAGCTCTATAAAGACAGGTGAGGAGCAGGATATATATGATGATATAAACAGTAAGCTCGATTCATACTGGAGTCTCGATGATGAAATCGGACAGTTAGGTAGGAATGCTACAGATCCTGAGACACAGAAGGAAGCCGAGGAGAGAGCAGTAGCAGATCTTGCACCTGCATATGATGAGATATATCAGCAGCTTGTTGCCCTTATGGATACAAAGGTAACAGATGGAGATAATTTAAGCAAGAGATTATCATTAGTATCATATGCCGTATTTGGTATTGTTATTGTTATCATTGTCAGTTCATATTTTATCTCGATGAAAATCGGGGACGAAGTTGCAGTTGGTATTTCTAAACCACTCGATGAGTTAAAACAGAGATTACGTACATTTGCACAGGGGGATCTTGAGGCTCCATTCCCGGCAGTTGATTCACAAGATGAAATTGCTGATATGGTAGGGGTTGCGAAAAACATGGCAGCAGACCTTAAGACTATCATATCTGACTCTGACAAGCTTCTTGGAAAGATGGCAGAAGGAGATTATACAGTTTCATCAGACATGGAAGATAAATATACCGGAGATTTTATTGGACTTCTCATGGCAATGCGTCAGATGAAGACACAGATGAATGATGTTATGTCACATATCAACGAGATATCATCACTTGTTACAGCAGGTTCTAACAACCTTGCTCAGGCATCACAGGAAATGGCAGAAGGTGCTATGGACCAGTCAGCAGCCATTGAGGAGCTTCAGGCTACATTTGCAGATATCACAGGCGGTGTTGAGAAAACATCTGAGAAGCTCAATGATACATACAGGATTGCACAGGAGTATGCTGAGGAAGCAGATCACAGCCATACAGAGATGCAGGGCATGGTTGATGTTATCGGACGCATCAATGATACATCTAAGCAGATTGAGAATATCATTTCTGAGATTGAGGATATTGCCAGTCAGACAAACCTTCTTTCACTCAATGCAGCTATCGAGGCAGCGCGTGCAGGTGAGGCAGGTAAAGGATTCGCAGTTGTTGCGGGACAAATCAGAAGTCTTTCAGAGCAGAGTGCCAAGGCTGCAGTTGACACACGTCAGCTTATAGAGAGTGCCATTGCGGTATCTAACGAGGGTAATGAAGCTGCAGAGCGCGTAAGTACTTCTATTGCAAAGGTTATCAATGGTATGAAGGAAGTTGCAGATTCTTCTCAAAAACTCAGCGAGATTGCAGAGGAGCAGGCAAAGGCTATGGAGCAGGCAGAGGCCGGTATTAATCAGATATCAGATGTTGTACAGTCAAACTCAGCAAATGCAGAGGAAACATCAGCAACAAGTGAGGAGCTTTCAGCACAGGCGGAGACAATGAACGAGCTGATTAGCAAATTTATATTGGAAAAGAAATAGAAAAATTGTACATACGAGTTTAGAGAAACTTTTTAACAAAAAGCCCCACAAGCATTATGGATATGCTGTGAGGCTTTTTGTTGTTGTGCGTTAGAGGGTTACTTTTTAAATCTAGTAAACATGTACTATGTGAACATAGTTTTTTGTGCGATACGTGGAAAATCTGAAAAGTAATGAAAATGAACAATTAAATGAGAATATTTAAATTTGCTCTTTTTGGCAGGGTGTGTTATAATCCTTGTATACAAAAAACAGAGGTAATACAATATGGGTAGTAATAACGATATTTCATTAAAAGCATTAGCCAAGATTAATCTGGGGCTCGATGTTGTGAGGCGCAGAGAGGACGGATATCATGAGGTCCGTATGATTATGCAGACCATTCATCTGTATGACAGGCTTGATATCAAAAGGACAAAGGAGCCCGGCATACAGATACAGACCAATCTGTCTTTTCTCCCTGTAAACGAGAACAATCTCATATACAAGGCTGCAAAGCTTCTGATGGATGAGTTTTCTATAACTGACGGTGTATCAGTGAAGCTGGACAAGCGTATTCCTGTTGCAGCAGGGATGGCGGGGGGCAGTACTGATGCGGCAGCTATGCTTATAGGTGTAAACAGGCTTTTTTCACTGGGACTGACAAAGAGACAGCTTATGGAAAGAGGTGTGCAGATAGGTGCGGATGTACCATACTGTATTATGAGAGGCACGGCGCTGGCCGAGGGCATAGGAGAGGCGCTTAGTCCTCTTCCTCCAATGGTAAAGTGTCCGGTGCTTATTGCAAAGCCGTCCATCTCGGTATCCACAAAATTTGTGTATCAGAATCTGAAGCTTGATGATACGACTATTCATCCGGATATAGACCGCCTGATAGATGATATAAAGGCTAAGAATCTGCATGATATCGCAGCGCATATGGGAAATGTCTTAGAGACTGTGACCATACCAAATTATCCGGTGATAGATGAGATAAAGAAGCATATGCTTTCAAATGGCGCGGTAGGAGCCATGATGAGCGGTAGTGGTCCGACGGTTTTTGGTCTGTTTGACGATGAAGATACTGCAAAGAAAGCGTACAAAGCCATGAGAAGCTCACATCTTGCCAGACAGGTGTATCTGACATTTGTATACAATAATCGCAAATAACGTGATATCCGGATAGCACAGCGGGTGCTTTATAGTTACTTTTTTCTTATATGTGAGAATGATAATACAAGAGATAGGAGAAGTTTGATGACTGATAATTTAACTTTAAATATGGATGCATATCTGCCACTGCGTGATGTGGTGTTTAATACACTTCGTGAGGCAATTTTAAAGGGCGAGCTCAAGCCGGGAGAGAGACTTATGGAGCTGCAGCTTGCGTCAAAGCTTGGAGTCAGCCGTACACCTATACGTGAAGCAATCAGAATGCTTGAGCAGGAGGGGCTTGCAGTCACAATGCCGAGAAAGGGCGCAGAGGTTGCCAAGATGACTCTCAAGGATATGGAGGATGTGCTTGAGGTGAGAGAGGCTCTTGATGAGCTTGCAGCCAAAATAGCCTGTAAGAAAATCAGTGATGAGCAGCTTGCGAATCTAAAAACCATAAAGGACGAGTTTAAGAGGAGCATGGACTCAGGAGATGTGAAAAAGATAGCTGAGGAGGATGTGAAGTTTCACGATGCTATCTATGAGGCAACAAACAATGCGAAGCTTGTATCTATGATGAACAATATCCGTGAGCAGATGTACCGCTACAGAGTGGAGTATTTGAAGGACCCAAAGAATTATCCGATGCTTGTGAAGGAGCATGATGCCATCTACAGGGCGCTTGAGGCAAGAAATATGGAGCTTGTGACTACAGAAATGCATACGCATGTGGCCAATCAGGCGGTTGCTGTGAAGGCTGTGATACAAAAGCAGGATGAAGAGAAGAAATAAAACAGAAATATAACAACAATATAACAAGAAATAGCAGACAAAGATAATAAAATACAAAATAATATAACAAAACCAGGGGCTGCCGGCCGCACTGATGTGTGAACGGCGGCCTTTTTAAGTGGCTTAGCTAGTGGCTTAGATAATAGCAAAAAATAAGTAATCAGGGATATTTGCGGGCTTGTATGGTCATACTATATCAGGGATTTTAAATCTGACGGGATTTATTGGGTATATAGGAGAGTTAAAGATGACCACAAACATAGATGAGAACATAAAAAGCTTCAGGCAGATATATTCTGACTGCTCAGATATCAAGATGCAGGAGATGTATCTGGGGCGTGATGCCTCAATAAAGTGTTTTGTTGCTTATATTGAGGTGACATGTGCAGGCTCCGGTATCAATAACAGCGCGTTTGGACGATTTACCTCATACCTTGAAGGGATAGACCGGGCTCAGGTTAAGGAAGTACTCGACAAAAATCAGGCAGCTTTATCTGAATTTGCACATCTGCACACGGTTAATGAGGCGGCCCAGATGATGCTGACAGGAGACGTGATTTTTTTTGTGGATGGTTATCCGGATGCATTCAAGCTTCCAGACAAGGGATATCCCGCCCTGTCAATTCAGGAGATTGATTCGGAAAAGGTCATAAGAGGCTCCAATGAGGGGTTTGCTGATTCCATAAAGATAAATACAGCACTTATCAGGCGCAGGCTAAGGAGTACACGCTTAAAGTGTAAAGAGGTGAAAAAGGGACTTCGAGGACACAGCAATGTGGACATACTATATGTGAGAGACCTCGTAAAACCGGGGCTTGTAGAGGATGTGGAAAGGAATCTGGACAGCTATGTAATAGACCATGTGGGTGATTCGGGAGTCATTGAACAGTTTGCCGAGGCGAAATGGTATTCACCGTTCCCACAGCTTCAGACCACAAAGCGGCCGGATGTGGCGGTAAATGCGCTCCTAGAAGGGCGGGTGGTGGTGCTGTGCGATAATTCACCGATAGCGATAATACTGCCAACCACAATGAACAATTTTTTAAAAACCGCAGATGATTACTATAACAGAACGATAGCGGCAAGCTTTGCCAGGCTGATAAGGTACGTGGCTGCCTTCATGTCATTTACATTGCCGGGGCTTTATCTGGCGGTCACAAATTTTCATACACAGATACTGCCGACACCACTCATACTGGCGTTTTATGAAGCCAGACTCGGCTGCCCGTTTCCGCAGCTCATAGAGGTGCTCATGATGGAGCTGTCCTTTGAACTGCTTCGTGAAGCCGGCATAAGACTTCCCGGAGCCATGGGAAACACGATAGGTATAGTCGGAGGCCTCATAATCGGACAGGCAGCAGTGGATGCAAATTTAGTAAGCCCTATAGTGGTCATTCTTGTTGCATTCACCGCACTCTGTTCGTTTGCCATACCGAGTGAGGAGTTTGCATTTTCATTTAGGATACTTAAATTCGCTGTAATAATTATGTCGGCATGGCTTGGATATTTTGGATTTTTAATAAGTCTGATGGTGATACTTTTGCATCTTGCAAAGCTCAAAAGCTGTGGTTACCCATACATGATGCCATTTGTGGGCAGCGAGCTGACAGGCGGCGAGGATGAAAAGGACAGTATCATACGATTTCCGCTTCGCAGACTATGGAGGCGGCCTGTATTTGCAATGGAAAAGGAGTGCAGAAAGCTGAAAGGAAATAAGGATGACTAAAAATATGAGCACAAGCTACACATTTGCACAAAATGAAAGCATATCGCCCCGCCAGCTATACAGGCTATACGTCTTTAATCTGCTTGGAGTCGGCACACTGGTGCTTCCAAACAATCTGGCGAAGCTTGGAAAGTATGCTTTTATCTCAATCGCACTCGGAGTTTTCATGGCATGGCTGTTTATGTGGATAGTAAGCGAGGTGCGTGAATGCAGGAAAACAATATATGACAGAGGCATTGATAAAACAAAATATGCGAAAATGTTAATTTATGATTTAATTATTGCAATATACGAGCTGTCACAGGCCGCATTTCTTGCATGGATATTTGTAAAGCTGATACGTGACAGCCTTATACCGGATGAGTCATTTACAGCTGTACTCCTTGTGATAATGGCGGTATGCGCTTATGCGCTAAGTGGCGGAGTGGAGTGCCGGGCCAGGGTATACGAGGTAGTATTTTTCTTTGTGCTGATACCGCTTGCTGCTATGCTTTTGTTTGCGCTATCGGATGTGAGATTTGACTATCTGATGATTAAGGACAGAGTCGGTGTGGACTTTGGCATAGCGGATATATTTGCGGGTGCATACTATGTGTTTGCAGCATCCATTTCCGTGTTCAATGTACTGTTTGTAAAGGAGCGCACTGCCTCACAGATACGGGGGAGTGTGAGTAAAGCAATATTCACATATGCAGGCATTCTTTTTTTATTGTATGCAGTATTGCTTGGAAACTTTGGAAAATATTCACTGTCGGAAATAGAGTTTCCGGCTGTCGTACTGATGAGTGATGTGCAGATAAAAGGCAGCTTCTTCAAGAGGGCAGATGCACTGATGCTGTCGGTGTGGTTTTTCACGCTGTTTTCAGTACTCAATATGAGCCTTTATTATTCGGTTTTAAGATGTGAGAATTTTGCTGAAAATACGAGAAAAATTATATTTACATTTAATAAAAACCGACATTCATGCAGCAATAAGCAATTTGTCTCTGACAGACATAAAAGCCAATACAAGGAAAAGAC
>ERZ1023701.182-NODE-182-length-24207-cov-8.410939_pt1 | contig 24207 bp, 21 predicted proteins | sample MGYA00380350_ERZ1023701 | MGnify/ENA primary metagenome ERZ1023701 (study PRJEB33179, sample SAMN07449025) | human gut metagenome | biome: Human-gut; feature: Human associated habitat; material: Faeces | host: Homo sapiens | place: India:Kasaragod | collected... | reverse complement strand
ATAGTAAACACAACTGCAAGCCACCAGAACTACACACAATAATGACAATATAGCAATGGTACTGGATTGGTACTAAAAATATGTGAAACGAAGAATAACGTGTGGAAAAGGTGTAGAATAACAATACAAAATAGTATAGATAACCATATTGAAATAACCTAAATCAAACCAGACTCTGCGAGTTTGAATAACGGATGTTGCCTCACAAAGCCTGTATTTATGGGCTTTGTGGGGCTTTTTCTTTACCTACTGGGGCGTAAATGGTGATATTTTCCACTACTCTTCTTGGAAATATTTAATTTGGTGATGGTCGTTGTATGAAATAGTGAGTAAACATGCGAGTTCGGTAGTAGTGATTGTTTAATTCAAATTATGTGTAAGTAGGGTTCGGGACAGGTCATGCAGCTAGATGGTATTTGGTGAAAAGGTGATTTTGAACTAAGAGTTATATAAATTAGTCTAAGAAAGACCAAAATTAGCTCAAGAGTAGTTCAAGATGACAGAGGAAGTATTTTACCTGCTCCATAATTTTGATAATGAATATTGCATCAAAAGGGTTTTATTGCGAAAAGAACTTTTACAAATGAAAAAATCAAGATGCTTTGATTTTTGTGAAATTTAATTGCAGATACAGATTTTATGATTGTGGAGAATTTGATGAAGTTAATAAATTAGGCTATAATCAAAGAACAAAATAACGAAGAATATGCGGATTTATTCTGCGGAAAGGAAAATTATGATAGGTTATTATTATTGTTCATTAAATACCTTTTTAAACATTTTGAAGAACAAAGAGATATATCTTTCTGATCCGTTAAAAATGAATGATAATCTAGAAATAAAGTGGTATCTTGAAAGGTTAAACGAAGAAAAAGAATCAGATGAAGACTACAGCACTATATTGCAGAGAATGCGAATACGTTCGGGGGTAGATTTTACTTGTGAGGAATTTGCAAAGCATTTAGAGAATAAAGGACAAAAAAGTATATATATATCATGCTTCTCTAAAACGTCCGATTTACTAAGTCAGTGGAGAGCATATGCGGATGATGGAAAAGGTGTGGCTATTGGTTTTGATTTGGACATGTTGGCGTCGGCAGATAATATATTAGTAAGAGAAATAGTTTATGCAGATGATATCGTTCAAGAAGATTGCGAAAGTGCACTTGAGATTGTAGCAGATACTATGCCGATGGTATTAAGTAGGTACGAGGCTCATAATAGGGAAGAACAGATTGATATTTTTTTGCATGAATTAATTACAGAATTAGCGATATATAAGAATCCAGCGTTTAGGGAAGAATCAGAGGTGCGTTTAATATATTGTGATGATTTAAAATTTGAAAAAATAATTGATGAGGCAGGGGCTTTTAATGAACCTTATGTATCGAAAAAACTTGAACATGATTTTAGAATGGTAGGAACAAATAATATAACAGAGTTTGTAAAACTACAATATGAACCAGGTTGTATAAAAGACATATGTATAGGTCCTAAATGTCTGTTAAGTGAAAGTGACATGCGAAATTTATTCCAGTCCTTACTGGGAACCGTACCAACAATCAGTTATTCAAAGTCGAGTTATCGATAAGGAGTATTATCAATACTCATGACGAAGAAAGAAGAAAACTATTTAAGAGGTAATTGCTTGAAAAATTCTGCCTAGTGAATAGATAATGATTGTATAAGTGTAAAAAGGATAAAAAGTCCTTGCACATTCCCCTCATCAGAGTCATACTATCAGTAGGTACACTGATACCCGAATGATACCTGAAATTTTGAAAACAGAAAATAATTAAGAGAAACAGACGAAAAGATGCTGTTTCTGAGAGCAAAACACTTACTCATACACAGGAAGTAATATAACATATAGGGAGTTTGAATAGTAAACAGAGCTTCATAAATGGCGTAAATAAGCCATTTATGGGGCTTTTTCTTTTGTTGTGATATTTATATGATACCGGTTATGATAGTACCACAGATATTAATGAGTACTAACAGAAGTGTTCAGAGATATCATTATGCATTATTAAGCTGAAATATGTGTAGATATGTCAATAGTATGAGCATTTATTTAAAGAATATGTTATGATAACAATATAATGTTTGACTTTACTTATAATATCATTAAAATTTTATATAGTTATTATGGCATAAAGTCATGGTGTTCGATGGAGTATGAAAGGGGATGTGTATGATTTATAAAAGTGTTATATTTAAAGCAGAACCATTTTCATATAATCTGGAATTTGATGACAGAATTACTCTTGTTGGTGGAGATAGTGGTACAGGTAAGACATTTCTTTATGGAATGTTGGAAGATATAAGACTTACAGAGGAATACAATGCTATCAAATCAGTATATGCTTTTCTTACAAAATTGTGATGGCCTGAATGTATCTGATAAGAGTTTTAAAATGCTTAAGTTTGATAATTACAGAATAACACTGGCAGAGGAGTTGTGATTTTATATATTGCAATGGAGATGATGGAATATGAACAGATTTTCAGAAAAGGATTGTGGTGTGCAATGTAAAATGAGCAGATTCAATCAGTTTTACATTATGTTGGAACTGCTGAATGAGGGAGCAATAACTATAGATGATCTGGAAGATTTTAGCGATGATTTGCAAGAAACAATGAAGCATTTTTTAAATAGATAAAGTCGGGAGTGTAAAACCGGGAGGTATGTCAATATGCGTGATTCAATAGAAAACATATCACAACTTCAGAAAAAGTTGAATGACCTGCAACTGGAAAATCAGATATTAAAAAATATATTGGACAAAGCAGGTTTGTCATACCATAAAGAATTATCGATGTTTAGGCAAAGTGATAGTAAAGAAGCTTTTGATCCGGAACAAGGCAAAAGAATCCTTCATCCACAGGCAATAACAGAAAATATGGCAAACCAGTTTTTTGGAATGTTTTGGGGCAGACAGGACGTTTATGCTAAATGTAGTGTTAACAAAGAAACTGGCAAGGCAGCATACTATTTTCAGTGTAATAATTTCTGGACAAATGTATGTCATAAGAAGATAAAAGATGGCATTAACATTAATTGTAAGGATTGCAAGAGTCGTTCTTATAAGCAAATAACAAAATACGATATATTAAATCATTTGCAGGGGAATTCTTATAATGCATCTGATGTAATAGGAGTATATCCGCTTTTAAGTAATGGAACATGTAGATTTATGGTATTTGATTTTGATAATCATGATAAAGGAGCAGAAGAAAAGGATTTTGCAAATGTTGATGATACATGGATTGAAGAAGTTGAGGCAATGAGAGAAATTTGTGTATTAAATGGAATAGATCCATTAGTGGAACGTTCAAGGTCTGGCAAAGGTGCACATATATGGATATTCTTTGATAAACCGATAGCTGCTTCATTGGTAAGAAAGTTTGGATATTCTTTGCTTGATAAAGGTGCGGAACAGGTTAATTTAAAATCTTTTAAATATTATGACAGAATGCTGCCAGCACAGGATTCATTACGGGATAATAGTGCACTTGGCAATCTGATTGCATTGCCATTACAGGGGAAGGCTTTGCAGGATGGAAATAGTGCGTTTATTGATGGCAAATGGAATGCTTATCCTGATCAATGGAGAATATTATTTAGTAAGCCAAGATTATCACAGGAATTTTTAGAAGAAAAAATAAAAGAATGGACAAATTCTATTGAGGATATTGTCGCAGATGCTGATGAAAGTGATAGGGAAAAACCATGGAACAAAATGCAGCATTTTAATAAAAATGATGTAGATGGGAAGTTACATATTACATTATCAAATGGAATATATGTGGACAATACGAATTTGAAAGCATCTATGCAGAACAGAATCCGCAGAATGGCAGCAGTTAGCAATCCGATTTTCTATAAAAATCAGGCAATAGGAACATCAAATTATGATACTCCAAGATGGATTTATCTTGGAAAAGACCATCTCAGTGGATATATACAGATACCAAGGGGACTGCAGGATGAATTTTTGGAAAAGGCAAAACAGGCAGATATTGATTGTGAAATCGAAGATGAGCGTCAGCAGGGAAGAAATATTAATGTGGATTTTATAGGTGAACTGCGTCCTGAACAGGATATGGCATTAAAAGAGCTGACTAAGTACGATAATGGAATACTTCATGCTGCAACTGCATTTGGTAAAACTGTGGTCAGTAGTGCGATAATTGCACAAAAGAAAGTGAATACATTGATTATATTGGAATCATCAGCATTGATAGAGCAGTGGAAAGAGGCATTGGGAAAATTCTTAAATATTAATGAGGAACTTCCGACTTATGCAACTAAGACAGGGAGAGTACGGAAAAGAAAAAGTCTGATTGGAACTCTGCAGGGAGCACATGATTCAATGACTGGAATCATAGATATTGCAATGGCAGGTTCACTGTGCAAAAAGGGAGAGTATCATAATCTGTTGAATGAATACGGACTCGTGCTGGTTGATGAGTGCCATCATTCTGCTTCTGAAACAATAGCCAATGTTTTAAAAGAAGTGAAAGCAAAGTATGTATATGGTGTGACAGCAACTCCCAAAAGAGGAGATGGATTGGAAAAAATCAATTATATGCTTATTGGGCCTATAAGGTATAGTTATACTGCAAAGGAAAAGGCAAAAGAGCAGGGAATACAGCATCTTGTTTACCCACGCTTTACCAGAACTGTATCGCCTAGAGGCGTGATTGTTGGCAGGATGCATCCTAATGAAGCATATGAGATTATTCATAATAATGATATGAGGGATGAGCAGATTATTGAGGATGTAAAGAATTGCGTATCAATAGGTCGTACTCCGGTTGTTTTGTCACGATACAAAGATCATTCAGAAAAATTGTACGAGCGATTAAAAAGCTATGCTGATTATGTGTTTCTTATGACTGGTAATAATTCTAAAAAGGAACATAGGAAAATTCTTGAGCAGATGCGTCAGGTTAATAATGATGAGTCTATGATATTAGTGGCAACGGGTTCTTTGGTAGGAGAAGGCTTTGATTTTCCAAGACTGGATACACTTTTTATGGCAACACCTGTATCATTCCGTGGGGTAGTTGAACAGTATGCAGGACGATTGAATCGTGATTATGCAGGTAAAGAAAATGTAATAATATATGATTATGTGGATAATCATATTCCAATGTTTGATAATATGTATATGAAGCGGCTGAAAGCATATAAACAGATTGGCTACGAGCTTTCTAGTGGCTTGAAGGATGATAAACAGACGGTTAATGCAATATATGAGGGCGATAATTATATAGAAGTTTTCCATAATGATCTGCTTGATGCCAATAAAAATATAATCATTTCCAGTCCAGCCATCAGCGGACAAAAAGTTTATGAATTAATTGGCATGCTAAAGGAAAAACAGGAGGCAGGAGTTCAGATTACAATAGTTACATGGACTTACGATTCATATGGATTTGGTGATGCAGCATATTGGATGCAGTTACATGAAGATATGCGTAAAGCTGGATTTTATATAAAAACAGTAGAAGAATATTGCGACCGGTTTGCAGTTATTGACCAGGAAGTAGTATGGTATGGAAATATTAATTTGCTGGCGAAGGATAAGATAGATGATAGTATTATGAGAGTTATGAGTAAAGAGATAGCGGGGGAATTGATGGAGATTACATTTGGGGGTAATGATAGGGAGGTGTAATGTAATAGTGGATTAATAGAGATTGTTGGAAAGGAATACATGCTGACAGCTAAGGTTTGTGAAGCATTAAAGTCAGACGTGGAATATACAAGAGACAAAACAGTTCAGTATATTAAGGCTAAAAATATGATTTTAGAGTATTTACAAACGAATGACCAGATAACATCGGCTAAAATACAGGAAATGTGTGGATTTACTAAACAACAGGCAAGAAGTGTTATTGATAAGATGAGAAGTGAAAAATTGATTAACTTAAAGGGCAAAGGACCGGCAGCTAGATATGTTATATTTGATGAATTGAGTGATAATTGAGTTTTGGTAAAATAAAACTCAATAGAAAACTCAATTACTTTTAATAGCAAGTACTGGAGTAATAAATACGCTGAAAATATGATTGAGTGGAGTCTTTTTAAAAACTCAATTAAAACTCATTATAAAACACAGACATATGAACAGATACAATGATGATTATTTATTAAGTATTTGCTTGATATTTTTTAGTAATGATAGTTAAGAGTTTAGTTGAGTGCAAAGTATTGGTAAGATTAATGTCACAAGCAAGTTTGAATAGTAAACAGAGCTTCATAAATGGTGTAAACAAGCCATTTGTGGGGCTTTTTCTTTTATCGTGATACTTATATGATACCCATTTAAGGTCATGTGGGGAAGAGTTGATGTAGATATTATGATTAATTATCTGGCTTTGCAGGATGAAAGTTATCAGAACATGTTGAGGATACTTCAGAAAAATGGATACTTTCATTGCAACATATTACAATAAATAATATAATAGATACAATAAATATTAATTGAATGGATGTCATCAATATGGATAAAATAAATGAATTACGATTAGGATTAGAAACTGCATATATAGATGGTTCTGTTGCTTCTGACAGTTTTTATTGTCCTCAGTTTGTATCGAATAATTATAAATCTGGTAAGAAAGTTTTATCTTCGATTGAAGATGAGCTGTTAAGATGTGATAAGTTTCAGATCAGTGTTGCATTTATTACTATGAGCGGAATCACACCATTACTTCAGACATTTAAAGATTTGGAAAAGAAAAATATTCCAGGTGAAATTCTCACAACTAATTATTTGAATTTTAGTGAGCCTAAAGCGTTGGAGAAGCTTAATGGATTATCAAATATTACATTAAAAATGTATGATGTACAAGAGGCAGATGAAGGATTTCATACAAAAGGATATATTTTTAAAACAGATGAAGTATATCGTATTATCATTGGAAGTTCGAATATAACAAGTGCAGCACTTACCAGCAATCATGAGTGGAATACTAAGCTTGTATCAACGCAGCAAGGGAAGATAGCGAAGGAAATAGTTGATGAATTCAATAGATTATGGAATTCTAGTTATGCCTTAGATTTTAATGAATTTTATGGGAATTATAAAGAACAATATGAAATTATTAAACATCAGAGAGATATTGCGAGGATTGATAATGTTGTATCGCTTGAAAAATATAAGCTAAAGCCCAACAGTATGCAGATTGGATTTATTACGAATCTTAAGAAGATTTTAGAAGAAGGAGAGGACAGGGCACTTCTTATATCGGCGACAGGGGAACGTGGTATATTTGTGACAGGTGGAAGAAACCTAGGATTTACAAGGGTTTCGGAAGCCTGGTCCTAGACGTTTCCGTGTGAAAATTGTCCGGATTGGCTCCGGAAGGGAAAACTTAACAGGTATTTTTACTGATAGGACTAAATTGACATAAAGAATCGAAGATTTAATCGGTTCCATATTGAAGTCAATATGGTCTTATTTTTTATACCCTTTTTTCGGGTGGCTCCCGATGGGTGGAAAGGAGAGTTGAATTTATGATTTTAGAATTTGCTGGCAGAGTTTTACTGAATGTTTTAAAGGCTATGGTATGGATGGCGTTGTTAATGATTCGGTGTGTACTGGAACTGGCGAAACTGACATTATTGGTGTTTGGGCTGGTTGCAAGAGTATTTCTTGTGTTTGCTAGGGCAGTAGTTGATTAGGATGGAATGGTGATTTTTGTGTGTTCTGGTGTTACAGATAATTTAACTGTCAGGTGTGGACAGCATTTATACATAGCTTCGCAAGAGGCAATGAGAAAGGAGGATTTTCTGCATGGCAGAACATTTGAGAGCAGTAACTCTCCGCGGGCTGGCGTTAAGGCAAATAATGATATTTTTAAGGCGTAAGACGCAGAAAGGATTTTTTATGGAAGAAAAAACAAAGGTGACTGCAGCACCTACAATTGCAGAAAAGTGTGACATTAAGTACAAAGAGGTGGATGGATTATTTTATCCGATTTTTGAAGAGTCAGAGCCAGAGAGTTATGCAAGCCTTGGAAAGTACGGACACCGTTATCTTAGAGTTTTGATGGAAAATGACCGTTATCTGTATAACAAGTATTTTATGCAAGGGGTGCTTTTTGATAAGGCGGCAGAATATGAGAATTATGCATGGCAACTGTATGACACTGTTTTACAGGGAATAAGCAAGGTGAGAGGAATTGGTTTGGATACTTTGGAAGAAAAAGGATTTCAGGTAACATTTCAGGAAAACATGCAGGCGGCGATAACAGCAGATGAGATTGTAACAGAGGATTTGTTTGCAACAATTGATTACAACAAGCGTGTACGTCTGGAACATGCAAAGGAAAATATTGCGTTTGAACATGCGGAGACACAGAGAATGGAGGCATGAGTTTATGGAAGAGAAAAGAATTTATTATGTGGGAATTGACCACGGGAATCATTTAATGAAAACATCAAACCATGTGTTTGAGAATGGTGTTGAAAGGCAGGCTGTAAAGCCTACCTTCCAGGCTAATACACTGGTTTATGATGGAGCATTTTATAAGATTGGAGAAAAGCGTAACAGTGTGAAGGACAGTAAGCTTGCAGATGATGATTATTATCTGTTGACACTTGCGGCACTGGCAAAGGAATGTCAGTCAGGGAATATTCCAAATGGTGCCAGAGTGGTGCTTGGAGTTGGACTTCCTTTAAAACAGTTTGCAACGGTAAGAAAGCAGTTCGTGAAATATTTGAAACGTGGAAGCCAGCCGGTGCATTTTAAGTTTGAGGATGTGGCATATGATTTTACCATTGAAAATGTACTGGCATTTCCGCAGTGTTATGCAGCAGTGGCAGACAGGCTTGGCAGTATGAAGGGGGAATATTTGATTGTGGATGTGGGTTCCTGGACGATTGATATCATGCATGTGAAGGATGGTGTTCCAGTGGAAAGTAAATGTGAGACCTTCACGGAGTCCATGATTTCTGTTATTCAGGAAATCAAGAGCAGAAGCAGTGAGGTTTTTGGAAAAGAGATTTCGGAGAATGTGATTACAGATTATATCAGCAATCTTGGCGGCAATTATCCGGAAAAGTATGCAAGGATTATGGACGAGGCACTTGAAAAGTTTGTTGCAAGAGTGGAAGGTATCTTAAAGGAAAACGTGCATGATACGGAATTTACCAACATTATTTATGTGGGTGGCGGAGCAAAGGCAATGGAGAGATTTGGAAAACATGGGGATAACATTTCTTATGTGACGGATGTCAGAGCTAATGCAAAGGGCTATGAGTTTCTTGCAAAACAGATGGCATAAAGGCAGGTGGTACACATGGTAATGGGATTTAGAGAGAGGCGGCTTGGCTGCCGTCTCTATGTGGACCGCCAGTCGGATGCAAATATCCTTGAAAAGCTGGATAGGATGCTTGTGGATGGTAGCTTTCCTAACCAGACGGAGCTTATCAAGAGAGGTATTGAACTGGCTTATGAAGAAGTGTATGGAGAGGCGGAAGAGGTTAAGGCGTCCTATAAGCAGGAGATTGATGTAAAGAAGCTTGCGGAAGAAGTTGCCAGGGCATTGAAGCCGGAAATGGAGATGTTGATGGCAGAGTGTGAGGTGAGAGTTGCCACAGCGGAAACACCAGCATCACCAACACCCGCTTTAGCATCAACGCATGATGCTCCACAGGATGATAATACGGCATCTGTAACTGATGATGAAGCCACTCTTCCAAGTCAGACATTTAATTTCCTAAAAGGTTTGAATGATGATTAGGAAGATGTGGCAGTGACGTCGAATTGACGACAATGGAATCCTGAATGATGGCAGATTGACGTCATTCATGTATAAAATAAATATATCTGACTGCAAACTGACGCCAGTTGGCGGACGGTTTGCTGTCGGTGTTTCGGCACATATTTTGTGCCATATATTGGGTGCAGGAGCTCCTGCCAAGACAAAAAAATGGTAATTGCGGTCAGCAATTATATTTTTTTCGGGGAAAGGTCAGACCTTTCCCGAATCTTGCAAAACAAGTGAACAGCAACAGAAGCATTTTTGAGGATTTTCTATAAGCAGTTCCTGAAGAAGAATAAAAAGGAGGTCACAGCCATGAGCATGGTAAGTGAGATTTTGATGAGATTAATTTTGAGGATTGGAGGTTATGTGTATGGCAGATGGAAACAGAAAGTACAAGTCTGACAAAAAGCTATATAAGGTTTCTTTTAAGTTGTCAGAGGAAGATAAACGATTGTTGGAAGATGGGGCGCAGAAGGCTGGAATGAATATAAGTGAATACCTACGCAATCTGGTGCGTGGCGGTGGAAATGTGGATGCATCTTTTACGACAGACAGGGGGATTTTTATCAGACAGATAACAGGAATTGCTACCAATGTGAATCAGATTGCGAAGGTAGTAAATACACAGGGATATGGTTACACGAGGGATATCCTTGCTGTTAAGCAGGATTTGGAGGATGTTAAGAGGCTGATGAGGGAGGTGCTTACGGTATGGCAATCACTAAGATACAGTGCCTGAATGAGGCACATACCGGGAACCCGGCGGCACATCTTAAGAATGCTCTTTCGTATATTCAGAATCCAGAGAAAACAGAGGAAAATGTTCTGGTGGGCAGTATAAACTGCCTGCCGGATACAGCCTTTGAGCAGATGATGGATACGAAGGTTACTTTCGGAAAAACAAATAAGCGACAGGGATATCACATTATCATTTCCTTTGCACCGGGAGAAGCGACAGAGGAACAGGCGCTGGATATCGTGGCACGTTTTGCACAGGAATACCTGAAGGATAAATATGAGGCAGTGTATGCGGTGCATAATGATAAAAAGCATATGCATGGGCACATTGTTTTCAATAGCGTCAGTTTTGAAACTGGTATGAAGCATGAATGTAAAAAAGGGGAATGGAAGCATCGTATGCAGCCAATTACAAACAGATTATGCAAAGAGTATGGATTATCTATTGTGCCGGCTGAGTATGTAAAGGAGCCTAAGAATTTATCAAGGAAGGAATGGGAGCGTGAACAATGCTTTCGTAAAATGATTCTGGCAGATGCAGAGTTTTGTCAGAGTCAGGCGGGAAGTTTTGACCATTTTATATTCTTGATGAAGAGAATCGGGTATCAGTTTGAGTATGGGAAGTACCTTTCGGTAAAGGTTCCGGGTGGTAAATGGTATCATGAACTGGATAAGCTGGATGAACGCTTTTCGGAAGAAAAATTCCGATTTTACCTGGATATGCCTTTTACCCGTCCTGTATTTGTTGTGGGTAATACTGTGGCAATTCATAAACGTGGCATAACAGATTTTCAGATGAAGTATTACCGCAGAATCTATCAGGCGAGAATGGTGGAACAGCGTCGATTTGATAAGCATTCTGCATATCTTGCGAAGGAACTGGAACGTATGAATCAGCTGCAGGAACAGTATCTTTTCCTTGTGAATAACAATATCAAAACTGTGGAGGGGCTTGTGACTTATCAGGTTCTGGGAGAGCGTGATGTAGAGAAAATCTCTGAACGGCAGCAGGAATTATATCAGCAGAACAGAGCAAGAAGACGCGTTTGCAAAACAGAGGAGGATATTCGTGATTACCAGATCTGGCATATGGGAGTACAGGCGGAGCTGGACGAACTTAAGGCGGAGAAAAAAGCACTTAATAAGAATATGAGGATTGCTGAAGGATGTGTAGAAGAGTATAAGAAGTTTTCAATGCTGGATTTTTCAACTATTGAGGATGAGATTCGTAATTCAATAGAAGTGCCGAAGTATCCGTATGCGGAGGAGAAAAATATTGCGTTATCTGTTAATGATGCAGTGTCTGATATGGGGATGGATGGTATATCAGTAATGAATGAATCAGAAGATTATGAAACTTCGTTAGGCGCAGAGGTATGTGAGCAGATTTCAGCAGAAGATACCATGGATGCAACAGTAGGAGTTGGCAGTGAAGCGAATATTGTGGAGAAATATGTTGGTGATTGGTCAGATGATAAAGACAGCTATGAGACGTACAAAAAGATGACTCCTATGGAAAAGGCTCAGATGCATGGATTTAGGGAACTAAAGAGTTACGACACAGTTAGGTCAGTTGTACAGATGAAGTTTCTGGACATGGGGCATATTGCAGATGTGGATGAAATTCTGGAAGAGACGGATTTGATTTATAAGGGCATGTGTGAATTGGTTGTCAAAAATAAGACAGAAGAGGTGCTGGATGAGATTAAACAGCGGGGAATTGCTTTTGATGATTTGCCTGTTATCGAGAAGGCAAGGATGCTACAGTTTCAGCCGGATAATAATTCATACAATATTCAGCTGTACAGCGCTGTTTGCAAGGCATGTGGAGTGGATACTTCTGATGAGGATAAGATATTTGAAGATTATCAGGCTATTTATGAAAAGACATTGGAGATGAAGCAAGATCAGGTTATGGGAAGAAATGATGGAGGTAGAGGCAGGGCACGATAGGCGTGCCCGGTGTTATTTGGCTATAGAACAGGGTTAAAAACAGGTTTACATCATGGTAAAAACCTAGTATAATTTTCTTATATAGATGGAGGAAATTACCATGACAAATAATAAGAAGAATAATGGTGGTAGACCGGCTGGAAGGAGAAAAACAGCTAAAATCGAAATTTCAATTGAACCTAATGTAAAAGGAGAATTTATGTCCTTGTTACGAGAACAAGGGAAAACTGCTTCTGTTGAAATTGGATTGTGGATTAGAGAGTATATTAAGAATAATCAGGAATGATTTCGATATAGCAAAAAGAGACCTGAATAACGGACTGTTACTGCACTACCATAACAGAAAAACTATAGGGAGGGTTTGCAATTATGAAACCGTTTGAATTACCACCATATGCACCAACATTAATTGAATCAACAAGAGCAATAGGATACTCATTGGAAGCTGCAGTGGCAGATATTATTGATAATAGTATTGCTGCGGGTGCAAGTAAAGTAGACTTGTTTTTCTTTCCTGTGGATAAAGAATATGTGGCAATATTAGACAACGGGCGTGGAATGGATGACATGGAGATAACAACTGCAATGCAGTATGGTAGCAAAAATCCGATGGATGAGCGTAGTAAAGATGATTTGGGAAGATTTGGTCTGGGTCTAAAAACAGCATCATTGTCACAGTGTAGAAGTCTTACTGTTGTTACGAAAAGAAAGGACATTTTATTAGCTAGAAGATGGGATATAGATTATGTTATAAATACCGGAAAATGGACATTGTTGATTTTAGATGAAGATGAAATATTACAGTTGCCACATGTGGAAGACTTGTTAAAGTATGATTCTGGCACGGTGGTTATATGGCAAAATTTAGATAGATTAAAGGCTGGTGAAATAAACTTTGAACAGGCATTAGGAAGAAAAATAGATGTGGTAAGAGAACATTTGTCATTGGTTTATCATAGATATTTGATTGGTGAAGCGGGGATTAAGAGAATAGAAATAAAGATTAACAATGTTAAGATAGAACCGATAGATCCTTTTTTATCCTCTAAGAGTATTCAGGTGATGGATGATGAAATATTAGTTGTGCGTGGTAAACGTATTGAGGTTAGACCTTATATTTTGCCGCATATTTCTAAAATGACATCAGAAGAAATAAAGACGTTAGGCGGAAAAGAGGGACTTAGAAAACATCAAGGCTTTTATGTTTATAGAAATAAAAGATTATTAGTGTGGGGGACATGGTTCCGAATGATGCGACAGGGTGAAATGTCTAAGTTGGCAAGAATAAGGGTGGATATTCTTAACGATTTGGATGACCTTTGGACTTTAGATATAAAAAAATCTTCTGCAATTCCACCAGCGGAAGTAAGAAATAGCCTAAAAAGTGTTATAGAGCGTTTGGCTGAGAAAAGCAAGCGAACATGGACGTATAGAGGAAAAAAAGAAACAGATGATTCGGTTGTACATGTTTGGAACAGGTATAGAACAAGAAATGGTGGATTTATGTATGAAATTAATAGAGACTACCCATTACTTGTTGAGATACAGAATGAAAATACTGAAATTGCAAGCAGATTGTTATTATTGATGAAACAGATAGAGGAGAATATACCTCTTAATTCATTATATTTGGATTTGACAAATGATGAAAAAATTGAAAATGATAAAGAAGTAAATGGTGCAGAAATAGTTGCAATGTTGCAAGAAATATTAAAAACAACGGAACCAAGTTTGTATGCGGATATGATTGATATGCTAAAGAAGACGGAACCATTTTGTAATTATACGGAAGCGATAGATAAAGCGTTGAAGGAAGGTATACTATAATGACAAAGAATATGGAAATTATGTTTAACCAAATTAGACAAATTATTGAAACTAAGTTTACGAATAAATTACCTACGGTTGACCAGATATACTCAGAAGCAGATACTTTGCGGGAGGTGTTTAAAGCACTATATCCTGTGACGGATGAAGAGTTTGAAAGTATAAAGAAACGTTTGCCGGAAAATATATTACATAGTATTGGTTATGCGGACACATTAAGGAAAAGAGATAGTGCACATCAATATGGCTGGTATAAGGCAAGTGTTAATGATGGATTTTTTTGGAATAGATATAAAGACTATTTGTCAAATACAAAAAAATGGAGCAAACCTGTAGTAGAAAGGTTGCACAATACAACAGAAGACATTATGGATGACTTGGGAAATCCGAAAAGTGAAGATCCATTTCAGCGAAGAGGTCTTTTACTTGGAGATGTGCAGTCAGGGAAAACAGCTACATACACAGCAATATGCAATAAGGCTACAGATGCGGGATATAAAGTAATCATTGTATTAGCTGGAATGATGGAAAATCTTAGAATACAAACACAGGAACGATTAGATGCGGAGTTTGTAGGACTTGATAGCAAATATTCTTTGGATAAAAAAGCTGATAGTTCTATGAGAAATATTCCGGTAGGCGTAGGTAAAATACCACCATTTGCTCAAGATAAAAGAATTACACGTTTTACGTCAGTACAGACGGATTTTAATGCTAGTGTAATTAAATCCAATGGGCTTAATTTGAATGATTTAAAAGGAACAGCTTTATTTGTTGTAAAAAAAATAAAAGTGTATTGAATAATTTGTATAAATGGTTAACAAAGGATGAAGACGTGCTTAACTTACCGATGCTGTTGATTGATGATGAGGCAGATAATGCATCTGTAAATACAAATTCGGATGAGATGGACCCAACCGCAATAAATGCGGCAATAAATAAGATATTACGAACGTTTAAACAAGCTACATATTTAGGCATAACTGCAACACCGTTTGCAAATATTTTTATAGATCCACAGATTGCGGATGATGGAGCTGCTAAAGATTTATTTCCAAGACATTTTTTGACATTATTGCCAACTCCAGACAGTTATATTGGTGCGGATAAAATTTTTGGTAATGGAAGCGAAGATGATTGGAATGAACGGCAAGAGGGTGAATATGGTAGTTCTATAATTGAAATTAAAAATGAGGAACAGGAAGATTTTTTTGTCTTTAAACACAAAAAGGAATTGGCTGATGAATTGTATGATTTACCGCCATCTTTGTATGAAGCAATAGGGTATTTTTGTCTGGTTAATGCTATTTCAGATTACCGATATGATGCAAATCAACATCGTTCGATGATGGTAAATGTAAGCCGCTTTACGAATGTACAAATTGTAACAGCTGAATTAATAGAAGCGTATATTGAACAAATCAAGTCTGATTTAGAAAACTATTCACAATTACCGGTACAGCAGGCGATGAAGATAAAGAATATCCGGAAGCTAAAATATATCTGGGATAAATATATCTTGGAACAGGTATCAGGAGTAACATGGGAGCGTTTGCTCAAAGAATATCTTTTTAAAGCAGTTAGAAGAATGGAAGTGCGATCAGTCAATCAAAAAACTGGTGCAAAAAGCTTAGATTATTATAATTATAAAGAAATTGGAATGCGTGTAATAGCAGTAGGTGGAAACAGCTTGTCCAGAGGTCTTACGCTTGAAGGATTGTGTGTAAGTTATTTTTATAGAAATACTATGATGTACGATACATTATTACAGATGGGACGATGGTTCGGTTATAGAAATAATTATGATGATTTATTTAAGATATGGATGGGGGAAGATGCAGTAGGTTGGTATGCATATATTACAGATGCTTTTAATGAACTGAAAAAAGAACTCAGGCATATGGCTAAACAGAACATGACACCAGAAGATTTTGGATTGAAGGTAAGACAGGATCCGGGGGCACTTATTGTAACTGCAAAAAATAAAATGCGAAGTGGTACTGCAGTTAATGTACCTGTTACTTTGTCACGAAGAATGATTGAAACCGCAAGATTATGGAATGATGTAGATGTCATTATCGATAATAATATATTATGTGAACGTACAATTAGAAATATTCATATTGATGAAAGAATCAAAAATTATTATGATGAATTCACAAAAGCATATATATGGAAAGATGTACCAAGAGATAAGATTGTTGAGCTAATCAGAGGATATAAGTCGCATCCATGGAATTTGAATTTTCAATCAATAGCATTAGCAGAATTTATTGAAAACGATGATTCGTTGGGTACGTGGGATGTTGCAATTCCAACTGGTTCAGATGCTGAGATATATTCATTACAATTAACAGGAGAAGAAGACATTTCTCTTCACGCTGAAAAGAGAAATATCACTATTGATAGTACATTTGATAAAATGTTGAAAGTTAATGATAGACACGTAAGAGTTGGTGCCGGAGGCTGTACCAAGATTGGTCTTGAGAAAGAGAAAATAGTAGAGCTTAGAAAAGATGCTAAAGGAAAAGCGACAGATAAAACATATCTTATTTCTGAAAGAAAGCCGCTGGTATTGATTCATCTGTTAAAAAACACAAATGATAACTTGAAAGGTTATCCAAAATATTTGTATGCAATCGGCTTGGGATTTCCGGGTGGGAAGGTTGAAAAAACTGCAAACTATATTGTAAATACGACAGAATTGAAAAATTACTTTACCGTGGAAGATATTAGTGAAGAGGATGATGATAATGAAATTCGATGAATTGAAAGAAAAGTGGAATAATATACCTAATGTCGGCAATGGTTTTTTGAAATTGGGCTTAGATCATCCGTTGGATTTACAAATTGGGTATTCTCAGAATACATATAAAAGCTTTGTTGTAATGGATACTGGTATAATAAAAGACATACCATCATCTTTTGCTGTAAAAGTTACTAATGTTCAATTGAAAGATATGACTTGGATTTTGGAATTTCAGTTAGTGCATCCTGCATTTGAAGAAGAATTTCTTAGGCTGTGTTGGGATATGATTGAGTACAGTTCAAAGGAAGAAAATGTTCTTAATGCATTAATACATCGTTATATGACATGGCAAAAGCTTTTGCAATATGAAAATAAGAACGTGATGTCATACCAACGACAGAAAGGGTTGTTGGGTGAGTTAATTTATTTATCCGAGATAATAGATCTATTGGGAATTGAAGCGGCTATTGATGCATGGACTGGACCTGATGGAAGTGATCAGGATTATGTTTTTCCGAAAGATTGGACAGAAGTCAAAAGTGTTTCTTTAGCATCAGAAACAGTACAGATATCTTCTTTACAGCAGTTACAGCAAGAGGTAGATGGACGACTAATTGTGTACATTTTGGAAAGTACAACTGCTGGAAATGATAGAGTGTGTCTTACAGGTGTTGTGAATGAGATTAAAGCAAAGCTGGTTGACAACGCGAGATATTTAGATAGGTTTGATATGAAACTCTATAAATATGGGTATAGAAAGAATCATGAAAATGAATATCAAGATAATCAATTTAGATTTATTGAAAAAAGAGAATATGTTGTAAGCGATAGCTTCCCTAAACTGGTGGGAAAGAATATATGTCCAGAAATTGTATCATGCAAGTATGAGTTATCATTGTCGGCAATAGAAAAATACAGGAGGTAGACCATGGATTCACAAGAGTTTAAAAAAGATTTTTTGGAAAGCGCGAAAGTTGCAGCTTCAGTTACTGGAGAGGGCTCTTGTGCATCGTTTGTAGAGAATATGGCACAGTATCTTATTGATATTGAAGTAATTCCGGAATTCTATCCTTCTTTTTATAAGGGACAGAGTGGAAGTCATAAATATCGAGTAGATGGTTATGTTCTAGATGAGTTTGATTATACAATGAATCTTATTGTTGCGGATTATGTAGGTATTGATGAAGAACGAACATTGACTAATACCAATGCAAAAACAATGTTTAAACAACTTCGTTATTTTATCGATATTGCCACAAATACAGATCTTTATAAAGAGATAGAAATAAGCACACCATGTTCGGATTTAGTTGATATGTTGCGTTCGACACGTGATAGGGTTAGAAAATATAGATTATTTATATTTACTGATGCAGACATGAGTTCTGCGATTAAAACAATTGATATAGAAGATTGTAATGGAATACCTGTTGAAGGGCAAATTTGGGATATAGAGCGTTTGTTTAGAGTATGTTGTTCTGAACAAGGGAGACAAGTCATAGAAATTGATTTTACAGAATACTGTGAAGGTGGGATACCGTGTTTGGAAGCAAGTTCTGCTATGACAGAACAGTATAGCAGTTATTTAGGTGTGATTCCAGGAAAAGTATTGGCAGATATCTATGATAAGTATGGTAGTAAATTGTTAGAAGGAAATGTTCGCTCGTTTTTATCAACTAAGGTAGCTGTAAATAAGAAGATTCGTGCTACAATTTTAAATTCTCCGGATATGTTTTTTGCATTCAATAATGGAATATCTGCAACTGCTATGGATGTTCAAATTGAAACTACTAATCAAGGTAAATTTATAAAATTTGCAAGAGATTTTCAGATAATTAATGGAGGACAAACGACAGCATCAATATCCAATGCGCGATATAAGGATAAAGCATCATTAGACAATATATATGTACAGATGAAGCTTACGGCCATCGATGAATCAACACAAGAAGAGTCGGACGAGTTAATTAGGAATATATCAAGATCATCTAATAGCCAGAATAAAGTTAGTGATGCAGATTTCTTTGCTTCCCATCCGTTTCATCGAAGAATGGAGCAGATTTCAAGACATATGTTTGCACCTGCTAGTTCAGGTGCACAATACGAAACAAAGTGGTTTTATGAACGTGCCAGAGGCCAATATTTACAGGAGCAAATGCGAATGACCCCGGCAAAAAAGAAACAATTTGAATTGCAACATCCTAAAAATAAGGTAATTAAGAAAACAGATTTGGCAAAAGTACAGAATACTTGGCGTGGTAATCCTCAAATTGTGAGCAAAGGTGCTCAGACAAACTTTGCGTCATTTGCAGAATGGATAAATGATGCATGGGATAAGAATGACACACAATTTAATGAAAGATATTTTCAGTCTACAGCAGCATTATTATTAATGTTTCAATTACTGGAAAAGCAGATTCCAAAGCAAGAATGGTATGAAGGCGGTTATCGAGCCAATGTAATATATTATACAGTTGCACTTTTTCATAAATTACTTAAGGAGCAATTTGGAGGAATGGATTTGGACTTGATTTGCATATGGAATAAGCAGGAGGTTCCAGAAATTATTGCCAGTACACTAATTGATTTATCTAAAGAAGTGTTTTATAAGATAACGGATCCTGCTCGAAGAGTAATTAACGTAACACAATGGTGTAAAAGAAATGAGTGCTGGGAAGAGGTGAAGAATCTTGAATATACTTTGCCAAGAACTATAGAAAGTTATTTGATAACTTGTAATGAAGCAAAAACTGCAGAAAAGCATGCAAAGAAAGAACAGCGAATAGTAAATGATATAAATGCTCAAGTTGAAGTTGTGAAATATTCGTCGGAGGATTGGAAAAGACTTTCAGAGTTTGCGGTAAATAATCATTTGGTTAGTTCTGCTGATATTGCAGCACTTTCAATTGCATGTAAAATTCCTTCTAAAATTCCTAATTCTGTTCAAAGTAAAAAATTGCTTGAATTATTGGATAAGGCGGTGCAAGAAGGGTTTAAAATTTAATACTAAGGAGCAAAATTGTGTATAAAGTAGTTGATTTATTTGCGGGAGCCGGTGGATTGAGCTTGGGCTTCATGCAAACAAGAAAATTTGATATTAAAGTGGCATTTGAAAATAATCCTAGTATGCAAAAGACCTATAAGCTGAATCATCCGGGTGTGGATGTTCGGGGAGATGTCTGTAAAGCCGATTACAAGGAAATAGGGAAAAAATATGGAAAAATCGATGTTGTTATAGGTGGACCTCCATGCCAAGGATTTTCAAATGCAAATAGACAACGTAATCATGCAATTAGTCAAAATAATATGCTTGTAAAACAGTATATTCGTGCAATTATTGAATTGCAACCTAAAGCATTTGTTATGGAAAATGTGAGTATGCTTAAGTCAGAGGTACATAGATTTTATTTGGATAATAAAGATAAGGAGATAGTAAAAAAATATAGAGTTCCGATGAAAGAAACGGAAATTGTATTATTGGAAAAAGAATTTGTTTTTGACGGTGCGATAGAAATTGTAAAAGATAGGGAGCGCGTAAAACAATATTTATGGCCAGAAGAACATTATGTTGTATTAAATATTATTTTTAAGGCATGTAAAAATCCAGAAAAGTTGATAAAGGCATTAGAAAAACATAAAAGGAAACTACTGGAAATTTCAAAGCATTATATGGAAAAAACTGATACAAACTATATAGGGAACATAAATTATAGAGCATTCGAAACAATAAGAAAATATTATGATGGGGAAGTTGAAGCGAATAGTATTTTTGAAAATATAAAGGATGCTATTATGATTCAGAGAATGTTGGGAAAAGCAAAAGAAATATTTGAAAATGAACTAGTAGTAAATGCATATTTGAATAAAAAAGATATTGTTGCGTGCATTAATTCTTATGCAGTTTATGATTATTTATCATCGATTCTACAGTCTGAGGATAATGGTTATGTTATAAACAGTAAGGTTTTATGTGCGGCAGATTATGGGGCGCCTCAAAAGAGAATGCGATTTGTATTAGTAGGCGTTAAGAAGAGTATTTCAGATAAAATTGCTTTACCAAATGGAAGTTTTGATGAAGATCAATATAGAACAGTTAGAGATGCAATAGAAGATTTGGAGGACGTTGAACCGGTATATTCATTGGATGAAGATAAGGGTACGCATTTGGAAAATATTGAAGAGATAAGTGCTTTAGGCATGCAGTTGCGTAATTCGGAAACTTTAAGAAATCATATAATTACAAAAACAACAGAAACTGCGATGGAACGTTTTAAAGCTTTGCAACAGGGGCAGAATTTTCATGCATTGAACGATTCCCTTAAATCTAATACGTATACTGATGTAAGTAGGACACAAAATACCATATATTTAAGGCTTAACTATGATGAACCTAGTGGAACGGTAGTAAATGTAAGAAAGTCAATGTGGGTGCATCCAACTAAGGATAGAGCTATAAGTGTTAGGGAGGCTGCTCGTTTGCAGACATTTCCTGATTCCTTTGTTTTTTGTGGAACAAAGGATAAACAGTATCAGCAAGTGGGTAATGCAGTTCCGCCAATTATGGCAAAGGCAATTGCTAAAAAGATAGCAAATGTACTTAATAAAAAATCATAATAGGCAACATATGAGATGAGCAAATCAAAAGAATCTTTACAGTTAAAAGATTTAGGTTTTTAATGATTATGTTGCGGTGTGTTAGGAGAGAATGAATTATGAACAAATATACATTTTCAACACAAAGTGGAAAAGCATATTATTGCAATTCTATTCTGGATTTATCAAAGATAAATCCGCATCGATAATAGGACAACTAGTTAGGCATTCTTTTGAGATAAACAAAGAACAGTCTGATGCTTGGGAAAATCAAATTTGTGAGTTGCAGAGACGATTAGAAGAATGTGGTATGGAGGGGGACATCATTTTTGAATATGATATCGTTCGTCTTGGAAAGCGCATAGATATTATTTTGCTTATTCGCCATATGGTGTTTTCACTTGAGTTCAAGAATGGAAAGAATGCTTTTACAGCTCAAGATGCACAACAAGCAGAAGATTATGCAATAGATATTAAAAATTTCCATAAGGAATCTGAGGATTTGTATGTTTGCCCTATTTTGATAGCTACTGATGCACCAAAATATAGCAAACCACAAGTTATAAATCATTATGATGACAAACAAGTTTTTTTGCAGAGAGAGAATATAGATACTTTGATCCCAAAGATAATGAAAATAATTGATGTGTATGGTTCTGATGATGAGATTGATTTTGAAAAGTGGTTTAATTCCCCTTATTATCCAACACCAACGATTATTTCAGCGGCAATAGAAGCCTATAACACACATGATATTAGCCAAATTGCACAGTCGGAAGCTGGACAAGATAATATTAATGAATGCGAGAGCGTAATTGATCGAATCGTATGTTATGCAAGAGAGAAAAAGAAAAAATGTATTTGTTTTGTGACAGGAGTCCCAGGGGCTGGAAAAACTTTGGTTGGATTGGATGTTGTCGCTAAGAATTTGGAAAAAGGACGAGATAGTCTTAGTGTATATTTGTCAGGTAATGGTCCATTGGTAGAAGTACTGAGAGAGGCATTAAAAAAGAGTGTAGCCGATAAAAATATAAATAAAAGGGAAACAGAAGCTGCCATAAATGCACTTATTCAAAGCAGTTATTCTTTTAAGCTGGATAATGCTAAACATAATGAACCTATAGCGGAGAATATTTTGATTTTTGACGAAGCGCAAAGGGTGTGGAATGTGGAAAAAATGCGTAGAAAACATGATGATCCCACAATGGCGGTAAGTGAGCCACACTTATTATATAGTATTATGGATAGACATAAGGATTGGGCAGTGATGATTTGTTTGGTTGGTTTGGGGCAAGATATATATGATGGTGAAGTTGGAATAAATGAATGGTTTAGGTGTGGAATCGAGGATTTTGGCGAATGGGAAATGTATTATTCTCCAGATATTTTTTCGCAAGTCGAAGATAAAAACATTGATAAAGAAATGATTATTTCATGTGATAGATGTCATGCAGAGAAGGCATTGCATCTAAAGACATCGATAAGATCTTTTAGGGCTGATAAGCAATGTCAATTTGTAGATGCATTACTTAATAATGAGCCGGAAACTGCAAAAGAAATATATCAGTACATATTTGAAAAATATCCAGTATACATAACGAGGGATGCAAATGTGGCAAAAAAATGGGCAAAAGGAAAAGTACGCGGTTCACAAAGATGTGGAATGTTGGCTTGTAGTAGTGCTCAAAGACTTAAACCGGAAGGTATATATGTATCAACTGAGATTGATGTGAAAAACTGGTTTTTGGCACCGCCTGATGATTTGCGTTCTTCAAACATGATGGAAATTGTTGCTAGTGAGTTTAAAGTTCAGGGATTGGAAATTGATTGGGCTGTTGTCTGCTGGGATGCAGATTTACGAAGAAATGATGATAATACAGACTGGTTATTTTATTCATTTAGAGGAACCAAGTGGCAACGAAGAAATAAGCCTGAACAACAAAGATATTTGGTAAATTCTTATAGAGTTTTATTGACTAGAGCAAGACAAGGTATGGTTATATTTGTTCCACGCGGAGTGGAAGAAGAGGAAGATGCGACAAGAGATTATAGGAATTATGATAAAATATATGAGTACCTGATTTCTTGTGGAATAAAAGAATTATGAAATATGAGATAGTGTAGATAATTATGAAATTAGAGAAAATATAGAATTGAGATGGAAAATCAGCCTTTGTAAAATATTATTACAATTTTAACAGTACCGGAAAGAATGTATTATGGGATTTTATATGAACTATTTTGCCAGTTCTAAAAGTACAAAAATATTTTGTGATAACTTTTTAGTTTTGTGTTAGATGGCGGAGACACAGTATAAGAAGGTGATATACATGGCGGATAATTTAACTAAAGAACAAAGACATAAAAACATGAAAAATATCCATGGAAAAGATACTAAAATAGAAATTATCCTTAGAAAAGCTTTATGGGCAAAAGGTTATCGGTACCGGAAGAATTATAAAAAGTTACCGGGAAATCCGGATATTGTGTTGACAAAATATAAGATAGCATATTTCTGTGATGGAGAATTTTTCCTTGGATAGGACTGGGAAGTCTTAATA
>ERZ1023701.178-NODE-178-length-24751-cov-90.558997_pt1 | contig 24751 bp, 21 predicted proteins | sample MGYA00380350_ERZ1023701 | MGnify/ENA primary metagenome ERZ1023701 (study PRJEB33179, sample SAMN07449025) | human gut metagenome | biome: Human-gut; feature: Human associated habitat; material: Faeces | host: Homo sapiens | place: India:Kasaragod | collected... | reverse complement strand
AGTGAGAAGAATCTGATAGCCTTTGATCTGTTCGTGCAATCGGCTGGGCTTGAGGGGATGGCGATTGATACCGTCGGGTCTCGGCACTCTTCGCTGCTCGCTATCATGAGCGCAGGCGCTTCGAGGGTGATGAGCGAGGAGGAACTGATGAAGGTGGTGAGGACGAAAATGCCAAGCTACTATCAGGAGGATGACTGCCATCAGCTGATACATGATTTCTATGCGAAATATGCTGACAGCTGTAAACCGATGTCGAGGGATGTAATAAGGGTGAATGCGCTGGCGGAAAAACAGGCCAGCCAACAAGTTAATAGTTTACAGTTAACAGTTAATAGCCCTAACGCAAATCATGCAGTTCAAGGTTCAATGTTCCAAGCTCAAAGTTCCGAGGAGGATTATCCGGAACCGCCAGCGATGCCGGAGAAACTGCCGAAACTGGTGGAACTGCTGATATCTCGGACACCGGAGGTTTATAAACCGGCAGTGGCGCACGCTATCTTTCCTCCGCTCGCTACGCACCTCTGGCAGACGAGCTTCCGATATATTGATAATGTAGTGCATGAGGCTACATTGTCTACGTGCTTGCTGGCTGGTACGGGTGCTGGTAAATCTTCTGTAAACAAGCCGATTAGCTATATCATGGAGGATATCCGGAAACGGGATGCGGAGAATCTGAAACGTGAGAAGGAATGGAAGGAGGAGATGACGCGCAAGGGCGCCAACAAGGACAAGCGTAAGCGACCGGACAACCTCGTTATACAGGAGATTGATGCCGATATGACCAATCCGGCATTCGTGATGCGAACCGCTGAGGCGCAGGGACGATTTCTTTACACTTCGCTCAATGAGCTGGATCAGTTTGATGCTCTGAAGGGTACCGGAAACCAGCATTTCCGTATCATGTGTCTTGCCTCAGATAGCGACAATCAGTACGGCCAGACTCGCGTGGGAACTCAGAGTGTTACGGAGCGTGTAACCATCCGATTCAACTGGAATGCATCTACCACTATCCAGAAAGGACAGCGTTACTTCTCAAAAGTTTTGACAGACGGTCCGATAAGCCGCATCAATTTCTGTACCATTCCGGAGCGTGAAATCGGTGATGAAATGCCTGTCTTTGGTGATTACGATGATGCTTACCGAGAGGGGCTGAAGCCTTATATCGAGAATCTGAACAACGCCAGGGGGCTGATTGACTGTCCTGAGGCATTCCAGCTTGCCCTCCGGCTGAAGGATGAGAATGCTGAGTTTTCACGTCTGTCGCAGGATAGGGTTTATGAGAATCTTTCCTTCCGTGCCAACGTCATCGCCTACCTGAAGGCGTGTGTGCTGTATGTGGCGAACGGCTGTAAATGGGAGCCGGAGATAGATGAGTTCATCCGCTGGAGCGAGCGTTACGACCTCTACTGCAAGATGCGATTCTTCGGTGATGCCATCAAGAGGGCGAACTTTTCGAACGAGAAATCGAGTAAGCGTGGACCGGCAAATCTGTTGCAGCAGTTGCCTGATGTCTTTAATTTCCAGCAGGCAGAATATCTCCGCTCGCAGTTGGGCATGGACAAGAAGGGCACTCCTTCGATGTTGCGTAATTGGGTGAACCGAAACTATATCCGGAAGATTCCGCCTAAGGGTGTAACGGGTGACGTAATCAGTATTCAGTTATTCAGTTTTGAAAAGCTACGTAACCGCAAGGATGGTAAAGAGGTAAAAATATTAGAATCTTAATGGAGTTTGAGTTATGGAAATAGTAGTAAAAAGAATAGCAAAAAAGAAGACTTATACGATAGGTCATCTTTATATCCTGAGCGATAAGGACGTGAAGCGTACCTGGCGTTCGGGGGTAAAAATAGGCGACAAGCGTATCTTTGAACACAGCTTCGATAAGGCGAAGTTGGACAAGGAACATTACTTCTGTGATACCCTGGAGCCTACGTGGAGAAACCTCCTGGGTGTCGAACTGAAACCGGAAGAGGAGGATGGACGGTACAGTAGGGTATCGGGTAAGAAAGCCCGCAAGATACCGGGTCATACAGCGATTCCGGAAGGATCGTATCCTGTTGTTATCTCGAAATCGCCAAGGTTTAAGAAGTGGCTTCCGCTGGTGCAGGGTGTTCCTGATTTTGAGGGCATTCGCATTCATGCCGGTAATTATCCTGATGATACGCAGGGCTGCATTCTGGTAGGTGAAAATAAATTACAGGGTGCCGTCTTTAATTCCCGCATCTGGCTGCACAGGCTCATGAATGCTATTACCGCAGCGAGAGAACGGGAGGAGAGCGTTTGGATTACCGTTTTGTAATGTTGAATGTTGAGTGTTGAATGTTGATTTTTGAATGTTGAGTGTTGAATGTTGAGTTATTAATTTTTAAAAACAAATTATTATGGTAAAGTCAGTTAATACAAATAAAAAAGTAGAAATGGATAAGAAGGTAGCAATTGCTGTCGTGTTTGAAAACCCTGAATTCGGTAAGATTCGTACCTTGACCGATGAGAACGGAGAACCTTTGTTCTGTGCAAAGGATGTCTGTGATGTGCTGGGGTATAAAAGAGCAAGATGCGCTGTAGCTCAGTTAGTTAACCCACTTGACGCTGTAAAACACAGCGTCAAGGTATCGGGAAGCCTGCGTAAGGATGGTACACCCTCAAAACGCCGCCAGCAGATGATCTTCGTCAACGAGAGTGGTTTCTATGCTTTGGTTCTCGGTTCTAAGCTTTCTACTGCCGTGAAGTTCAAGAACTGGGTTACGGCTGATGTGCTGCCACAGATTCGCAAGACGGGCGGTTATATCCCGGTACAGCAGGGAGAGAGCGATGAGGAGACAATCCGACATGCGGAAGAAATCCTCCGTGCTACGCTCAAGGAGAAGGAGAATCTGCTGAAGAAGCAGCGTCTGCAGATTGAACAGCAGAAGAAGCTTATCGGCGAACAGGATACGGAAATACGCCGCTTGAATGATGTGGTGGATGAGCAGGTGGTTCGCATCGCCAAGAATGGTGATAACATCATCCAGTTGGAGAATCAGGTGGGTAATCTTCTGCCTAAAGCGCTTTACAGCGATAACGTGCTCGATTCCGTTTCCTGCTTCACCACGACGCAGATTGCGAAGGAACTCGGTATCACAGCCCAGGAGCTGAACCGCTCGCTCTGCGCCCTGCATATCCAGTATTACCAGAGCGGTCAGTATCTTCTTTATGCCGATTACGCCCACATGGGCTTGGCGAAGAGCCGTACCCGCTACAGCGCCTTCCTTAACCCGAAGAGCGATGGCAGACAGGAGAAGATGGGCAGAGCCTACACCCATACCTATCTTGTATGGACCGAACGAGGACGAAAGTTCATCCACGACCTTGCTCAGCGATACTGGGAACTGTGTGAAAAGTAAAAAGCCCCTTCAGGTCGGCGATGATGGTCTGGGTGTAGGCTCTTATCTGAGACTCTGACAGATCGCTGATATGCTCGGGAGCGAGGGCGGCGATGTGCTGGCGGGTCTCCATCTCTATCATCGTGGCGATAGGGAGGAGCTTGTGGGCTGTTTTGCCGATGGCTTCTATTGATAACTCGCCTTCGGTTGCCTGCTGGAGGTTCTGGAGATGGGATGACAACTCCTGCTTGACGGTGCTGAGTATCTCGGCTTCTGCCTCCGGATCGCCTTCTGCAAAGGCCAGGAGGGGTGCAAAGCGGGAATTCTTATTGGATTCCTCTGTAATATCCTCTGCTGCTGATGCAGTATCCCTTGTTTTCTCTGCCATATCCTCTGCTTCTGATGCTGTGTCCTCTAATCCGAGGATTTCTTTCAGTTTCTCTGTGCTGAACGGCTTGAAGAGGCAATCGTCGAAACCGGCTTCTTTCAACTCTCTGATGATGCTGGCATCGTGGGCGGTCATTGCTACTACCTTCATGTGGCTGTGGTTGATGTGCTGAATCATCCTGATGCCGTTCATCTCGGGCATTTCGATATCCATCATCATCAGCGCAGGATGCTCGTTGTGGAGCACGGTGAGCGCCTCGGCTACATGCAGACAGGCAAAGACTTGCCAACTGTCGCCTACCAGCTTCTTCAGCATCTCCTGAAGCAGACGGAGCTGCAACGGGTCGTCATCGAGCAGCAGTATCTTGTGATTTTCGAAATGGGGCTTGGCTGGGGTGAGCGGCTTCTGCTCTTCTGCCTCTTCTACTGCAGGAGCGGTGCCTAAGGCTAGCGGAATGGTGACGGTGAAGGTGCTGCCCTTGTCCTTGACGGATTCCAGACGCAGGGTGCCCTGGAGCAGATTGACCAGTTCCTGGGTGATGTTCAGTCCGAGACCGGTACCCTCGATGCCCTGGGCACTCTTCAGACGGGTGAACGCCTGGAATACCTTCTGGCGCTCTTCGGTGGTCATGCCCTTGCCGGTATCCCTTACCGAGAAGGTAAGAAGGTGCTGGGGACTGATGGATGCCTGGATGGTGACGCTGCCCTTATCGGTATACTTGATGGCATTGCTCACCAGGTTGTTGAGTATCTGACGGATACGGAAGGCATCGGCACGGTAGTAGGTCTGCGGACTGCTGATGCCATCGAGCTCCAGATGCAGTTCCAATCCCTTCTCACGGCTCAGGATCTGCATCTCTCCGGCACACTGGCGGAACATGTCGGCAGGCGAGAAATCTACAGGGTTCAGCTTCATCAGTCCGTTTTCCAACTGGTGATAATCGAGCAGGGCGGCAACGAGCCGGGAGAGATGGGTGGCAGAACCCTTGATGCTGTTGAGACAGGAGATGCCCTGCGGGTTGTCGACATAATCCTTCATCAGGTCGATGAAGCCCGAGATGCTGGCAGCCGGAGCCTTGATGTCGTGGGTGATGGTGAGGAGCAGGCGTTCGCGCTGGTTCATGATGCGCCTGATTTCCTCGTTAGCCTCTTCGAGATTCTCGCGGTAGATGCGTTCCTTCTGCGTATCGCGGTAGATGTAATAGACGAGGATGACGGCGGCTGTGATGGCTACGATGGCAAGCAGACCTATCTGCCAGAGCAGATTCTGGCGCGCCTGCATCGCCTGGTTGATAGCCTGCTGCATCGCCTGACGTTCGCGCTGGTGGATATCGTTGAGCTGCTGGGAGGAGCGCAGGGCGAGGCGGGCATTGGTTATCTGCAGGTCTCTCACCTCGCGGTTGATGGCTTCGTGGTTATCGTGCGTAGACTGCTTCTCTTGGCGGTCAATCTGTTCCAGGATATCGGCTACGTTTCCGGCTAAGTTGACTGGGGTAGAGAGGGTATCGGTGACAGCCTGGTTACTGTCGCGTCTGATGCTGAGCGTTTCGGCATGTTCCTTCTTGAAGGCATCGGCAAGGCGGCGGAAGAAGCCCTTGCGGGTTTTCATCACCTCTACGGTGGTGTTCTTTGCCACATGAGTCTTGGGTGCCTTGGAATGCACGACAACGGAATCTTCGCCACTGTTGAGGCTGTTCATCTTCTCGTGCAGATAGTTGTGGGATGACTTGCCCTGCATGGCGCGGGTAAGCTGCTGCAGATTGGTCTGTTCCTCCTTGAGCAGGTTGGACATGGTACTGTCGGCTGCCTGTCGCTTTTCGATATAGTCGCGGGTTGCCTGGTTGATAGCAAGCACGGTTGTGGTGTTGCGATATACCAGCCCTATCGCCAGAATCAGTACGATGGCGACGATGATGTAACCCAGGGCTACCTTGAAAGGAACGTTTGTTTGCTGCATCTTCTTATCTTTTAATGTTTTGAGTCTTTTTGCTATTTGCGTGCAAAGTTAATCAAAAATGCGATATAAACCAACGAAAACAGGAGATAAATGCCAAAATCTGGTCATCTATCTCCTGTTTCATTGAAAGCGACGCGTAATTACTATTTTCTGAAGGTGGATTTACTCTGCTACGGTTGAATCCACTGTTGCAGCTGGTGCCTCAACAGGTGTTGCTGTTGTGTCGGCTGGAGCTACTGTGTCTACTGGTTCTGAACCTGCAACGCTTACCATTCTGTTACCTGCAAATACATTGCTAACTGATACCATTGCTACTGCTGCGATAACTGCAAATACTAACTTTTTCATAATTCTTTTGTTTTTTAATTGTGAATATTATTGTTTATTAATTCTCTTGCTGAAACTCATTTGTGAGTTCGCTAAATAATATCACAATAGGCGTGCCAAAAAATGATGAATTTGGCTAAGTATCTGATAATCAGAAGAGATGATGTTTTATGCCAGAAACGGGGTGTGGGGAAAGTGGGGAAAAGGTGTAGAAAAATTCCCCAATATAGTGTGGAATATATTGGGGAATCGGGGTGTGGCATGTTTACTCCATACCGTATTTCTTCATTTTGTTGTAGAGTGTCTTGCGGTCGATGGCAAGCAGTTGGGCAGCCTTGCTCTTGTTGCCGTGGGTGGCTCTCAGGGCAGCGGCGATGCTTTCCTGTTCCGACTGTTCGCTGTGCAGCTGCATATTGATTGGTCGGGCTGTGGAGGTCTGTGCCATCGTCTTCTCCAGTTCCTGGGCACCGATATACTTGCCACGGGTGAGCAGGGTGGCGCGCTTCATCACATTGTTCAGTTCGCGCAGGTTGCCCGGCCAGTCGTATGAGGCAATGATTTCTGAGGCTTTGGCATCCATTCCGAGCACATTCTTGCCCAATTCCTGGTTGGCGTGCTTGATAAAGAGGTTGGCAAAGAGGAAGATGTCGGCACCTCTGTCCTTGAGGGCAGGCATGTAGATGGTAAACTCGTTGATGCGGTGATAGAGGTCCTCTCTGAACTTGCCTTCGGCTACTGCCTGCGCCAGATTCTCGTTGGTGGCACAGATGAGTCGGATATCCACATCAATCTCCTGCGTGCTGCCCAGCGGACGGATTTTCCTCTCCTGCAAGGCTCTGAGAAGCTGTACCTGTACTTCGTAGTTGAGGTTTCCCATTTCATCGAGGAAAACCGTTCCGCCGTTAGCTATCTCGAAGGCACCCTTCTTATCCTGTTCGGCTCCGGTAAAGGCACCCTTCTTATATCCGAAGAATTCAGATGCCGCCACCTCTTTAGGGATGGCGCCGCAGTCGATGGCATAGAAAGGCTTGTCCTTGCGCAGACTCTGTTCGTGGATGCTGCGCGCCACATATTCCTTTCCGGTGCCGCTGGCTCCGAGAATGAGCACTGACATCGGGGTTGGGGCAACGAGCGAAACGAACTCGTAGAGCTGTTTGGAAGCCTCGCTTTCACCTTTTATATATCTAGGCATCTCCGTAGCGCCCTGCTGTTCTTCTTGGGGCGCATCCTGCATGGCGGCAGATTCCGCACGCTGAGGGGCAGAAACCGCAGAAGCAGCCGACTGGATAGCCTCACGGATTTTCTCTAAGAGGATTTCGGGATGGAAGGGTTTAGCCACGTAATCGGTAGCACCCGATTTCATGGCACATACGGCATTCTGAACCTCTGCATAGCTAGTCATTACGATAAAAGGCAGGTGGGCATCGGACTTTCTGATATGCTGGAGCAATACCAGTCCGTCATGGTCGGGCAGGCGCAAGTCGGAAAGAACCAGATGGAATGCATCGCTGGCTCCCATCGCTTTGATGGCAGCGCCTACAGATGTTACCCTTTCTACATCGAATCCTTTCTTTTTGAGCCAAGTCTGTATCATGGTTCCGAATGCCAAATCGTCTTCAACAATCAATATCCTCTTCATAATGTTCTGTTTTATCCTCTTCTAAAATATCGTTATATATAACTTTGTGCAAAGGTACGGAAAAGTTGTATGGAAAGCTATTTAATTCACATTATTTAGCAATAAAACCGACTAAAATTCTACAAACCCTGTTCTATTATCTTATTTTTAGTGAAAAGAACAATTGTTTTCGGATAAAAGCATGCTAGTTGCTTTATTTTTTGTATCTTTGCAACCATGTTAAAACAAGATTTAGAGTCATGAATCCGATAGTACAAACCATCATATTGTCAGCTTCGGCGGTGCGCATGTTGCCGCATATCGCTCTGTATCTGCTCCATAAGAAGGAGATAGATGCCGACCTGCTGAAGGTGCAGGACAGGAAGCCTACGGTGCTCAACCTGATTAAGGCATGCACCCGCGAAAGGAGTTTCCGCAATCTGTTTTATTACCGCATGGGCGAATACCGTTCGGTTTTCATCAGCTGGCTGTTGCCTCCTGAGCGTACGATGACCATCTGGTGCCCGCATATCGGGAAGGGTGCGCATCTGGAGCACAGCTATGCCACCTATCTCAACGCAGAAAGTATAGGTGATGACTTCTACTGTCTGCAGATGGTGACGCTGGGCAACGGCAAGGGCGGCAGACCTACCATCGGAAATGACGTGAAGATTTATACCGGCGCCACGGTCTTCGGCGGCATCCATATCGGCAACCACGTGACGATAGGCGCCGGTGCCGTGGTATTCCAGGATATTCCCGACGGGGCTACCGTGGTAGGGAATCCGGGGAGAATCATTCAGAAATAATCAATTTAAAGATAGAGAATATGAACTATGCATTGATCATAGCCGGAGGTTCTGGCAATAGAATGGGACAGGACATCCCAAAGCAGTTTATGCATGTAGACAACTGTCCTATCATCATCCATACGATGATGGCTTTTCAGAAGCATCCTGATATTCAGGGTATTGCTGTGGTATGTCTGGCAGGTTGGGAAACGGTACTACAGTCGTATGCCAACCAGTTCTGCATTACCAAGCTGAAATGGATATTCCCTGGCGGAAGCAATGGTCAGGAGTCGATTCACAATGGTATCTATGGCTTGAAAGAGGCGGGATGCGGTGATGACGATCTGGTGCTGGTGCATGATGCCGTGCGCCCACTCTTGTCGCAAGACATCATCTCATCCAATATCGCCATCTGCCAGAAGTATGGCTATGCCATTACGGGTATCAAATGTAGAGAGGCTATCCTGGAGAGCGAAGATGGTTTTACGACCAACACCAGTATTCCGCGCGACAAGCTGATCCGTACCCAGACACCCCAGACCTTCCGTTTGGGTAATCTGATAGCAGCCCACGAAGAGGCTAAGGAGAAGGGCATCGCCAATTCGGTGGCATCCTGTACCCTGATGGCAGAATTGGGAGGCAGACAGATGCATATCGTGCCTGGTTCAGAGAAGAACATCAAGATAACCACCGTTGAGGATCTGGAGATACTGAAGGCACTGATGAAGGTTCAGCCTGAGGCTTGGTTAAAATAAACATGTTATGATAGGAAATTCACCATATAAGGAAGATATTGCGCGCCTTTTCCGGGAAGGTTTGGAATTGGGGCGTCTGCATGGCAAAACCATTCTTGTGGCTGGTGCTACAGGATTGGTAGGAGGCTGTGTGGTTGATGTGCTGATGCAGAATCCTGCCCGGTGCTACAAGGTGATAGCAGCCGGAAGAAACAAGGAACGTGCCCGACAGAAGTTTGCTGCCTATTGGGAGGATGAATCTTTCTTCTTTGCAGAGATAGACGTTACCCAGCCTGTCATCAAGAGTATGGACAGGATGATAGGGGAACCGGTCTATAATGAGTTGGCTGAGGGTGCTGATTACATCATCGATGCAGCCAGCAATGCGAGTCCTAACTTCTTTAAGCAGAACCCTGTAGAGGTGATGAAGGCAAACATCAACGGCGTATCCAACCTGCTGGAATATGGATTGAGTCACCGCATGCAGCGCATGGTTTATATCTCTTCGGGTGAAATCTATGGCGAGGGCGATGGCTCTGAATTTACCGAGAAGAGTAGCGGCTATGTGGATTGTGCATCGGTGCGTGCCTGCTATCCATCTTCCAAACGTGCTGCCGAAACGCTCTGCATGGCATACGGAGCAGAGTATGATGCCGATGTGGTGATAGCCAGGCTGAGTCATACCTACGGTCCGGGCTTTACGGAGAGTGACAATAGGGTGTATGCCCAGTTTATCCGCAATGTTCTGAAGGGTGAGGATATCGTCCTGAAGAGTAAGGGTGAGGCTTTCCGCTCCTGGCTTTATGTGGTAGATGCCGCCCATGCCATCTTGCGCCTCCTGCTGGATGGCGAGAGGGCAAATGCCTATAATGTGGCTCATTCAGAATCGAATATCTCCATCCGCCAACTGGCAGAGCTGATAGCCCGGAAAGCGGATAGAAAGGTGGTGTTTGATATTCCTGAGGCGGATGCGCAGCAGGGCAATACCACGCCTATCACCAAGGCAACCTTCAGTACGGATAAGCTCAAGGCTTTAGGCTGGAAACCGCTCTTTGATGTAGAAGAAGGTTTCGGACATACCTTGCAGGAAGTGAGGGAAGGCTAAAGCTTTCTTTTAATCTCATCCCATGTTTCCCGCTTTTCCATGTTCAGATAGTAGCGAAGGTGTTTCTCTACTCTCTGTTCTACGGGTGGAAACTTCATATAGTCGCCAAAGAAGTGGCGCAGATAGGTATCAGCCTGCTCCGGCAGCAAGACGGTGGTATCCTCGAATGGGAATTCCTTGCCCTTGCCGAGCCATTCCTTCGGGAAAATCTCCTTATAGTGGTAGGAACCTGTATTCACCAGTACGTTCTTCGCCTTATCGAAGTCATACCGGTGACTCATCTCGTCCATCTGCTGGATGAGGCGGTGGCGCATCTTGCTGCGGCAGAAGAAGGCGAGCGTCTTGATGGCAAAGCGGCCCCAGGTTTCCTTGTGCAGGAGCAGGGAGATGTACTCAAAGAAAGTATTGTGGGTGGTTACGGCATTCAGACGGTTGATGGTCTTAGAGTATTTGCGATACAGCGCCTTTGCCGTTTCCAGGTCATCGTCGGTGGCATCAAGAGGGAAGATATCTACGTAAAGACCGATGATGCAGGGACGTTCCTTCTCCTCGATAAGGGTAGTTTCGCGGTTCACGAGTTTTGAGAAATACAGAGGGTATGACTCGTTGTTGTAGGGAGTTACTACCTCGTATTTGCCAAAGTCTTCATGCTTGGCGATTTCGAGCAGACGGTCGTAGTCGGGGCGTGGCATCAGTACGTCGATGTCATCGTCCCAGGGAATCATTCCGTGGTGACGGGCGGCTCCGATGGCGGTGCCGGCACAACAGTAATATCTGAGGTGATACTTGTTGCAGATTTCGATGAAAGCCTTCAATATATCGAGTATTGTGGCGTTCCATTCCTTCTTGATGTTCTTAATATCCATACTTTTTTCTGTTTTACGGCTGCAAAAGTAAGCAAAAAGTTTTGAACTTCAAACTATTTATGCTACTTTTGCATTCTAAAAAGTAAAAACAAGTAATATTCCATATTTATCAGATAGAAACGATGGCAGAATCATTAAAGGAAAAAACCGCCAAGGGATTGTTCTGGGGGGCGATGAACAGTGGCTCTACCCAGGTACTCAATATCCTCTTTGGCATCTTCTTGGCGCGTTTGTTGTCGCCAGCCGATTATGGTATCATCGGCATCCTCACCATATTCACCCTGATAGCGGGCAATCTGCAGAGTAGCGGGTTTACCCAGGCACTGGTGAATATCAGGAAACCCACCGACAACGATTATAACTCGGTGTTCTGGTTTAATGTCCTGGTGAGTCTTACCATGTATGTGGTGCTCTTTTTCTGTGCGCCGCTGATAGCTGATTTCTTCCATCAGCCTTGTCTCACCTCCCTGTCGCGCTTCGTGTTCCTGAGTTTCTTCATCTCTTCGTTTGGAATCGCCCAGAACGGATATATGATGAAGAACATGATGAACAAGGAGATTACCATCGTTAATTTCATGGCTCTGATCAGTTCGAATGTCGTGGGACTGGTACTGGCATTCAACGGCATGGCTTACTGGAGTCTTGCCTGGCAGCAGGTTATCTTTATCCTCGTGCTGAATATAGGAAGATATTATTATACGGGATGGCGCCCGAATTTTCATATCGATTTCGGACCGGTGAGGAAGATGTTCGGATTCAGCGTGAAACTTCTGGTTACCAACATCATCAATACGGTGAGCAACAATGTGTTGACCTTTGTCTTCGGCAGGTTCTATCCGATTAATGATGTGGGTAACTATAGTCAGGCATACAACTGGGACACCAAGGCTAATTCGTTTGTTGCCAATACGGTGGGACAGATAGCTCAGCCCGTCTTGGCTTCTATCCAGGACGATAAGAACCGCGAGTTGCTGGTGTTCAGAAAGATGCTCCGTTTTACGGCATTCCTTTCTTTCCCTTTGATGTTTGGCTTGACTTTGGTATCACGTGAATTCATTCTGATTACGATTCATGAGAAATGGATAGCCAGTGTGCCGCTGTTGCAGATTCTTTGTGTGAGCGGTGCCTTTATGCCTATTTACACGCTTTATCAGAATCTGGCTATCAGCAAGGGGCGTTCTGATGTATATATGTGGTGCAACATCGGTCAGGTAGTGGGGTTGCTCGCCTTGGTATTGTTCTGTCATCAATATGGCATCCAGACCATGGTGATAGCCTATACCTTATTTATCATCGCCTGGCTTCTGGTCTGGCAGTGGATGATGAAGCGTGTTGCCGGATTGCGGTTCCTGGATGTGGCAAAGGATATACTGCCATTCATGCTCTGTGCGGCAGCCACGATGGTAGTTACCTATTTCATGACCCGCAGCCTGCAGAACATCTATCTCCTGCTGCTGGTTCGTCTGCTGGTTTCAGCCACCATCTACTTCTGTATCATGAAACTGCTGAAGGTGCAGATATTAGAAGAGTGTATAGCCTTCTGTAAGCGAGGTAGATAAGATTCACCCTCTTGACTGGTACCCCCTTTTTGATGAGCTTGATGATGAGTCGGATGAGGCAGCTCTTAGGCTTGTAGTAGAGCGCCTGATCCACCTTTTCGAAGGCTACCTGTGCGTTTGCCGCCCAGCGGTAGGCATTGACGATGCCTATCTCTGTGGCTCTGAGATACTGATGTTCCGTATCGTTCTGCTCGAAAAAATCGATGAGTCGGCGGGTTGACTTGAAGTATGACAGGAGGTTCTTTTCAGAGATGTTGTGATTGTAGGAATTCTCGTTGTCGGTGCGGTAGTAATATACTGCATCATCAATGTTCACCTTTTTGCCGTAGAACATGAACTGGGCATTCCAGAAAAGATCTTCCGCATAGTTGATGCCCTCTTCAAAGAATATCCTGTGCTCCATGATGAGCGAACGCTTATAGATTCTGCCCCACAGCCGGTTGGTGATGATGTTCTGGCAGACAAGCAGTTTGAGCAGTTTCTCATCAGAAACTTCAAAAGGTTTCTGGAGTATTCCTGCTTTCCCATCGCACCACTCCCGGTAGCCGCCATCAATCAGGTCGGCATGAGTGTTTTCGGCTTTTGTGGTCAGCTTCTCAACTGCATCTTCCGGCAGCATATCGTCGCTATCGGCAAATAAAAGATAGTCGCCTGTAGCTGCCATCAGTGCCGTCTGTCTTGCAGCTCCCACGCCTCGGTTTCTGTCGTGGTGGATGATGCGTACCTGTTGTGCTCTTTCAGGATATTCTTTCAGGAGCGATTGTAGAATGCCGATGCTTTTATCGGGGGTACAGTCATCTACAAAGATGTATTCGATAGACGCATACGACTGCTCGAACAGTGACCGGGCGCACTGTTCGATATATTTTTCTACTCCATAGATAGGGGTTAAGATACTTATTTTCAGCATGATGGTTTTAATCTAAGATACTTTTTTATCTTGTCGGGTTCTCTTTTTTATCTTGTGAGATACTGGAATATCAGCGTGCTGTTATAGAAGAACAGGAAGATGGTGATAACTGCGAGTGTTCCACGAAGATAAGGCAGATATTTCTCCTTACAGTTTCTGATGATATATCCGATACAAACCGGAATGATGAACGCCCAGTGGGCAGCCATGATATAAACCTCGTTCAGTCCGAATCCCATGACCAGATGAATGAAGGCATCGCATGCCACCCATGAGGCAGTGAGCCAGAGAAAGGCCGATCTTCTTCCCATCCAAAAGCCCATACACAGCAGAATTACGATGATACCCTCTATGATATAAGGAACGGGTGTCTGGTATTTCACGAATATCGGGCGGTGGCTGTGGATGTCTTCCAGCAGATGTTCTCTGTGCAGAATAAGCGATTCGCCAAAAACGTTTTCTACCAATGATTCTGAACGGGAGATAGACATATCTGCCCATGAGAGCATGCCCCGTTTCTGGATATTCTTGCCAGCGATGGCCTTATCGTGTTTTTGCTTCTGTTCCATCTTTGCCCTAAAAGTACTGTCTTTTGCAGCCTTTTGGGCAACGAGCCGTTCTCCTTCCAGACGGTTCGGAATGATGAAAGCCTTGTTCTGATAAATGCCTGCAGCACCTATCAGGAGGGTAGGCAAGATGATGCCCAATGCCAGATATTTCGGGCGGAAGAGTTTTTTGCCATTGGTAAAGAGGGCGGCAAGGAAGGTCTTGGCGCCATTGCTCAGCGTGATGCCTGCCGTGAAGAAAAAGAGCAGGGCTGTTTGCCACCAAGGCATGCTGCGGTGTTCCTGCTGCTGTTTGCCTGCCAGATAAAGTGTCATCGACAGGAAGAAAAGCGACATGCCGAAATGGTCATCCACAAAGGTGACGAGCAGTACGTAGGCAAAGGAAAAAAGCATCGCTGTGAGCACATTGCTGTCTATAGCCTTCAGTTGCATCACCTCTCTGAAGATTCTTCTGAAGAAGAGGGTGGAGTAGGTGGAGAAGAATGTCATCATCACCGCCACGATGATAGTTGCCCAATTGCGGGAGGTGAGTTCTATCAGCCAGCCGTTCAGTAGCGAGAAAGGATAGAGGAAGAAAGGGAGCATGGGATGGCGATACTCCGTGTAATACACCTTCCACTTCGAGAGGGTAAGGTAGGTGTAGGGGTCGAAACCTGAAATCTGAAAGTTCTTGGTGAAGAGCGTCCAGAATCCTGCTTTCGGTTTGCCGAAATCATCAAAATGATAGGTTATCATCAGCACATTGAAGGCGATGATAACGATGAGTGTAATCAAGGCAAAGAGCCTTTCTTCTTTTTTAATTCTAAATATATTGTTCATTCTCTGATTATTTTTTTGCTGGGCTGATGCATGCCGCATCTCCTTCTTAGCGCTGCAAAAGTAATTGTTTTTTCTGAATATTCAAAAAGAAAGGCTCTATTTTGTGTCTTTTTTCTGATAAAAACGGAGTTTTATTTTGTATTCTCTTTTATTTGGTGTATCTTTGTCGCAATGATGATGAAAAAGTCATCAGGACGGACAGTTGGATAATAAAGATAAATAATGACAATGAAACATGCTTTTTTGATAATGGCTCATGGCAGTTTACCGCTTCTGAGGGTATTGCTGTCGATGCTCGATGATGAGCGCAATGATATATTTCTGCATATCGACCGGAAATCGGATATGCTGGATGGTGCTGAACCGCTGGTTCTTTCCAAGGCACGCCTCTTTGTATTGGAACAGAGGGTGGATGTGCGTTGGGGAAATCTGAGCCAGATTAAGGCGGAGTATGTGCTTTTCGAGGAGGCTTTGAAGCATGGACCTTATGCCTACTACCATCTGCTGAGTGGTCAGGATTTACCTATCAAATCGCAGGATTACATCCATCAGTTCTTTGAGGAGCATCAGGGTAAGGAGTTTGTGGGCATCAATCATGGTGAGGAATTTGAATGGGATTGCCGCCGGAAGATGATGCGTTATTGGCTATTTACCAGTCTTACCCGCTCGAAGTATGGGGTTTTGAATGCCATTACCAGGCGACTGAATAAATATCTTTCGATGCTGCTCATGCCGTTCCTGCATCGCCAGAAGATGGATTTTGCCAAGGGTGCCAACTGGGTGAGCATCACGCAGGCATGCGTGGAGTATGTGGTGAGCCAGAAGCCGTTTGTATTGAAAAGATTCAATTATACTTTCTGCCCTGATGAGTTCTTCCTGCAGACCCTGGTATGGAATCAGCCCGATTTCCGGGCCGCCTTGTATTCAGAAAAAGATGAATATGAGGGCTGCATGCGACTTATCGACTGGAAACGGGGCAATCCATACGTCTGGACTTTGGCAGACAAAGAGGAGCTGGAACAAAGCAACCGCCTCTTTGCCCGTAAGTTTGATATGGAGCATGAGGATATCATCCGTTGGATCAAGGCTTCTTGCTAATATTTATCCTAGCATGTAGCCTACCAGCAGATATCCGTTGCTTATCCACAGATAGAGGGTGATGGCGAGCATCAATCCTCTGAAGGCCCATTTCAGGCTCTTTCCTTTTGCCTTGAGCGCCAGGAAGGCGATGGCGATAGGAAGGGCATACATATAGTGGGCAGTCATGATATATACCTCGTTGATACCGAAGCCCAAACCGATATGGAGGGCAGCATCCATCAGGAAGAATGTCAGGGTGAGCCAGAGAAACTTTGATTTTCTTCCGGCAAGGATGCCAAGTAAGAAAAGCACAACGATGCATGCCTCTACCGCATAATTGACCGCAGACTGGTATTTCACGATAACCGGACGGTTGCGCAATACATCGCCCAGAAGGTTCTGCTGGTGCAGCATGATGCTTTCACCGAAGAAATTCTCGACCAGAGTTTGCGAGCGAGAGGTCGTCTTGTCGGTCCAGTTCATGAATTCTCCCTTGGCGATAGGCTTGCCCGTGTTCTTGTTCCATATCTGTTTATGGTCACGAACATATTTGGCATGCGCTTTATCCTTGATGATTTTCCTGACGGCAGCTTCTACCTTTGCCGAGTCTTTCACGCCAGTGCTGTCGCTGTATTGCTGGTAAATCTTGGCTGTGGCTTCCTTGTTTTTCTTCATCTTAGCCTCGTGTCTTGCCATCTCCTTAGGCCATACGAAGGTGCGGTATTCCCATCTTGCAAAGCCCCACATGAGGGCTGCAGGAAGGATGACTCCTATCAGGAAGTATTTGATACTGAAGAACTTTCTTCCATTGGTGAAGAGGGCAGCAAGATAGGTCTTCAGACCATTGTTGAGCGATACGCCCGCTGTAAATACAAAGAGCAGGATAGTCTGCCAGATGGTAAGCTGTCTGCCTTTCTTCATGCATACGCCTGTGATATACAGGGTGCAGAGGAGTATGATCATCGACATGATGAAATGGTCGGGTACCATCGCTGAAACCATCACATAGGCGAAAGAGAAATAGAAGGCAGAGAGCAGATTGGCATCAAAGCGCTCTGTACCAATCACTTCTCTGAATATACGGTAAAGGAAAATGAAGGAATAGAAGGCGCAGAACGCCAGGATAGCTCCCACGACAAACTGAACGCAGTTGATGCCGGTAAGCATCATCAATCCTTGATTTATCTGATTCGGGATATACATGAAGAACGCCAGTAGCGGGTGGCGGTATACGTTATATTCTGTGTCCCAGTGAGATACGATGCTATAGGTAAGCGGGTCGAAACCTGCTACATGGAAGGTCTTGACAAAGAGTTTGTGATAATTCTCTGTAATCTGCGAGAACTGGCTGTGGTATTTGATGACAGTCAGGGCATTGAGGGCACATGCTATGATGAGTGCGACGAGTGCTGAAACTCTTTCCTCTTTCTTGATTTTAAAAATATCGAATATCTTTTTCATATCTTTCTTTTATCGTGTTTTGGGAATCCCCTTATTTCTTCAGGAAGAACCTTACCAGGAGGAAGTTTACCGGGATGCAGATGCAGAGGGTGGGTATCATAGCCAGCTGTTTGGCTAGACCCAAGCCTACGAAGAGGTTGAGGCAGAGGGTCTGCATCGAGTAATTGACGATGTGGGAGAGGGTGAATCCTGCTCCGCGCTTGGCATTCGCCTTTACCTTAAATGTATAGCGGGTGCTGGCGATGAAATTGAAGATGAAACTCACGATGTAGGCGATGGTGTTGGCTGTGGTAGCCAGACTGTGGTCGCCCATGTTGGGGATGAAATGGGTCAGTGCCGGCATCATAGCCAGGTAGATGACATATTGCAGTACTGTAGCCAGTCCGCCTACGATTCCGAATCTGATGACTTCGCCCAGCTTCTCTCGCTTGTCATCATCCATATTATTTATCTTGTTCTTGATATTCATGTTGCAAAAGTACTTCAAAATCTCCAAATTACCAAATATATCGTGGTATTATTTATCTCAGCATCTTTCCTTTTCCGAAGAGATAAGCCAGATGGGTCTTCTCCATCATCTTGGCGATGCCGATGCTTCCGGCTATAGCGATGAAAATGGTAACGAGGGCGAAACAGATTTCGCTCCTGTCCCAGCTAAAGAGGGGATGATAGAACTTGGCTGCCATCGTAAAGATAGGGTGGAAGAGGTAGATGGGTAGCGTGTTGCGGCCTATATATAATAAGGTGTCTTCTGTCTTTCGGACGCAGGCATTATCCTGTAGGCGTTTGATGAGGCTGTGTATCCACATCAGGGATGAAATGCAGCACCAGCAGGAGAATACGATGGCGAGCGTGCCCCAGTCGTACCATTCTTCCATGCCCAGAAGTAGCAGCCAGAGAAGTAGGGCTGCTGGGGAAGGACGGAATATCCTGTCAAAGCCGATATGGCATTGTCTGAGCACCACGCCGATGAAATAATAGGTGGCGGCACTCGGCGAAAGAGCAGGTGTCTTGGACAGGAGCAGGAGTAGGGTGGCGAAGATGAAGAGGCTTGTAGTGGTACTCATCGTTGTTTCCCCTTGTCTGAGTTTTCCCCAGGTTGCTCCCTTGAAACTGACGTAATAGAGAATGCCGCAGATAATCATGGTCTGGATGAACCAATAAGGACCGATGGAAGTAACGAATATCTTCTCACAAATCTGAGAGAGTGACAGTTCCGTGATGCCATCTCTCACCGGCATGAAATAGGAGAGGACAGAGAAACCGGTTACCATGATGACGTAAGGCAAGGCGAGACACATCAGGTATCTTCCCATCTCCTTTGGGCTTTTCTCGATATTCACGAGATAGCCCGTGATGATGAGGAAGGTAGGCATCATGAACGAGAGAATGCCTGCCTTGAGATGGGGGTATGCGTTGCCGAAACTCACGATATGAATCAATATCATGAGAATAATGAGTATGGCTCTTATCCAGTCGATGTCTGTATTCCTTTGTTTCATAATGAATATATTCAAAATCTTTACTTGTTGATGTTACAATTGGTGGCAAATATACATAAAATATTCTTTTCCTCAAAATCTTTTTGCCTAAAATTCCCCCAGATTCTCAAAATCTTTTTGCTTGAAATCCCCCAAATTCTCAAAATCTTGCCTGTGCAAGTCTTAAAGAATTGTACGGTTGGCACGGACTGAAAGCCCAAAACTCCTAGCCCAGGGGGATAATAGCAATCTACAAGGCATTCTATAGCCAAATCGAATGGAAATTGCTCGATTTGGCTATAATATAACCTATTCTTTAGCCAAATCGAGTTAAAATTCATCGATTTGGCTATAGAATCCTTGTTTTTCTTGAATATGCGCATTCGTAATCGTATGGCTGATTTCGTGGCAGAAACAGGGATAAAATCAGCCATTGTTTGCCTTGATTTTTGGATAAAAGCTGTATTCTTGGAGGCGTATATAAACACCCAAAAAGATACATAATCTTTACAATTCTATCTTTCGAAAGAATGCGGAAGATTAAATCAAAACAGGCTAACAAATGTTACATATAGGGACAGCATAACGAACATGCTGCCCCTTTTTTCTTATTGTTGGCATTACGCAAAATGGACTTTCGGGAGGCTCTGAGAGACGGAAAAGAGTGACTATCCGGCTACAAATGCTGCTCCGGATGACAGGAAGCCTAAATTGCTAATTTTTGTAAAACACCAGAGAGAAGCGACATTTTTATCGAAAAAATCCCTTTTAGTTGTCGCATTCCCCCACCAATGCGACACCTAAATGATAGGAATGCGACACCTAGGCATGGGAATGCGACACCTTATTTCAATTATTTTTTGTATATTTGCGGCATGATTGCGAGATTGGAGCCATGCCGGATTGCTGTCCGGCATACCTGTTCATCATACAGGCAAGCCTCTTATGTTTCCAGGAATGATCTTCGTTCTGATGATCCAATGGACATGATGGCGCAGCCTATCCCATCATAGAGGAAAACTCCTGATCTTTGCGATAAACTGGCAAGCAGATATATAAGACAAAATATTAACATTAATCATTTATAACAAAACGTGTATGAAAAAGAAACAATTACACAAATCGAATTGGCTCGTCACGATGCTGCTGCTCGTGATGGCTATCCTTATGCCTTATGGGGGGGGCATGGGCACAAACGGAGCCTGCCAGTGGTGATGGCTCAGTAAACAAGCCTTATAAGATATCCTCAGCTGCCGAACTGGCGTGGTTCCGTGACCAGGTGAATAGTGGTAATTATCGTATTTCAGCCACGCTGACTGAAGATATCGACTTGTCTGAGTTCTGCCATGCGGCTGATGGCACCAAGTATACTGAAGAAGTCAGTTGGACTCCTATCGGTAACTCATTTAATAATAGGTATCGTGGTACATTTGATGGCAACAGAAAAACCATTAGCAATCTCTACATCGATGCCAAAACTGATGATTATATTGGTTTCTTCGGCTATGCTGATAATGGCAATATCAAGAACATCACTTTCGACAATGCAAAGGTAAAGAGTACTAACGATGATTATTACACAGGAATTTTGGCAGGAAATGCAGGCTCTTGTATTGAAAATATCAAGACCTTGGCTAACTGTTCGGTAGAAGGGAATAATTTCGTTGGCGGAATTGCAGGAGTTGCTAAAGGCAACATCATCAACTGCGAAAACCATGCAACGGTGAAGGGTATATCCTATGTAGGAGGTATTGTTGGTTGGTATGACCATTCCGACAATTCTATCACTTCATGCGCTAATTATGGTGCCGTAACAGGTACGCAAACCTACGTTGGCGGCATGGCTGGATATTTTGCCTCAGGAACCATTCAAAACAGTGCCAACTATGGCGATATAAAGGGAACTAAGTCTGTCGGAAACTTGATAGGATTTGCTGATAAATGCAATCTGAATAATGTGCTTGGCACTGGTAATGTTACTGCTATTTCTAATACAAAGCGTGGCGGTCTCCTTGTTGGATTCATCAGCCAATCCTCCAGCACCGCTTCTGGCATCTTGGCATACAACAGCAGTGCGAAGCTTACCATCAATGGAATTGAGCAGACAGGTGAAGCTGTCAGGGCTATAGGAGAAGGCTCATTGACATCTGCTGATAAGATAAAGGCATTTACTACAGAACAATTGAAGAGTGGATTGGTTGCCAATCAGCTCCAGAAAAACGTATCAGGAAGTGCAAGATGGGGACAAAAACTGGGCACAGTCGATTATCCTTTACTTGGCTCTGCTGATGAGGTTTACTTAGTTGGTAATGTGACTATGAATTGTTTAGGCGAGTTGGAAGGTACAGGTACATTTACCAACACAAAGCCAGCACAAGAGGGCACATTTACGTTTAAGCATGGCGATAGTCCCACACATCACAAATCCGTGACTGCTACCTGCACCACAGATGGCAACATTGAATATTGGGTATGTAATCTTTGCCATAAGTCTTTCTCGGACGAGCAGATGACACAAGAGGTGAACAATCTTGCAGTATCAGCTACCGGACATGAATATGATGAGAACGACAAGTGCACGAAGTGTCAGCAGGAAATTCCTTTCTTGACATTGGGCAACAATTCCATAACAATCGGAAAGGTGCAGGGCGAGTGGGAAAAAATCAGTGGTTACAATCTTTATAAATATACAGCTCCAGAAGATGGCACATTGGAGGTGACGGCAAACAGCAACGGCGAAGATACTTTCGGCACCCTGTGGGAAAGCCGTACGGCTGAATCTTACTTGACATATAATGATGATGTCAATGGCAGTGACTTCAAAATCACCTATACTGTAACGAAAGGCACCACTTATTATATCGGTGCAAGAGAATTAAATGGCGATGCCATCGAAGGCGATGTTACGCTCAATGTAAAACTGACTGTTTTGCAATTGCCAGCAGGTATGATTGGTAAAGGAACTGAGGCGGAACCATTTGAGCTGAAGACGGCAGATCATCTGGCGTGGTTCCGTGACTACGTGAATGAAGGTCACCCTAGCGCCTGTGCAAAGATTGCCGATGATGTGCAAGAAATTGATATGAGCACTGTATGCCATAAGGCTAATACCGAAAAACAGGTAGCAGAACTCAGCTGGACTCCTATCGGAAACTCAGATAATGTGTATCGTGGAACATTCGATGGCAACGGGAAGACCATCAAAAATCTCTATATCAATGCCACTACTACTAATATTGGTTTCTTCGGTTACGCTAATGAAGGTGGCAGCATCAAGAACATCACTTTCAATAATGCGAAGGTAAATAGTTCTGGTAATTATACTGGAATTTTGGCAGGAGGTGTAAAATCTTATATTATTGAAAATATCAAGACCTTGGCAAACTGTTCGGTAGAAGGAAATGAATGCGTTGGCGGAATAGCAGGAGATGCAAGAGACGACATCAGCAACTGCGAAAACCATGCAAAGGTGAATGGTACAAAATTTGTAGGAGGTATTGTTGGTTGGTATGAAGGTTTCGGCAAATCCATCACTTCATGCGCCAATTATGGTGTCGTAACAGGCTCGAAAAACATCGTTGGTGGCATGGCTGGAGATTTTGTCTCAGGAACCATTCAGAACTGTGCCAACTATGGCGATGTAATTGGATCTCATGTTGTCGGAAACTTAATAGGATGTGCTGATGAATGCAACCTGAATAATGTGCTTGGCACTGGTAATGTTACAGCTACTTCTGATATAGTTTATGCCGGTCTCCTTGTTGGAAACATAAACAAATCCTCCAGCAGCGCTTCTGGCATCTTGGCATACAGCAGCAGTGCTAAGCTAACCTTCAATGGAGCTGAGCTGACAAATGGTGCCGTAATCGGAGATGGCTCATTGACCTATTTTGATGGTAAGAATGAAGCTGACGTGATCAAGGCATTCACCCCAGAGCAGTTGAACAGCGGTGAAGTGGCTTACCTGCTCAACGGAAGCAAATCAGAAGGCAAACTGTTTTGGTATCAGAAACTCGGCACAGATGCTTATCCTGTACTGACAGCTGCAGAGAACAATACAGTATATAATGGATCATTCCGTTACTGCGACAATACAGCTTCCTCATATAGCAACAGTACTTCTGAGAATGAATTGGTTCACGTAGCATCTGCCACTTTAACCAGTCCTGAGTTCGACTCAGCCAAGCTCATCTATCACATGGGCTGCCGCAACGAGAACTGCCCTGAGCATAAGTATGCAGCAGATGTAGATGGTACACTGAAGGCTACCAAGGAAGAAGACGGAAAATTCTATGTCGAGAAACTGGCCCTTACTGATGCTTCTACAGCCATCAACACCCAGGCTAAGTTCACGATTAAGGACCTGCAGTATAGCCGTCAGCTCAATGAGGGACAGAAGGGTTATGTAACACTCTGCCTTCCTTTCGATATCAATGCAGCTGATGTTGCTGGTGCAGAGAAGTGCTATCCTGTAGGAGATATGATGATTCACATGCCTACAGCTGATGCAAATGTATTGAAGTTCGTTCTTATGCTCGATGAGCAGTCTGACATCCAGGCTGGTACACCAATGATTGTTAAGCTTGGTGCTGAGGGCACAGCTCAGAAATTGGTTGCAACGGCACAGAATGTAGAGTATAACGCCAACTTCTTTGCAGCTCCAGCAATCAAGTCGCTGACTCTGAGAGACTGGGATGGTAAGAGTGGTTTTATGACTATCTGCCATGAACTGACAAATGCCTCAATAGGTGGCGTTTATACTACCACTCCTATGGCAGAGGGAAGCTACAGTTTCCGTGCAGATGGTAAGTTTGGTATCCACACAGGTGATTTGTCTCCTTATCGCATATATCTGAACGTCCAGCCATCGCAGTCGGCTTCTTCACGTAACATGCTGTTCAGCATCGGTTTGCCTGATGACAGTTCTACCACTGGTATCCGCATCATCAGCTTAGGAGATGGCAAACAGACTGGTTCATCAGCCATTTATACCTTAGAGGGCCAGCGCGTAATGGGAACATCTCGCAAGGGCATCTATATCAAGAATGGAAAGAAATTTAGTGTTAAATAATTAATCAACAAGGAATTATGAAAAAGAAAGAATATATATCACCTGCAATTCAGGTATTTGAAATGAATACACCTTGCATCCTGCAAGCAAGTGGAGGAGAAACCGGTGGAGGAAGTACCGGAAGTGGAATATCGCAAGAAGAATGGGATAGTTGGGGGCCAGGCTTCGGCTCGAATGATCCGAAGTACCCAGGTCAGGGATTGTAATTTTACGCTCCTGATTCTAACATAAGTAAGGGCTGCAGACGGTAACAATGCCGTTTGCAGCCCTCGTTGTTTTAATGGATGAAGCATCGAGATGCCATCTTGATTAATCCTGTTTAACTGAACTTTCGCAAGTAAGCTCCACACACCCTCTTGTGGACCTTCAGCCCGTACTTGAACCAAAAGTTACAGAAAAAGTTTCTATAGTTGCACGCAAGTACATGAAGAAGAATACTCAAGTGGCTCAGTCAGCCAGCTCAAGTGGCTCAGTCAAGCAATTCAAGTGGTTCAGTCAGCGAGTTCAGACGTCTCAGTTAGCTGATGCAGACGTCTCGATAAGCTTACGGATACGTCTCCGTTAGCTTACGCAGTAATATCTGTAACCCGATGCAGTCATATTCGTAACCCGATGCAGTCATATTCGTAACCCGATGCAGCCATATTTGTAACCCGA
>ERZ1023701.163-NODE-163-length-25871-cov-62.840487_pt1 | contig 25871 bp, 22 predicted proteins | sample MGYA00380350_ERZ1023701 | MGnify/ENA primary metagenome ERZ1023701 (study PRJEB33179, sample SAMN07449025) | human gut metagenome | biome: Human-gut; feature: Human associated habitat; material: Faeces | host: Homo sapiens | place: India:Kasaragod | collected... | reverse complement strand
GACCCCCAGCTTGGAAGGCTAGTGCTCTATCAACTGAGCTATTTCCGCTTATCAAGGAAGTGGGTGGTGATGGATTCGAACCACCGAAGGCATAGCCAGCAGATTTACAGTCTGCCCCATTTGGCCACTCTGGTAACCACCCTACTTTCTTTTCCTTTGAGCCTCTTGTCGGATTCGAACCAACGACCCCGAGATTACAAATCACGTGCTCTGGCCAACTGAGCTAAAGAGGCAATCTTTACAGCCGCAATACGGCTAAATTTCCATCTATCGGAAAACGGCTGCAAAGATACAACTATTTTTTGAATCAACAAAATTTTTTCGAGTTTTTTTTTATCGATTCCTTGATTTTTCTTTAAATTTGGTCAATTGAACCTTCATTGAGTCCACTGCCTGGTCAATTCCCTCCTCAAAAGTATCACATGTCTTCTCAACGAACAATGTCGTTCCTGGGACCGTAACTTCCAAGTGAACTTCCTTATTAAGAGCAGTAGCTGGCTTAACGACCTTCAGTTGCACCTCTACTTTCTGTATATCTTCATAAGTTTTTTCTAACTTGGCGACTTTCTTCTCGATAAACGCCTGTAACTTCTCGGTAGCGTCGAAATGAATCGACTGAATCTTAATTTCCATAGTGACCTCCAATTTTTAAAAGGTTACGCCCTTGGATGGGCTTCATTATACACTCGTTTTAATTGCTCGAACGTTGTATGCGTATAGATCTCGGTTGTCGAGATGTTCGCATGTCCAAGCAGCTTTTTCAGATTTTCAATACCTACATGGTGATTCAGCATTGCCGTAGCAAATGAATGTCTCAGCACATGCGGGCTTTTCTTCTTCAACGAGCAGACCCTTGAAAGGTTACTCCTCACGATATCTTGAACATTCCACGGATTCATACGTGTTCCTTTATCAGAAACTACGAGTGCAGGAGTCTTCACTTCCACACTTGCATCACGTAGCCGTCTAAACTCAAGAAGAGTATTTTTAAGCTCGTCGCCGAATGGCACTATACGTTGCTTGTTCCCCTTACCGGTAATCTTGATTTCCGAAGTAACGAAATTCACATCTTTATCATCCAGATTAACCAGTTCTGATAATCGCATCCCGGTTTCATAAAACAATATTATAATAGTACGCGCACGTACATTATTATAATCGTCGCCCCATGCCTGCCTGTCGAGGAGTTCATCCATCTCGCTTTCCTTAACGAACTGCGGAAGTGGCTTTTCCTTCTTGGGCCCCTTGATGCTATACACTGGGTCTGACTCAACATAGCGTCTTGCCAGAGCAAACCGATAGAAAGTTTTCAGAGCACTGAGCCGTCTACTGACCGTGGCTGCTGATTTTCCCTTATCCATCATGCTTTCCATCCAATCCCGAACCATGTCGGAATCAACGGTCTCCCAGGAGAACGAATCAGACAAGTCTTTGGCAAACTTCTCGAAGTGTTTTAAATCATCCCGATAGCTTTCCACCGTCTGTTGCGACCTATTCAGCTCGCTACTCAAGTAATCCAAAAACTTGTCTACATTCAACATACTAGTTGCACTTATTTCTTTTCGGCAACGAAAGTACGAAAATTATTTGAAACTACCAAATTTTTTGAGGTTTTTTTAATATTATTCCTCAAAAAAGAGGAAAATTACTCCTCGTTAGCGCGCAACTGCTGTACGTAGATGGCGTGTTCCATCTTGAGACGCTTCAAAACAGATGGCTTGTCGTACTGCTGACGAGCACGCAATTCCTTAACAACACCTGTCTTTTCAAACTTTCTCTTAAACTTCTTGAGAGCTCTCTCGATGTTCTCACCGTCCTTAACTGGTACAATAATCATTTTTTTGCTTTTTAATTTATTATGTTAAACTTATGTTATTTCTAGCGAAAAGGGCATACTGCCACAATTTGCGGGTGCAAAATTACATCTTATTTTTCAGATAACCAAGAAATTAGACGTTTTTTTTGCTTTAACCCCTTCATTTTATGAGTTTTGTCGCATTTTTCAGCCAAATTTGCTCTTCTTCATCAAGATAAGGAGCCAATTTTGCATAAACTTCAGCATGATAGCTGTTCAGCCAGTTCAATTCTTCAGGAAGCAGCATATCCACGTCAATAGGGGCTGTATCTATCGGACAGAGCGTAAGAGATTCCATCTGCAGGAATTTACCGAACTCCGTCTCCATATAGTCCTTAATCAACAGGGTGTTTTCTATTCTCACACCAAACTTGCCTGCCAGATAAAGACCCGGTTCATCCGTCACAGTCATACCGGCACGAAGCGGAGCTGGCATATATTCCATTCTCACCTGATGAGGTCCCTCATGCACATTCAGGTAAGAACCTACTCCATGTCCCGTGCCATGCAAGAAATTGAGTCCTTCTCTCCACATACACTCTCTTGCCAGTGCATCGAGCTGGGTTCCGGAAGCGCCATCAGGGAACTTTGCCAATTCCAGCTGAATGTGTCCCTTGAGAACCAGGGTATAGATATGCTTCATTTCCTCTGTCACCGGTCCCAGGGCTATGGTGCGGGTAATATCCGTGGTTCCATCCTGATATTGAGCACCCGAATCCAAGAGCAGAAGTCCTTCCGGCTTCAGTGGTGCATCCGTTTCGGCTGAAGCTTCATAATGAACAATGGCACCATGAGCCTGGTATCCTGCAATCGTATCAAAGGAAATATCACGGAACAGATCCTGCTCTGCACGCAAGGAGGTCAACTTCCTGTCGATAGACATCTCCGTCTGTCCTCCAGCCTCAACAGCCGGAACCAGCCATTTCAGGAATTTAACCATGGCTACGCCATCACGAAGCATCGCACGGTGATAGCCAGCAATTTCTGCCTCGCTCTTCACAGCCTTCATAGCCGGAATAGGAGAAGTGTGATTTACGATTTCCTGGCATCTTACCGTCTTCCAGAGATAATAACTTGTTTCGTTGCCATCCAAAAGAATATTATACTCCGAATACTCCTTCAACCCATCTTCCACCTTATTATAATTATATAGGGATACGCCATGAGCCTCCAGATAAGCACGCACCTCGGCGCTCACCTTAGCCTCATCCACAAAAAGAGACACCTTATCGGACGCTATCAGGAGATAGCTAACAAACACAGGATTACAATGCACATCCGTGCCACGCAGGTTCAAGGTCCATGCGATGTCATCCAAGGCGGAAACCAGCATGCCGTCAGCATGATAAGTTCTCAAAGCCTTTCTGATGCGCTGGATTTTAGAAGTTGCATCTTCGCCTGCATATTCCAAAGGCTGAATTTCTACCGGATTCTCAGGAATAGAAGGACGGTCTTTCCATATTTCCGCCAAAGGATCCAGGTTAGTACGCATCGTGATACCTCCTGCCTTGCGCAAATCTGAAATCAAGCTAGAGGTTGCTGCATAGGAATTCACCCATCCATCCAATCCCACTTCAGGAGAAGCAACATCAGCCAACTCCTTTTCCAGCCACTCAGCAATAGAAGGAGTTCCCGGAATTCTCAGCTTCATCAACTGGAACTCAGTTCCATGCAACTGTTCTTCTGCCGCAAGGAAATAGCGGGAGTCGGTCCACAGCGCAGCAGAAGTCATGGTAACCACGGCAGTTCCTGCCGAACCGTTGAAGCCTGAAATCCAAGCCCTACCCAACCAATGGTCTGCCACATACTCACTCTGGTGAGCATCCGTACTAGGGAAGATGAACGCAGCAAGATGTTCGCGCTTCATCACTTCCCTCAAGCTTGCCAATCTTTGATTAATATTGTTCATGAGTACACAATTATTATTATACATTTCATTTTTATAGCCATAAATCCCCCCTGGAAAGAGAAGTAAATATGGCATTTTGCTAGTTAGAGATTACAAAGATACGAATTTTAAGAATTAATCACAAATTTAAGCGTAAATAAATGCACGTTTTACATTACTTTTTAGTAATTTTGCGGTCGGAAAGCCAAAAGAGCGAGATTTACGGTCTTTTTATCCGATGACTTTCCACAAAACAAAAGCTGCAAGAGCTTGCAGCCCAATAGACAAGAAATTTATAAACATCTTAAATAAAATATTGTAGTTATGGAATTTTTAACAAATGACAAACTCGTTATCGTCGGTGCAGGCGGTATGATCGGTTCTAACATGGTACAGAGCGCTTTGATGCTCGGTCTTACTCCAAACATCTGTCTTTATGATATTTTCGAGCCAGGTGTACATGGTGTATTCGATGAGATTCAGCAGTGCGCATTCCCAGGTGTTAACGTAACTTATACTGTTAACCCAGAGGAAGCTTTCACTGGTGCTAAATATATCATTTCTTCTGGTGGTGCTCCTCGTAAGGAGGGTATGACTCGTGAGGATCTTCTTAAGGGCAACTGCAAGATTGCTGCAGAATTTGGTGACAACATCAAGAAGTACTGCCCAGAGGTTGAGCACGTAGTTGTTATCTTCAACCCTGCTGACGTTACAGCTCTTACAGCACTTATCCACTCAGGTTTGAAGCCAAACCAGTTGACATCACTCGCAGCTCTCGATTCTACTCGTTTGCAGCAGGCTTTGGCTCTCGAGTTCGGTGTACAGCAGGATAAGGTTACTGGTGCTCACACTTACGGTGGTCACGGCGAGCAGATGGCTGTATTCGCTTCTCAGGTTAAGGTTGACGGCAAGCCATTGTCAGAGATGGGTCTTTCTGACGAGCGTTGGGAGGAGATCAAGCACCACACAGTACAGGGTGGTTCTAACATCATCAAGCTCCGTGGCCGTTCTTCATTCCAGAGCCCAGCTTACAACGCTGTTAAGATGATCGAGGCTGCTATGGGTGGCGAGAAGTTCACATTGCCAGCAGGTTGCTATGTAAACCACGACAAGCTCGGTTTCAAGAACGTAATGATGGCTATGCCTACTACTATCGACAAGACTGGTGTTCACTTCACAGAGCCTACAGGTACTGAGGAAGAGCTCGCTAGCCTCCAGAAGTCTTACGAGCACCTTTGCAAGATGCGCGATGAGATCGTAGAGCTCGGCATCGTTCCTCCAGTAGCTGAGTGGAAAGAGATGAACCCTAACTTGTAATTCTCCGCTTCGGATTTTTAGAAGTTAACTCGATAAGGGCTGAATCGTGAAAATGCTTCATGATTCAGCCTTTTTTGATTTCTCATCCATCCCAAATGCCCTATTCTAGGCAAATACGCCAAATAGTTACATTTTTCAGTAGAGTAGGTTATACGACTTTGGCATTATTTTTGTATTTTTGCAAACAGAAATAATAATCAAGAAAGGATAAAAGAAAATATGGAACTGATAAAGAACAAATCATTCGGCGGCGAACGCCCTCTTTTTGGTGCGCATGACGTACGCCTGGAAGATATTACGATTACAGATGGCGAGTCGGGCATCAAGTGCTGCAAGAGCATAGAATGCCATAACTCCAAGTTTTATGGCAAATACCCTTGGTGGCATGTGGACGGTTCCCTTATCACAGACTGCTACTTCGCTCCAGAAAGCCGTTCTGCCATCTGGTATAGTGATAATATGGTAATGAAAGACTGCACCATCGATGGTCCAAAATTCTTCCGCGAGATGAAGAACCTGGAACTGGAGAATGTGAATATCACCGATGCTGACGAGACTTTCTGGAAAGTTAACGGACTGAAACTGAAGAACGTAAAGCTCCACGACGGCACTTATCCATTCATGTTCTCCAAGAATATCTATGTAGATGGATTGGAGAGCGACTCCAAGTATGTATTCCAATACTGCAGCAACGTGGAGATTCAACATGCCAAGATTACGACTAAGGACAGTTTCTGGGAATGCGAGAATGTGACGGTTTATGATTCAGAACTGAATGGCGAATATCTCGCCTGGCACAGCAAGAACATCAAGCTGGTGCGTTGCCACATCAGCGGCGAGCAGCCTCTCTGCTATATGGATCATGTGACATTGGAGGATTGCACCTTTGACAAGGAATGCGACCGTGCCTTTGAAGATTGTACCAATATCGATGCGCACATCAAGGGAAGCATTACCAATATCAAGAACCCAATTTCCGGAAGAATCGAGGCAGACGAAGTGGGAAGCGTAACCTACACCGAGTTTGCCAAGGCCCCAAAGGGAGCATGTGAAATCATCGACCATTCGAAATAGCAGAAGCATTCATTGCGATTCTGTATTCCCTTAAACAAAATAAGCATTGCCTTTAAGGAAAAATGTTCGTAGTATTAAGAGAAATCTCCGTTCAACGACGCTGAATGGCGGTTCAACGTCGTTGAACGTACGTTCAGCGTCGTTGAATATACATTCAAGGTCGCTGAACAGAGATTTCAAATAGGGAAAAAGAGATTTATCCTATGGGCAATGAAGAAATAGCATAGATAGAAAAGAAATATGAAATACAATTTTGATGAAATCATCGAACGCCGCGGCACCAATTCCTATAAATGGGATCTGGTAAAGGAAGACGGCGTTATTCCGATGTGGGTAGCAGACATGGATTTCCAGACTGCTCCCTGCATCATCGAAGCCCTGCAGAAGCGCGTGGCTCACGGCATCTTCGGCTACACCCTCGTACCGGATTCTTATTACGAGGCAATCATCAGCTGGTTCGCACGCCGCCACCAGTGGAAGATAGAGAAAGACTGGATTCTCTATACTTCAGGCGTTGTACCAGCCATTTCCTGCTGTCTGAAAGCCATCTGCATGCCAGGGGAAAAGGTATTGGTACAGACACCTGTCTACAACTGCTTCTTCTCCTGCATTACAAACAGCGGCTGCGAAGTAGTAGAAAACGAACTGAAACGTGTGGGCAACTGCACTTATGAGATAGATTTCGAAGACTTCGAGCGCAAATGTGCCGATGAGAAGACTACCGCCTTCATCCTCTGCAATCCTCACAATCCAGCCGGAAGAGTATGGAAGAAAGAGGAACTTGAGCGAATGAACGACATCTGTCTCAAGCACGGGGTAAAGGTCATCGCAGATGAAATTCATTGCGAGCTCATCATGCCAGGCTACCAGTATACTCCATTTGCCAACATCAGCGAGGCTTGCCGTGACAACTGCGTAGTATTGAATTCTCCATCAAAGTCATTCAATATTGCAGGACTTCAGATAGCCAACATTATCTGTCCGGATGCTACATTGCGCCGCCGCATCAACCGTGCCATCAACATCAACGAGGTTTGTGACGTAAACCCATTCGGTGTCATCGCCCTACAGGCAGCTTACAATGAGGGAGAAGAATGGTTGGATGAATTGAACCAATATCTCTACGAGAACTATCAGGCGGTAAAGGAATTCTTCAATACCGAATTGCCGCAGGTTCGCGTTACCCGCCTTGAAGGCACCTACCTGGTATGGCTCGATATCCTGCCATTCGAACTGTCAAGCGACGAGGCTTATGAAAAGCTGATGAACGATGGTAAGGTATTCGTCAACAGTGGTACGATGTATGGCAGAAAGGCTGGTCAGGGCTACCTGCGCCTCAACATCGCCTGTCCTCGCAAGACCCTGATGCAGGGGTTGATTCGCATCGCACGAGTTCTCAGTCAGTATATGGATGAAGAGGATTTGAGCGGATGCCCTGCATAAAAGAGAAAAGAAAGAGAAAAGATTTCTAAATACAATGTTTAAAACAAGATAACATGGAAAATGAAGTTTTAAAAGCCATCAAGGAGAGAAGAAGCATTCGTCGCTTCAAGGCTGACCAGATTACCGACGAAGAATTGAAGACTGTATTGGAGGCCGGCACATGGGCAGCTACAGGACATGGAACCCAGGAGCCTTTCATCATAGCAGTTCAGAATCCTGAGGTTTGCGCACAGCTCCGCAAGATGAACGCAGACATTATGGGCGTAGAGAGCGATCCTTACTACGGAGCACCAACCATCGTCATCGTCCTGGCTCCTGAAAGCAATGTGAACGGAGTAAAGGATGGCAGCCTCATCTTGGGCAACATGATGCTTGCCGCCCACTCTATCGGTCTTTCTTCCTGCTGGATCAACCGTGAAGACGGCATGTTCGCTTCAGAAGAAGGCAAGAAGCTGATGAAGGATTGGAATCTCCCGGAAGGTCTGATGGGTGTAGGTGCCCTGGCATTGGGTTATGCTTCAGCTCATCCTCACACCGTGAAGCCTCGCAAGGAGGATTACTACCGCATCATCAAATAGGAAAAGCATAATACAAGCATGGAATGAAACAAATGGAATTCTATGCCAAACATCAAAAAAGGTCTCATGGATTTTGAAAACCATGAGACCTTTTATTTTTATATATAAGATACTATATATTATATAATGTAATCCTTTTATATATTATAATTCAATCTTTGCCAGAACCTTACCGGTGGCACCCGAAAGGCTCGCCACGAAAGCTCCAGCCTTATCGCCTGCCTGCTTCAGGAAAGCCTCATCGTTCATCATGGAACCCATCAGCCCATCGAAGTCCTCATAGGTATTGATTTCAAAACCGCCACCCGACTTCAGCAAGCCCTGAGCTTCCTGGAATTTCTTGTTATTCGGACCAAAGATTACTGGCATATTCCATACAGCAGCCTCCAGGGTATTATGAATACCCACACCGAAACCACCGCCGATATAAGCCACATCACCATAATTATACATGCTGCTCAGCAATCCGAAGCAATCGATAATCAGCACATCAGCCTTGGCAGCCTCCTCAGGAGTAGTCTGCGTATAGCGCACCACCTTCTTATCCTTCAGCAAGGAGAGAATCAGTTTCAGATGCTCCTCAGCAATCACATGAGGTGCAATCAGCAGTCGCCAGTCCTTATGCTCATTGAAGAAGCGGATAAAGATTTCCTCATCAGGAGGCCAGGAACTACCAGCAACGAATACCTTATAGTCAGGATGAACTGCATTCTCCGAAGAAGAATCAGAAGAAGCCGAAGCATTTCCTTCCGGCGTCGCCACCCCACTTCTAAACGCCTCGCAGATAGGCAGATGCTTAGCCGCCTGCTTAATCTGCAGCACACGGTCGAAGCGGGTATCGCCTACTACATCCACATCCTTGATACCGATGCTTTCGAGCAATCGCTTGCTCTCCTCGTTCTGCACGAAGAAACGGGTAAAGCATTTCAGAACATTCGCATAGCTTCTGCCATACCACTTGAAGAACACCTGATCCTCACGGAAGATGCTGCTCACACTATAGGTAGGAATATTGCGATGCTTCAGGATATGAAGGAAGTTAGACCAGAATTCATACTTGATGAAGAAAGCCATCACCGGATGTACCAGACGAAGGAAGCGGATGGCATTCAGGCGGGTATCCACAGGCATGTAGCAGATGATATCAGCCCCCTCATAGTTCTTGCGCACCTCATAACCCGAAGGAGAATAGAAGGTGAGCAAAATCTTATACTGAGGATAATCCTTGCGGATTTGCTCCATCAATGGTCGTCCCTGCTCAAACTCGCCGAGCGAAGCCGCATGAAACCAGATGTACTTGGCATTGGGATCCACCTTCTGCTTTAATATCTTGAAAGCCTCACGCTCGCCACGCCACATCTTGCGCACCTTTTCATTAAACAAGCTGGCGACGGCTATGCCCCAAAGGACGAAATAGATTACGATATTATAGATCATGATATTTCTTTATATTGGTTACTATCTATAAATACGTGAACTCTCTGAGGAAAATGCCGCATCATCTGCCAGCCATTTCCCCAGAGAGATATTTATATTCGAAAATTAACCCAGAACTTCGATTGCCTTGCGAAGACGACGCAATGTCTCCTCCTTACCAAGGAAGGCAGAGATGTCGAACATGCCAGGACCCTTACCCTCACCAACGAGAGTCAAGCGGAAGGCGTTCATCACGTCGCCGAGCTTATAGCCCTTGTCCTCTACCCACTTCAATACGATTGGCTCCTGACCCTCGACTGAGAAATCCTCAATGCCATCGAGCACCTCAGCGAGTTCGGTCATCTGCTGTGCAGAATACTCCTTCCAGCGCTTCTTGGCGGTCTTGGCATCATACTCTGTAGGAGGAATGAAGAAGAATGAGCACAATGGCCACAACTCATAGACGAAGTTCACACGGTCCTTCATCATGTGTACCACCTGCTTTACTCTATCCAAAGTCTCCTCTACACCATTGTTGGCAACAATTGGTGCAAAGAGGTTGGCAATCTCATCATCACTCTTCTTGAGAATGTACTCGTGGTTGAACCAGATACCCTTCTTGAAGTCGAACTTGGCGCCAGCCTTAGAGCAGCGGGAGATATCGAATGCCTTCACCAACTCGTCGAGAGAGAAGATTTCCTGCTCTGTACCTGGGTTCCAGCCGAGGAGCGCCAGGAAGTTGACCACTGCCTCTGGGAAGTAGCCACTCTCACGATAACCGGAAGAAACCTCACCCGTCTTAGGGTCGTGCCACTCCAATGGGAATACAGGGAAACCAAGGCGGTCGCCATCACGCTTAGAGAGCTTACCCTTACCCTCTGGCTTGAGGAGCAAAGGCAGGTGGGCGAAGCGAGGCATGGTGTCCTCCCATCCGAATGCCTGATAAAGAAGAACGTGCAATGGAGCACTAGGCAACCACTCCTCACCACGGATTACATGAGAGATTTCCATCAGGTGGTCGTCTACGATGTTGGCCAAGTGATAGGTTGGCAATTCGTCTGCGCTCTTATAGAGAACCTTGTCGTCCAAGATGTCGCTCATCACCTTCACGTCGCCACGAATCATATCGTTGACGTGGATTTCCTGTCCTGGCTCAATCTTGAAGCGAACGGTGTACTGCTTGCCATCGGCTATCAGCTGATCCACCTCCTCCTTAGAGAGAGTCAGGGAGTTGCGCATCTGCATACGGGTATGAGCATCATACTGGAAGTTCTGAATTTCGGCACGCTTAGCCTCCAACTCCTCAGGAGTATCGAAAGCGATGTAAGCCTTGCCATTGTCCAAAAGCTGCTGCACATACTTCTTATAGATGTCGCGACGCTCGCTCTGGCGGTAAGGACCATGCTCACCACCGAAGCTCACACCCTCGTCAAACTGGATGCCCAGCCACTTGAAGGATTCCAGGATGTATTCCTCGGCTCCAGGAACGAAACGATGAGAGTCAGTATCCTCGATACGGAACACGAGTTCACCACCATGCTGGCGGGCAAACAAATAATTATAAAGGGCAGTACGAACACCACCGATATGCAATGCACCCGTTGGACTTGGGGCAAAACGCACTCTTACTTTTCTATCTGTCATGTCTTATTTTATAGCTAATTTTAAATTTTTCTGCAAATTTACATCTTTTTTTGCGATTATAATAGTTTTTTTTCGTATTTTCGCACTGTGAATGGGAATTAATCGTAGAAAAGTGGCTTTTTTGCTCAAAACAGAGGAAAATGAGCAGCTATTTCGCCCCATATCAGAAGTTAGACAACAAGAGTATTCACGACTAAACAAAGCGATACAATATGAGCATATTTAACAATCCGGAGGAGAACTTCTGGCGCAACTTCATCACCAAGGTCGTCCTCATCCTCTTCACCGTTTCCATCATTGTATGGTTCCTGCCACGCAATGAGGGCAGACAGTTCCGCTACGATGTAGGCAAACCGTGGATGTATGGTTCTGTCATTGCCACCTTCGACTTCCCTATCTACAAGACTGACGAGTCGATCAAGCACGAACAGGATTCGCTGCTCAAGCAGTTCCAACCTTACTATACGGTGAACACCACCGTGGGTGACGAACAGGTTAAGCGATTCCTCCACGACTTCAGCCAGGGCATCCCGGGATTGCCGAAGGAATTTGTGGGGCTTGTTGCCCAGCAGCTGCATCATGTTTACCAGACGGGAATCGTAAGTACCCCCGAGTACAATCGCATCTACAAGGATTCCACAAGCATGATCCGCATCATCAGCGGCAAGAACGTAAAGAGCGTACCCATCGGTACGTTCTACTCTACCATTGCTGCATACGAACGCATTTTCTTCAACCAGCAGATTGCCGAACAGCGACAGATTCTATCACGCTGCAACCTGAACGACTACGTGGAGCCTAACCTGATATACGACAAGGAACGCTCGGAGACGGAGAAGACCGATTTGCTGAGCAGCATTCCGCTGGCAAGCGGTATGGTGATGAGCGGTCAGAAAATCATCGACCGTGGTGAAGTCATCACCCCTTCCAACTATCGGGTGCTCACATCCTTTGAAAAAGAGACGAAGCGCCGCAGTTCCACCGAGGATGAACTTACCACCACCATCATCGGCCAGGTACTTTTTATCTTCCTCCTCGTCATCATGTTCACCAGCTATCTCACGCTGTTCCGCAAGGATTACTTCGACAAGCCTCGCAGCATCACCATGCTCTATGCAATGATTACGCTGTTTCCTATCTTCGTGTCACTCATCATGAAGCACAATTTCTTCAGCGTCTACATCATCCCATTCGCCATGGCCCCTATCTTTGTGCGCGTGTTCATGGATTCCCGAACGGCATTCATCACCCATGTCACGATGATCCTCATCTGTGCGGCTGCGGTGAAATACCAGTACGAGTTTATCATCGTACAGCTGGCATCAGGTCTGGTTGCCATCTACAGCCTGCGTGAACTTTCCAAGCGTTCGCAGATATTCATCACAGCCCTGCTGGTCACCCTGAGCAGCGGCATAGTCTATCTCGCACTCCAGCTGATGCAGGACAACCAGGTGTTCAACATCGACCGCAGCATGTACACCTATTTCACCGTGAATGGCATCTTCCTGCTGCTGTCCTATCCGCTCATGTATATCATCGAGAAGACATTCGGATTCACCTCTAATGTCACCCTCTTCGAGTTGTCTAACACCAACAAGGGATTGCTCCGCAACCTGAGCGAGATTGCACCGGGCACCTTCCAGCATTCCATCACGGTGGGTAACCTGGCAGCAGAGATTGCCAACCGCATCGGTGCCAACAGTCTGCTGGTACGTACGGGCGCACTCTATCACGACATCGGAAAGATGACCAACCCAGTGTTCTTCACGGAGAACCAGGCGGGCGTGAACCCACACGACCAGTTGAGCGACCTGGAGAGTGCCCAGATCATCATCAGCCACGTAACCGAGGGTCTGAAGATGGCAGAAAAGGTGGGACTTCCGGGCATCATCAAGGATTTCATCACCACCCATCACGGCACAGGCCTGACCAAGTATTTCTATGTAAATTATTGCAATGAGCACCCTACTGAGGTGGTGGACAAATCACTATTCCAGTATCCGGGACAGAACCCATTCACCCGCGAACAGGCCATTCTGATGATGGCTGATACCGTGGAAGCAGCTTCCCGCTCGCTCAATGAATACACAGAAGAGAGCATCAGCAACCTGGTAAACAAACTCATCGACGGACAGGTGGCAGAGGGCTTCTTCAAGGAATGTCCTATCACCTTCCGCGACATCGCCCTCGCCAAGCTTGTATTGACAGAGCGACTCAAGGCCATCTATCATACCCGCATCTCTTACCCTCACATGAATACGAAGGCTGAGAAAAATGCAAAGAGTGACACTCCTGAACAGGAAGAAGCTCAAAACGAGGAAAAAATGATAGAAAAGGCGGAAAGCTAAGCACTTAGCCTTGCCCTATTTTACATCTCAAAAACTCCTTTTTCCTGCACAGTTTTAATAGATTGTGCAAGAAAAAGGAGTTTTTGCGTTAATATATTTTAAATAACCCAGTGTTTTAATAGAGAAATAGAACATTATAATTACCTTTGCGGACGTTTTTATTTAATATTATTAAAATGAAGAAAGTAAAATTAGTTAGTTTAGCCATTGCGATGGCTTGTGCAGCACCTTCTTTTGCAGGTGGTTTGCTCACTAATACCAACCAGCATGTTGCATTCAACAGAATGATGAGCCGTGAGGCTTCTATCGGTATTGACGGCGTTTACTACAATCCTGCCGGCGTTGTATTCATGGGTGAAGGAAAGCATCTTGCCATCAACTGGCAGTTGGCTTACCAGACACGTAGCATTGAAAATGATTATCCTTTGTTCACTAACAATGTGAACAATCCTATTACTCCACGCGAGTTCAAGGGTAAGGCGTTTGCGCCTGTCATCCCTTCTTTCCAGTATGCCTACAATAAAGGCAGATGGTCTCTTCAGGCTGGCTTCGCCCTTACAGGTGGCGGCGGAAAGTGTACCTTCGATGATGGATTGGGCTCTTTCGAGAAGATTGTTGCCGAAACTGCCTTGGCTGCCTGCCAGTTAGCAGGTGCTGTTGATCAGGTTGCAGCGCAGTATGGTATTCCTGCCGTTTTCACCAGCGATAAGAACTTCGGAAAGGAAGGCAAATATAGCTACAACAGCTATATGCACGGTCGCCAGTACTACTATGGTCTCTCTTTAGGTGCAGCCTATAAGTTCAGCGACAACTTCAGCGCATTCGCAGGTGTACGTGGTATCTATGCATCTACTAACTACTACGGATATGTAGAAGATATCAAGGTTGGCAACATGCCTCTCTATAAGGTGCTCGACCCAACCAAGGAAACAGCTGCCAACATTGAGTTGAGCTGTGACCAGAGCGGTGTGGGCTTTACTCCTATTATTGGTGTGGATTTCAAGACTGGCAAGTGGAACTTCGCAGCTAAATACGAGTTCAAGACTCGCATTCGCTTGAAGAACAAGTCAGTAAACCAGGTGCCTAGTATCGGTAACCTTCCTGACAACCTCCGCAATGCTTACATCGCAGGCGGTGTACCTGAGCAGGCTGCTGATGCTATCTTGACAAACGCCACCATCCAGGGAGCAATGGGTCAGTTGAAGACCCAGTTCGATGCCAAGCTTGATAAGGCTATCGGCGAATACGCAGATGGCAAGAAGATTGCAGGCGATATTCCTGCATACCTGGCACTTGGTGTAGGCTATAGCCCAGTAAACACAGTAAGAGTAAACGTAGGTTTCCACTGGTTCGACGACAAGCACGCTACATCATACAACAATCGTCAGGAGAAATTGGACCGTGGTACCTTGGAGTACAACGCAGGTGTTGAGGTGGATGTCAACAAGAAGATTACCTTGAGTACAGGTTGGCAGAACACCAACTATGGCTTGAGCGATGAGTATATGGATGACAAGTCATTCGTTGTTGGTTCTAACTCTGCTGCTATCGGCGGTGTTTACCATATCAACAAGAAGATGGATTTGAACGTGGCTTACTTCCACACATTCTATCAGCATAAGAAGACCTCAGAGAATGTTCAGCTCAGTGCAGACAAGAGCATCAACTACACCTCTGATTACACCCGTAACAACAACGTGTTTGCGGTGGGTCTCGATATCAACTTCTAAAGAAGAGGTTGAAAAAAGTAGAATTAGACTTATGTTTCCTAAACATAATAGATCAGTTCATAACTACAAACATGCAAAAAAGGCTATCCCTTTCCTTCGATTGGGATAGCCATTTTTTTTTATTTTGTAGCAGCAATCGTCTGTCTGATTATTGCGGATCCACATCATAATATATCTGCAAAGCTCCATACCTCGGATCTTTTGCCATCATCTGCTGGGCATACTTCAGATATTCGCGCACCTTCTTCTGGTCGATACCATTCTCCAGCTTGATGACAATCTTGCGGATATTCATTGTCTTTACACGTGCCACTGCCGGCTTATCCGGTCCGAGCACTCTTTCGCCAAACCAGCTTCTCAGCGTCTTGCCGAGCTCCAGACTTGCCTGCTGGCAAACCTTCTCGTTCTTATGTTTCAGGTACACGTTGATAAGATGGAAAAACGGCGGATAATGAAACATCCTTCTCTCCTCCAAAATGCCCTTGAAGAGGGCTTCGTAATCATTGTGTACCACCTGACTGATGACAGGAAGCGTAGGATTCTTGGTCTGCAGAATCACGAGTCCCCGCTTACCCTTTCTTCCGGCTCTTCCGCTCACCTGCGCCATCATCATGAAGGCATGCTCGTAGGCTCTGAAGTCAGGATAGTTCAGCATCGAGTCGGCATTCAGAATACCCACAACCCTCACTTTGTCAAAGTCAAGACCTTTGGATATCATCTGCGTACCTATCAGAAGATTGGTCTTTCCCGATGAGAAGTCGCTGATCAGTCGCTCGTAGGCATTGCGCGTACGGGTGGTATCCAGATCCATGCGGGCGATACGTGCCTCAGGGAAAATCTCGGCTATCTGGTCTTCTATGCGTTCCGTTCCGATACCTCGTCCCATCAGTTCCGTACTACCGCAGTTAGGGCATACCGTAGGCACGGGATAGGTGAATCCGCAGTAATGGCAGGTCAGCAGGTTGATACTCTTATGCAGGGTGAGCGAAACATCACAGTTCTTGCATTTCGGAACCCATCCGCACACCTTGCACTCTATCATCGGTGCGAATCCCCTTCGGTTTTGGAAGAGAATGGCTTGCTCACCATTCTTCAACGCCTCTCTCACCGCAGCCAGCAACTGTGGCGAATAAGCCCCCGTCATCATCTTTCTATGGCGAAGGTCCTTCACATCCACCACCTGAATCTCCGGCAATTGAATGTCCTTGAATCTCGTCTTCAGTTCCACCAGTCCATACTTGCCCTGCTGCGCATTGTAGTAACTCTCCATCGATGGCGTAGCCGTACCCAGCAGCACCTTTGCCTCGGGATACATGCTGGCAAGCACGATGGCGGCGCTTCGGGCATGATAGCGTGGCGATGGGTCCTGCTGCTTGAAAGAGTTCTCGTGCTCCTCGTCGATGATGACGAGTCCCAGTTTCTGGAAAGGCAGGAAGACGGCACTTCTCGCTCCCAAGATTACATCATAGGGATGACCCGAAAGCTGCTTCTGCCAGATTTCCACACGCTCCGCATCACTGTATTTAGAATGGAATATGCCGAGCCGGTCGCCAAACACCTTGTGCAGTCGCTCCATAATCTGAACGGTGAGGGCGATTTCGGGCAGCAGATAAAGCACCTGCTTATGTTCCTCGATGGCTTTTCTGATAAGATGGATGTAGATTTCAGTCTTTCCACTCGAAGTCACACCATGCAGAAGTACCACGTTCTTATTCATCATCTTCAGGAGTATCTGATTGTAGGCATCCTGCTGGGCTTCGGAAAGCGGTTTGATGAGTTCGAAATGCGATTCGCCCGAAGTGTTCAGTCTGCCCACCTCCAGTTCATAGGTAAAGAGAATACCCCGGTCGATGAGTGCCTTGACGGCTGCAGCCGTGCATCGTGCCTCGTTCATCAGTTCCTCCTTGGTCACCTTCTTGATGCCTTCCCTGGGCGTATCACCCTCCAGACTGTCCCAGTGGGAAAGGGCAAGGAAGGTGGTTAAGGTCTTCGATTGCTTCAGGGCACGCTGCACCATATTGAGTGCCACGTGCAGAGCCTGTTCATTGCGATAACTGCTAGCCAGCTCCACGTAAAGTTCCATCTTGGGTTTGAATTTCTCCGTAGATTTCATGCCCGATGGCATGGCAGCACCAAACACATCGCCCAGGGGAGCCATGTAGTATTCGCTGATCCATTGCCAGAGACGCATCTGCTGGGGAAGGAGCGACGGATATTCGTCGAGCACCGCCTCGATGGGCTTGCAGGTGAATTCCGGCTTTTCCGAATGCACATCAACAACCATCGCGATATACTTCTTGCTCTTGCCCAATGGAACAAGCACGCGCATGTTGGGCACCACCTTCTCTTCCATCCCTTCGGGGATAGAATAGGTAAAGGTTCCGTCGAGCGGAAGGGGCAATATCACATCTACGTATCTCATGTTATAACGTTCTCCTTTTCTTTTTACGATCTAATGTTCTGCAAAGATAGCAAAAAAAAAGCAGATACCCAACTAGGGGTACCTGCTTTTATATATTTTAATGTATAAACTTGTGAAGTGTACTGTCTAACTTCTCATTAGAACCAGTAACCCAAGGCAATCTGCCAAGAGTTGTTGCGGCTCTTGTCCTTGCCTGCATTGGTAAGTGCCTCGGCAGCCTTGACAAGGCTGGCATCAGCCGACTTGCCACAAGCGATGTTATAGTTGGCTGAAATCTGAAGATGGCTCAACAGGGTAACACCAGCACCTACGTTTACGCTGAAGTTTGACTTCTTCAGAGAATAGCTGCTTTTCTCATTCCACTTGAAGTTCTTGTCACCTACATTGATACCCCACTGTGGACCAGCAAAAACAAAGGCATTTGCCAAACTGCTCAAGCCGAAGCCATAACGCACGTTCACAGGGATGTTGATAGACTGCTGCTTCACGTTGACTTTACCCAGTTCACCATCAGTATCGGCATACTTAACGTCAGCCTCCTTCTGGTCGTACAAGGCTGCAGCATCAAAGCTCAAGCCCACGATAGGCACAGTGAACTTAACCATAGGACCTACAAAGAAACCAGTCTTGTTGGAAGCATCGAATACATCCTCGCTAAACGACATGCTTGTCACATTCAAACCGCCCTTCAAACCGAACTTTACCTGGGCGTTAGCGCTAGTAGCAAACATCATTGCCGCTACCAAAAATACAAGAGATAAAATCTTCTTCATTTTTTCTACCTTTTAAAATTAAAATTCTATTTTTCTAATATCACACTCGTTGTGATTCATTTTCTAATGTCTCTGGCGGCGCACGGTTACTCGTGCCGAACCGCTGGATGCAGAAGAAGAACTGCTGTTGCTGCGCTTCTCCTTCACCTTAGCCTCTCTTCTGGAAGATGAACCGCCACGGCGATTGCTCTTCTTCTCCTTCTTCACCTTGCCCTTTACGTTCTTGTCCGCCTTGGCAATACTGTCGAGCGAATCCTTCTTCTCCTGGTTTCCCCAGAGATTCTTCTCAAAGGTAGCCAGTTCGCCCTCAATTCGCTTCTGCTCCTTTACCAGAGCCGAATCGGAGTGGCAATACTGCGCCAAGGTTTGTCCCAACATATTGTTGGTCTTGTAGATTTTTCCTTTATACTGATTTCTCACAAAGTAATCATCCACACTCATCACCGCCGCATTGTTCAGATTGCTGGTCATTATCTGCTGCTTGGCAAGATATGGAGCCAGGTCGTCGTAGCGCACCCAGAAAAGCGGATACTTGGTTCCGCCATCACCGAAGTCATCATCACGGGTCATGATAGGACAAAGTGCCAACACCTTGGTATGGAAGGTGGAAGTTCGCTGGTCGAAATAGGTTGACTCCTTAATATAATATGCCTTCACTTCTCTGGAAGGAATGTCGCTGTTGTCGAGCGAGATTCTTCCGTTTGCCTTCTTTTCATAATAGATATGATAGTTGTCCAGGAAAGACTTCGGGTCTACCCTGTCTGCTGCCGTAAAACTCTCGTTACCATCCAGACGATATTGGAACACCGCCACCTTACCGGTCATCATCAATCTGAAGATGTTGGTAAAGAGGTTCATCTGGTTGCCCATAGGCTCCACAGGATAATACAGTCCGGCATTGGCATTATCGGTAAGACTCAGCTCACGATAGATGTCTCTTCTCCATACCACGTCCTCCTCCATAGGAGCAGCAGTAGGGAAAGAGATTTGTGCACGGGTGGTAATGTTGCCGGCATTCGATTTCTTCGCAGCCGCCTCCTTTGCCGCCTGCTTACGGCGTGCCTGAGGTTGTGCCACGATGCCCTGCACCATTCCCAAGAGCATGAATATGAACAATATCTTTTTCATTATTTTGAACTTTGAAATTTTACTAATTTATTTCACGATTACTTCCATCGCAGTAGGCAGATTTCTCGTGATACCATCCGGCCCCACAGCCTTGATATGCGAAATATAGAAACGGCGACTGCGAGAAAGCTTTCTGAATTCGTTTCTCTGACGGTCGGAGAAGTTGGAGCCTGCTGATGCCAATGGGATGGCGTTACCCATGTTGTCGAAGAAGACGGTCTCGAAACTCAACACCTTGAAAGGTATATCCAGCAATCCGTCGTCGATGGCTGCATGGATGCCTGTAGCTCCCATCAGAGATGCCTTCGCCAGACCGCCGCCACGGAAGCGGGTGGTTCCCAATGCCAGGTAAGCCGTTGGATCTGGCAACTTTCTTACATGGAATACGAATGGAGGCATCGTGCGGGTCTGCCCCTTGTCGCGTGCCGTTACATGGATGGTCACATCCTTGCCCACAGCCGCTGGGATTGCCACGAAATGGCCGTTGCCCTTCGATACGAACGAACCGCCAGTCATCGATGCAGAGATGGCATTGGCTGGCACGCCCGGCACACTGATACTGATAGGATTCTGAAAACCTGCATAGAGCACGTTCATCAGGTCTGCCGCCACAGTTGCTGTGTTAGGCGCCGGAATCACGCTGTATTTCTGGATGAAGTTGCGCTTCATCACGTCGCCCTTGGCATTGTTCATCAGAATGTAGCCGGAGAACTGATGTTCTCCCACTCCACCTGCCGTGAAACTATACTGTCCACGGGCGCTGTTCACTCTCATGCCATTCACGTAGATTTCCGGCTGCTGGGTAGTATCCACGGCAGCCATCACGATGTTGGCATTGAATCTTTCGCCCGGATAAAGCGTAGTCTTCTCAGGAATCACGAAGGCATCGAGTTTGTTCACACGGATATCCTTCATGTCGATATTCGCCACCAGGTTGTGCAGCACTTCTCCCTCAGCATAGCGCACATCGCTCTGAATCTTCGAGAGCAGGGTTACGGCAGCAGCCACCGGCATATTCTCAAACATGTATTCCTGCCAATTCTTACCCAGATATTTCTCGCTCTTAGGCACCTGGGTAGAGAAGTTGCTGGCGATGATTTTCTTCTGATGCTCATCGGTCACCAGCTCCAGGATGCGGTCGCGGTAGCGATTCAGCTCCCTATAGAGTTTCTTTCCCTTGCCCGTACCCGGTGCAAGCATCACGATGCCGGCAGCCTCCAGGTTTTCCTTGTTCTTGATATTGCTCACGTCGCCATCCTTGCCGTCAGCCTCTTTTACGATAGCAACCTTCAGTTCCTGGGCAAAGTTATAGAGCGCATCACTCATGTCCTTTACCTGCTTAGCCTTCTCGAACCATTCCCTCACCTTGGTAGGGTTTTGCTTCATCTGATCGGCAAAGTCACTATAGATTGCATTGTTCTCTGCGGAAGAGTTGGCTGTGGTTCGATTCAGACTGTCTTCCACAATAGAGAATCCGTCGAGCACCTCCGTAGAGACGTTCAACGCAAGCATAGCCATCAGGACGACGTACATCAGGTTAATCATCTTCTGGCGTGGTGAAACGGGTCTTTTCTTTATAGCCATTTATATTAATTTGCTAAATTCAATACTTTTCTTTACTCTTCACTCTTTACCTGAGGAGCTGCAACACGCATGTTTACGGTCATCGCCTCTATCATACGTGCGTAAATCTTGTTCAACTGCTCAATCTGCTGGGCCATCTTGCGGCTCTGCTCGTTAATCTGGTCGATAGTTCCAATCTGCTGACTGGCACCCTTCAACTGCATCTCATAAACCTTGCTGATACCTGTGAGCGTACGGTTCAGGTTCTCCATCTCCTCGCTGTCACGGGTCAAACGGGTACTCTGCTCATTCACCTTTTCAAGGGTTTCAACAAGCTTCTTCAATTCCTCAACATAATTGTTCTGTGCATCAGCCATCTCTGGGGTAACACCCTGCTGACCAGCTACCCAAGCGGCATTACCGCCTGCAACAGAGCCACCGGCCACAGAACCACCAGTCATAATGGCACCGGCTACGGCTTCACCATTCTCCGAGAATCCTGCTCCTGGAGCTACGGCCGCTGCAACACTCTCGTCAATCTGCTCAGCGCCTTCGCTCTCGCTTCCAGGAACAGAAGAAGAAGAAGATGCAGATACACCAGCACCTCCGCTAAAGCTTCCACCGCCGATGATGATGGTCTGACCACCAGAAACAGGAGTTCCTGAAACAGAAGCAGCAGAAGATGAACCAGCTACAGTTGCAGAACCGGATGCAGCAGATGCCGCTGCTTCTTCAGTCTCCCCATAAGTAACCTTTCCAGTCTCCAAGTACTCCTCAGTAACATGAGTAGGAATATCTCTGCCGTCGGCTGTCTTGTCAAAAGGACGGTCGAAGGCTGAAAGGAAGAACACGAACGCCTCAGTACCCATACCGGCAAACAACATGAAATTGGCTCCCGGCAAGTGGGTCAACTTAAAGAGGGCACCCAGGATAACGATAGATGCACCCCAGCTATAAGCATAGTTCAGAAAGGTCTGTCCAGGCACACTGTCCATCCATTTCTGCAGATGATATACGATGTTAAACTTACTATATTCGCCCATTTTTATTATCTCCTATTCTTGTTCTTTGATGGTTTCTGTTTTGCACTCGATGTGGTGGCAAGACTGCGCACACAGCGGAATCCGATATACGAACGTGGCTGGTTCTGGTATTCCCAGGAGCGCCATGCCGAACGGATGAACGATTCCGGATCTTTCCAGGAACCGCCTCTCACGCTCTTCTTCTTCAAGCGGTAAGGGTCTTCCTTCGCAGCATTGTATTTCAACTCAGGGTTCAGGTCGTTCATAGCATCCACACCAGCCTCGGTATAGATGGTACTGGTCCATTCTGCCACATTACCTGCCATATCATAAAGTCCGTTTGAGTTTGGCGAGTAGATGCCCACCTTGCTGGTTATCAGATTGCCGTCCTTGGTATAATTACCGCGATCTGGTTTGAAGTTGGCATAGAAGCATCCGTCTCCGTTCTTCACGTTCTGGTTCTCCCAAGGGAACTCGTTCTGGTTCTTGCCTCTTGCCGCATACTCCCATTCTGCCTCAGTAGGCAAGCGATAACGCTGCACGAATCGGGCTTCAGGTCCCAGGCCTTTCAGCAGATAGTCAGTACGCCAGGCGCAGAAAGCATTTGCCTGCTCCCAAGTAACGCCCACCACCGGATAATCATTGTATGCCGGATTACTGAAATAACTTCTCAAGTAAGCCTCGTTGTCTGAATTGCGGAAATCATTCACCCAGCAGGTGGTGTCTGGATACACATTCACGATGTAGGTATTAAGGAAGTCCCATGGTCCGCTCAACGGGCGGTTGATGGTTTCGCTGATGATTCGTCCCTCATCATCCACATAGGCAGTATCCTTAGAAATCATCACCACCTCGTTGGCATTCACCTGCTCATCGGTATTCAGGTTGCGCTCCTGCGGGTTCAGACGGTTTCTGCGGAGTGCCGCAGCGGTATAATCGTAAATCTCGTATTTGTAGTTCAGCTGTCGCCAGTCAATCAGCTTTTCGCCAGTCACAGGATTGGAAGTATAGAGACTTTCCATCGCTCTTTTCTCATCCTCGTTTGGCTTTCTAGGCAACTGCTTCTTCCAGTTAATCTGTGGAGTTACAGGGTCGCCGTTCTTATCCTCGGTAATCATGTAAGTCTCGTCGCCGCCATAGGCAGGGTCTGCCAGACGGGTACGGAGGATGGAATCGCGAACATAGGCGATAAACTGCTTGTATTCTGAGTTGGTGATTTCCGTATCATCCATCCAGAAGCCATCCACGGAAACATCCTTGCGAGGCGTCTTCTGTCCCCACAAAGAATCCTGGGTTTCCAGACCCATCTTCAGGAATCCTCGGTTCACCTTCACCATGCCGTATGGGGCAGGTTCGGCGAAACTTCTTCCGCCAACTCCAACCACCTCACCGCCTCTGCCTGCCATCGAGCTAGACTTGGCACCGAAACAACCGCTGAGGGTCAGGAGAGCCACCAGCGAGCTGAGGAGCATTATACTTTTCTTCATATTACGGTTCATATTCTTGATATTCTTCTTAGAGTATTCTTACACTTTGATGTTTGTTTCTACCTTTCTTTACCAGGTTCAGATCCATCTGGTATCCGATGTAAAGCTCATGGCTTCCGTTGCCAAAGCTCAGCTTCGAGGTGTACCATTCATAACTGTAACCCAGAATGACGCCATGGAAGGAACCGCCCACCAGGAAAGTTACGGAATTGTCAGGACTGTAGGTCAAGCCGCCATAGAGCAGACGCTTGTCGTATTGGTAAACCAATCGCCCGGTAACATCGCCTCGCCATGCCGTTCCGTCATACTTCACGAGGGCAGACGACTTTATAGTTAAAAACGGATTTCGGAGCTTAATATTGTATCCGCCAGTCAAATAATACGTTGCGTCAATCTTAAGCTCATTGGTTTCTCCCAGCTCGATGGTTGGAGAGGTAAGATGCTGTGCGGAAAGTCCCACATACCAGTTGCCATGCAGATAGTAGAGTCCGGCTCCCGCATCAAATCCGCTCCCCTTCACTTCAGATGTGGCGAGTGCAGGGTCGCCCGATTCTCCAGCATCCACTTTGCTGCCGTCGAAACTCTCGCTGAGGAATCCGGCTTGCAGGCCCACGCTCATCGTTCCTCCGAAGAGTTTGGTCTTGTAGGCATACTGCAGGTTGAGTCGCTGATGGGTGAAGAGTCCTATCTGGTCGTTCATCATCGTAGCACCCACGCCGTGATAATTCTTCAGCGCATAGAAAGGCAGGTCGGCTGCCAGATACATGGTTCTAGGATTATGTTCGAATCCGGCCATATCCAATGCGTAAGCAGCCGTTACGTTGAGCTTTGCCTGCTTACCCACTGCCGCAGGATTGTAGGATGGTTCCATGTCGAAATAATGACTGAAGGAAGGATCATACTGTGCTCTGGAAACGAGCACTCCTGTCAGCAAAAAAACTAATATGATGATTCGTCTTAACACAATGTAATAACGTAAAAGCGGGCGAAATATTATAAATCGCCGGGATTATTATATATTAATAAGGTATAGTCGGAAGAGAGACGTCAGAAAGATGAAAAAGGCTGCCCCCTGGTAAGAGAACAGCCCTATCATCGACTTTTAATATTCGTCGTCATTCCATAAGAAGTCATCCTTTGAAGGATAATCAGGCCAGATGTCCTCGATACTCTCGTAAACATCACCTTCGTCTTCTATCTCCTGCAGATTCTCCAGAACTTCCAGAGGCGCACCTGAGCGAGTTGCATAGTCGAGCAGCTCTTCTTTAGTTGCAGGCCATGGTGCATCTTCTAGCTTTGAAGCTAATTCAAGTGTCCAATACATAGCTATATTATTTAACGTTTTTACCAATTTGGCTGCAAAAGTAATAAAATTTATTTTATCTGCAAGTTTTTTGGCGTTTTTTTTCGCTAGAAAGTGCAGATAATAGCATTTATTTGCATTTTTTCTAGAAATTCATGCGATAATGCTGCTTAAATTTCTTTTTATCGAAGAAAATAATGCCCAAAGAGTAGAGGTCGTAGGTGATGCCACAATAATCTGATTCCTGCAGCTGGTGCCACTCCTCGCCTTGCTTTTCACGATAGAGATTGCCCAGAAGTACGAGCATCGTCTGGGCGTCGCAAAGTGGAAGAACCTGTGTTCTCACTTCCTTCATTCCCATCTTCTCCAGGTCGATGACCACCATCCTTTTCCTGCCTTTTGCAGCTGCCAGAAACTGTTCATCCATCACTTTCTGCATCGCTTTCAAGCAACCGGCATGCAGATACGCATCAAAGCGATGCTCATTAACGATGCAGATTTCCGGTTGCCAAAAGTTGGCAAGTCTCAAAAGGAGTCTTCCTGTCTGATGTCCTCGTTTGTCAAACCAAGTAAGCCTATCCTGCAGTTCCTGGTAAGCATAATAAGGATAATGCTCATTGATGACATAGCGGATAAAGGCATAAGCCGAAGGCGACTGCACCCCGAAGCCACGGCTACAGCCGCAGCGTCTCAACCATCTCCACCATGTACTCAAATAATAATGCATAATCCTTTTTTTTAATGCAAAGATACAAAAAATCTGTGAAATCACAGACCGAACAGGTCAAAAAATCTGTGTACATCTGTGAAATCTGTGGGAAAACAAAAAAAGCCTCAGAAATCTTTCGAAATCTGAGGCTCTTGATAAAAGAAGGCGGCT